>Ga0180120_10000497_pt1 | contig 19936 bp, 16 predicted proteins | sample CPBDNA_3_FD_129677 | JGI IMG/M metagenome (GOLD analysis project Ga0180120, IMG submission 129677) | Freshwater to marine salinity gradient microbial communities from Chesapeake Bay, USA - CPBay_Spr_31_0.2_DNA (version 2) (version 2) | ecosystem: Environmental > Aquatic > Marine > Coastal ... | reverse complement strand
TACACCTGGTGCGAATAGTGGAATTAAATATTTTGTTGACACTTCGCTCAATCAAGGAGTGGGCTCATCAATAGGTTGTGAGTTTCAAATTTTGGATGACAACCTTCATCCTGATGCAAAAAAAGGAATAAAATCAAATCGAACTTTGGGTTCTTTATATGACCTCATCAGATCCGAAAGCCTTCAAGAACCACGAGACCAAAGAAGAGGCGTGAAACCAAATGGATGGAACAGGGCGAAAGTGGTTGTCAACGGAGGAAAAGTAGAACACTGGCTCAACAATATGAAAATTGTTGAGTATAATCGTTATTCTCAAATGTTTAAATACTTAGTCTATTACAGCAAATATTCCAAATATGAAAACTTTGGAAGGGCGACTGAAGGTCGTATTCTCCTTCAAGATCATGGGAATACCGTATCTTTTAAAAATATAAAAATTCGTGAATTTTAAATTAAAAACAACAGCATTAATTCTTCTTGGATTATTTGTAAACTGTCAAAATAAAGAACAAAAACAGTCTAAACCCAACGTTATCTTGGTAATCGTAGATGACATGGGTTTTTCTGATTTAGGAGCTTATGGAAGCGAAATAAGCACACCTAACATCGATCGTTTGGCAGCGGAAGGCGTTCGCTTTTCAAATGCTTACAACACCTCAAAATGTTTCCCTTCACGCGCTTGTATTCTTACTGGTCTTTATTCACAACAAACAGGATATAATAAAGATTTTAAGCAACCCATGCGAAATGCCATTACCCTAGGAGAATTGTTCAAATCTGCGGGGTATACCACCTTATGGTCTGGAAAGCATCACAGTACAGAAAACCCAGTTGATCGTGGGTTTGATCATTACAGCGGATTGTTGGATGGAGCTTCAAATCATTTTAATCCCGGTAAACAAAGAGAAGGCGAAGCGCCCCCCGCCCATAAAGTCGGAAAAACAAGAAGCTGGGCCATTGAAGGGGAAATTTTCACCCCTTACACCCCTGAATCAAAAAACTTTTATACGACGGACACTTTTACGGACTATGCATTGGGTTGGATTAATGAAATCGAAGCAGAACAACCTTTCTTTTTGTACCTCTCCTACACTGCCCCGCACGATCCACTGATGGCATGGCCAGAGGACATAAAGAAGTATGAGGACAAATATAATGATGGTTATGAAGCCATTCGGAAAGCTAGATTTCAAAAACAGCTAGATTCAGGGATTTTACCAAAAAACAGTAAGCTGTCAATCGCCTATCACAAAAAATGGTCAACACTATCAGAAGAAAAAAGAAAAGAAGAAAGCCACACCATGGCAGTTTATGCTGCAATGATAGATCGAATTGATCAAAATATTGGACGGTTAACTGATACTTTAAAAGAACATGGAACGCTCGAAAACACCTTGATACTTTTCACCTCGGACAATGGTGCATCTGGAGAAGTCGTAAACGTTCCCGGAGGAACGGGAGAAATAGGGGCAGCGACCAACTGGAAATCTTTAGGTAAAAATTGGGCCAATGTTTCAAATACGCCTTATAAGTTTTTCAAAAACTGGAGTCATGAAGGAGGGATTAAAACTCCTTTAATTGCTTATTGGCCAGAAAAAATTAAAGCTTCAAACCGGGTGGTTCATGCCCCGGTTCATTTTATTGATTTTATGACAACATTTTCAGAACTACTTGAGATTGATTATCCAAGCAATTACAATGGCGAAGAAATCATTCCAAGCCCAGGAATTAGTTTTTTAAAAGCGCTGACAAATCAAGAAATAGATGTCAACACGCGGGCTATATTTTGGGAATGGAGCAAAGGAAAAGCTATAAGAAAAGGGGATTGGAAGCTGGTCGCTTATGATAATGTTTGGGAGTTGTATGATTTAAAAAATGATCCAATTGAACAAAATAATGTTATTGCAAAAAATCCAGCAGTAGAAAAAGAATTAAAGAAGCTGCACCTCCAATGGATGGCTGAAACAAAAAAATAATCCAACCAAACTGATCATAGTGAATCCGAAGTCTCTCATTTACTTGTAACAATAAATGAAAACAATTTTTTGGATTCAGACAGGAGGTGTTACAGGAGATTCATAGCTGATTTTATAGATATTAAATCAAAAAGATATTTTTAATGACCACTAAAATTAAATACTGGGGATTTATTTTTTTAATATGTACTGCAGTCAGAGGACAATCCCTAAATACAAAACAACCCAATATTCTGTGGATTAGTGTTGAAGACATAAGTCCTGATTTAGGATGTTATGGAGACAAGCTTGCAAAAACTCCAGTTTTAGACCAATTGGCCAAGAAGGGGTTTAGATACACGAATGCGATTGCCACCGCACCAGTTTGTGCACCGGCTCGAAATTCAATTATTACAGGAATGTACCCAACTTCAACAGGAGGTGCAGACATGAGGACTATGGGAAAACTGCCAAAGAACGTTTTGCTATATCCCGAAATATTAAGAAAAAAGGGGTATTACTGTACGAATAATGTCAAAGAAGATTACAACCTAGATCTTAAAAGAAACATTTGGGATGAATCTAGTACCAGTGCCCATTGGAAAAACAGACCTTCTCCTGAAACACCTTTTTTTGCGATTTTCAACCTTACATTGACCCATGAAAGTTGTATTAACAATGAGGTTAAACACAATTTAAAAACAAAAAATCTTCCGGAAGATTTAAGAATAAATCCGAGAGATGTGACAGTCCCCCCCTACTTTCCAGACACTCCTGTGGTTCGGGAATTATTGGCACGGCATTATGATAACATTTCAGAAATGGATCGTGTTGTGGGAGGTTTGTTGGAGGAACTCAAACAAAATGGGTTAAGTGAAAATACAATTGTATTTTTTTATTCAGATCATGGAACAGGATTGCCCCGACACAAACGCTGGTTGTTTGATACAGGAGTGAAAGTCCCTTTTATTGTATACCTCCCCGAAGCCTTTAAAGACCTCTACCCTGCTGCTCCTGGAAAGGAACAGGATCGATTGATTAGTTTTGTTGATTTAGCACCTACAGTACTTAATTTGGCAAATATTACGATTCCTAAAAACATGCAGGGACAAGCTTTTTTAGGAAAACAATTAAAGACAGAGAAAGCATACGTATTCATTGGAAGAGGAAGAATGGATGAGCGCTATGACATGCAAAGAGGAGTGAGGACGAAAAAGTACAAATACATTCGTTACTATGAACCCGATAAGCCTTTCATTCAATTTATGAATACGCCCGAGAGCGGCCCTCTCATGAACGAATTAAGGATTGCCCAAAAAGCAGGAACACTGTCTCCAGAAGCAATGCAACTTGTTGCAACAAAAAAACCAAAAGAATCCCTTTTCGATCTAGAAAATGATCCCGATGAATTTAATGACTTGGCTTTAAACCCAGAATACAAAAAGGAATTGTTAAAACTCAGAGGAGTTCATGAGCAATGGATGTTTGACGTTCTGGATGTCGGATTGATTCCAGAACCCATTTTAAGAGATTGGGAAGTGAAACACAATGCCTCGATCTATGACCTATTGAGAAAAGACTCTACTTATTATAAAGAGTTATTATTAATGTCCTCATCACAGGACGAGAAAGAACTAAACAAAGGATTGGCCCATGAGAATGAAGCCGTTAGGTACTGGGCTGCCAATGGAATTTCCAACCTTCATTCTAAACCTGGTTCAAAATTAATTAAGAAATTAAAATTAATGTTGCGAGATCAAAACATCAATGTAGCAATTGCAGCTGCTGCTGCGCTGCTCAAGCACGAAAATGAATCCCAGGATCTCTTAGCCCCAATAAAAAATGGTTTTAGATCCAAAAACGAATGGACAAGACTTCAATCAGCTCTGGTCGTGGATGATTTTAGTTTTGTTGCTGCTGCTTTAGAAAATACAATTCAAAAGCAAAAAGAATCAGATCCTAACAAGTATGTCGTTCGGGTAGTAAATCACGCTTTGAACTGCCTGAACAAAACAAGCTTCAATGTAAAATAGGCTTTATTAATTATTTAATATTAGCTGATTTAAACTTTTTCAAAAAAAAAGCGTCTAAATTTATATTATAAATCATTCGATTAAAAAAACTTATTAATCATGCAACAATTAATATTTTTTTATATTTTTGAGCAAGAACTACATTTCGTGCACGCACACTAAAAAATAATAAAACGAGACATAAAATGGATTTAAACCGAAGAAAATTTATTAGAGGAGCCTCCTTAGCATCTGCTGGTGTTATTACAGGAGTTAGCGGCGTCAGTGCTGCTACAAGTTCAATGAGCGCAAAAAGCTATAATCGAATTATCGGATCAAACGATCGAATCAACCTAGGTATCGTCGGGTTTTCAAATCGTGTCAAGGGTTCTTTGATTCCAGCATTCCTTAATCACTCCAAAAAACAAAACTGTCAAATTGTTGGTGTTTCTGACATTTGGAACAGACGAAGAGCGGAAGGAAAAGAATATATCGGGAAATTGACTGGAGACAACATCACAACTTGGAGAAATAACGAAGAGATGTATGACAAGAACGAGATTGATGCAGTGATCATCTCTACAGCAGATTTTCAACATGCTTTGCATACTGTTCAAGCGGCCAATGCAAAAAAAGACGTTTATGTTGAAAAACCATTTGCTGAAACCATGGACGATGCAAGAATTGGTCTCAAAGCAGTGAATGAAGCTGGTATAGTTTTACAAGTCGGTTCTCAAAGAAGAAGTGGAAAGAACTATCATGCAGCTGATAAATACATCAAATCTGGTGCATTTGGAGACATTGTGATGGTAGAAATGTCATGGAATGTTAACCAACCAGGTCGTTGGAGGGTCTATCCAAATCAAGTAAGTGATATTAAAGAATCTGATACCGACTGGAAAAGATACCTAATGAATCGTCCCTACGAAAAATGGGATCCAAGAAAATATTTAGAGTATCGATTGTTCTGGCCCTTTTCTTCAGGAATTCCTGGACAATGGATGGCGCATCAAATTGATACGGTACACTGGTTCACTGGTCTTGACCACCCTAGAAGTGTCGCTGCGAATGGCGGGATTTATTTATGGAAAGATGGTCGCAGTAATTTTGACACCATGACTGCTGTGTTTGATTATGGACCACTAAACGATCCTACCAATGGATTTCAGGTAGTTTACTCTTCACGATTTACTAACTCTGCTGGAGGAACCAAAGAAATTTATTACTCCAATGGTGGTGAGTTGAACTTAAAAACAAATAAAGTGACCCCTAACGGAGGATTACAGGAGCGGTATTCAAAGGCGATGAACATGAAGCCAAATCAATTGGAAAGTTTCTCTTTGAGTGATCTTGAAGCTAAGGTTGTTACTTCTGCCAACACCGGTGTAGACAACACTACTTCTAATCACATGTTAAACTGGTTAGAATGCTTGAGAAGTAGAGAAACCACAAATGCTCCTGTAAAAGCAGGATACAACCATTCGATTGCAAACATCATGACTACAGCTTCTTTGAGAACAGGTCTTAAGGCTACTTTTGACGAAAAGAATCAAGAAGTTTTAGCGGGTGGAAAAGTGTTTAAATATTAAAATGATACAATGGTCAAAACATATTTATTAATTTTAATTTTCGCAATTACGATGAGTGCTTGCGAAGAAAAACCCAAAACTACCGCAGCAGATCCTGTTGCGGTAGTTTTCGTTAACGATACTTTGAATAAGAAAGTAGAAGTGCACCTAAATGGGTCTTTGTTTACCAATTATATGTACCAAGCTGAATTACCAAAGCCAGTTCTTTTTCCTTTAAAAACCTCAAGTGGCAAATCGCTTACGAGAGGTTTCCCTATTGAACCTAAAACCGGGGAAAGAATCGATCATCCCCACCACATGGGGCACTGGTTTAACTATGGTGATGTCAATGGTTTGGATTTTTGGAACAACTCGGATGCGATTGCGAAGGAGAAATTACACAAATACGGAAAGATCGTTCATGTTGATTTAATCGATCTCAATCAAAAAGACGGAAGTATATCCACCAAAAGCAGATGGGATTCAACGACAGGAGCGTCGCTTTTAACCGAAGAAACTACTTTTAAATTTTCTCAAAAAGGAAACACACGTATTGTAGACAGAATTACAAAAATAAAAGCCCTAATTGATGTTTCTTTTAAAGACAACAAGGAAGGTGTTTTTGGTGTTCGAGTAACAAGAGCGATGGAGCTTCCTTCAAAAAAACCCGCCAAATATGTTGATGCTCAGGGTATTCCAACTAAGGTTGCTGTTTTGGACAACACTGGCGTGAATGGAAATTACATCAGCAGCGAAGGTGTGGAAGGAAAAGACGTTTGGGGAACAAGAGCCCAATGGGTTAAGCTTTATAGCACCATGGAAGGTGAGCCAGTTTCTATTACGATCATTGATAATCCTAAAAACGTGGGGTATCCAACCTATTGGCATGCTAGAGATTACGGTTTATTCGCCGCAAATCCATTGGGGCAAGAGGTGTTTTCAAAAGGAAAGGAAAAACTCAATTTTTCACTTAAAAAAGACAAATCTGTAACATTTCATTATAGAATGTTAATTCACAATGGAAGTGTTTTAAGTGCAGAGGATATCAACGGATTTACTTTTAAATAATAAAAAAACTAGCTCATAATGAATTCTCTCAATTTTATAAAAAATTGTTTGTTGTCTTTGTTACTCGTTTTTAACCTATCTTTTAAAAAACAAACTGGAACGCCTGATGTTGAAATAACGTTACCCACAAAGATTAAAACATCCGAAGTACAATTTAAAGACACAAACAAACCTCCTTATAAAAAATATTTTAACGGTAGGAATTTTTCAAAATGGGTCTTGCCTGAAGGTAATATTTGGTGGAAAATAGAGGACAAAGTAATTAAAGCAAAAAGTGGTCTCAATAAAAAAGGTAGTATCTTGTGGACTGAAAAAGAATTCAAAAATTACAAAGTTCGTTTAAAATTTAAATTTATTGGTGGCACGATTGACTCTGGTATTTTTATGAGAGGAGACAATCATTTAAATCCACAAATACAAATCGGTATTTCTGGATCTCTGAAAAGAGACATGACTGGCTCGCCCTACGTACCAAAAAAAGGCTATCCAAAAGAAGCAACTGCTGCTGCTTCAGTTCTTAAAATGAATGGTTGGAACACCATTGAAGCGCAAGCAATTGACAATAACTATAAAGTTTGGATAAACGGAAAGTATGTGATGGATTACGATTTAGAAAACGCCAATCTGAATGGTCCTGTAGGAATTCAATTACACCCGAATAGGGAAATGGAAATTTGGTTTAAAGATATCTCAATTGCAAAAATTAAATAAAAAAATTTCAAAGAAGAAGAATATTAAAGGGGCTTTTCTATTCTTCGCACTGCTTTTTTGTACTTTTTCATTTGGTCAAAAAGAAAAAAAGCCAAAAGATCTAAGTGAAATAGTCAAAACATGGGCGCAACCAGATGTCTATCCTGACCATATTGTATTGAGTGCTGCTGAGGATCCAACAACCGCCATTGGGATAAATTGGAGAACGAGTCCCACCTATAAAGCTGGTTATGTTGAGATTGCTATTTCGAATGGTACACCATATTTCTCATCAAATAGCCAACGAATAGAGGCCACAAAAATCAACTATGATACTTCTAAAGATCAAAAGAATGGTTTTGCATCTTCTTTTTATGGAATCACGATTAAAGAGTTAAAGCCCAACACACTCTATGCCTATCGTGTTGGGAACGATGCTTTTAAGAGTGAGTGGTTTCAGTTTAAAACAGCTGGTGTTTCTAAAAATGAACCTTATTCGTTCATTTATGTTGGAGACGCTCAGAATTATATTTTAGAATTGTGGTCAAGGCTAATAAGAACTGCTTTTAAGACGATGCCCGAAGCGAAGTTCATCATCCACGCTGGTGATTTGGTGAATTATGCGCATAGCGAAACAGAATGGAATGATTGGTTTGATGCAGGAGGGTTCATCCATAGCGAAATTCCTACCATCGCTGTCCCAGGAAATCATGAATACCAACGTTTGAATAAGAAAAGTGTTGAAGATGAAAAAGTTCTATCAGTGCAATGGCAACCCCAGTTTTCTTTTCCTGAGAACGGCCCTAAAAAACTTAAAGAAACTTGCTATTTTATTGATTATCCAGACTTAAAGGTAATTGCATTAAACAGTAACTTAGAAATTAGGATGCAAGGCAAATGGCTCAAAAAAGTTTTGGCTGAAAACGATAAAAAATGGACTGTAGTTACTTATCATCATCCTGCTTTTTCAGCCTCAAGAAAAGAGGGTAACGAAGAAGTTATCAAATTCTGGAAACCCCTTTTTGAGGAATATAATGTCGATCTAGCGCTTCAGGGGCATGATCATGCATATGCAAGAGGTGCTATTTATAATGAAAAGTTTAAAAGTGAATTCCTTAAAGGGCCTGTCTATGTTGTTTCGGTAAGCGGAGGTAAAATGTATCCATTAAGCTCAGAAGCAGAAGGTTGGGAGGGGTTTGGTGCTGTGAAAAATAAAAAAGGTCAATACCTTCAATTATTTCAGGTCATCACAATCGATAACAATCAGCTGTTTTATAAATCCTACACAGCTTCAGGACAACTGTTCGATAGTTTTAGGTTGGAAAAAAAGGAGGGTAAAACACAATATTTTAAATAAAAATGATAAGTTGATTTTCATTGCCAGGGAACTCAACAAGGATTACTAAAAACATTCGTTTCAAATCTATGTTGGCGAGGCTTGAAACCGAAATTTCCAATGCAGGAGCTGTCAAGTCACAGGGGATAAAAACCAAAGACGGTACTCACTTTGACATCGAAGGGCTCAAAATCAGGGGAAATCGATATGCAGAAAAATTTATTTCTATTATGAATTAAAGATTAAAACGCAGCTTGATCTTTTTTTGATATAATAAAACTCACAAATACTTTAATCGGGATTACATACAGTTGAGATGAAGTGAAAATTTAGTCTTAAATTGTGTCGATGAAAAATATCGATCATATAGGGATTGCAGTTAAGGACATCGAAAAATCTATACTACTTTTTGAAAAATTATTAAACACCGCTTGCTATAAAATTGAGGAAGTTAAAGGCCAAGGCGTGAAAACTTCATTTTTCAAAACTGGAAATCAAAAAATAGAATTGATAGCTTCCCTAGGAGACCAAAGTCCCATTGAAAGCTTTTTAGAAAAAAAGGGAGAGGGAATACACCACATTGCATTTGAAGTAGCCGATATAAAGTCAGAAGTTGAGAGACTTAAATCCGAAGGATTCGTTCCTATTGACGAAATACCTAAAAAAGGAGCAGACAATAAGATGGTTGTTTTCCTACATCCCAAAACTACCAATGGAGTTTTGATTGAGTTGTGCCAAGAAATAAAATGATAATGCGTTCAGAAAATCAAAATTTCGATCTGAATCAATATATAAAAGGGATTCTTTCGGGAGATCGAGCAACACTCAGCAGAGCGATCACGTTGAGAGAAAGCACTCTTCCCGAGCACAAACTTCTATCTGATAAACTTCTTAAATCACTTATAAAGCATACAGGAAATTCAATAAGAATTGGAGTCACAGGCATTCCGGGTGCAGGAAAAAGCACATTTATTGATGTCTTTGGATCTTATTTAATTGAAAAATTTAATAAAAAAGTTGCAGTTCTTGCTGTCGATCCGAGCAGTCAAGAAAATCAGGGAAGCATATTGGGGGATAAAACCAGAATGGAGCACTTAAGCCGCCAAGAGAGGTCCTTTATACGCCCCTCGCCCAACAAAACTATTTTGGGAGGTGTCAATCAACACACAAGAGAGAGCATGTTGTTTTGTGAAGCGGCAGGTTATGATATTATTCTAATCGAAACAGTTGGAGTGGGTCAATCAGAGGCTAAAGTGCACGAGATGGTTGATTTTCTTATGATGCTTCAAATTGTTGGAGGGGGCGATGATTTACAGGCAATTAAAAGAGGGATTTATGAAAAGATTGATCTGATATTAATTCACAAAGCGGATCAAAATAACAAAATCCAAGCTGAAGTAGAAAAGGAAAAATTCTGTAATAACTTCGCACTATTCCCCAAACGGGATTCTGGTTGGCATCCTAGGGCTCAAACCTGTTCTTCAATTGAAAAAACGGGAATTAGTGAGGTTTGGAATACGATCGCGGAGTTTGAAAAAATTACAATGGAAAATGATTCTTTTTTTAAAAACAGAAAATCTCAAAATTCGGTCTGGTTTCACCATTTAGTGGCAAATAATATTCAAGACTTTATAACCAATCAATCGGATCTTAAAATTGAAATAAAAAATCTTAAGAATCAAATTCAAAATGATGAAATCAATTCCATAGAGGCTTCAGAAAGAATAACTGAGACATTGAAGAAAATTATCGGACAAATATGATTAATTAGTATACTTTTTCAATAGAAGATTTAATATCTCAACAGCAGCTTTGCTGATTTTTGTTCCTGGACCATAGATTCCCAAAACACCAGATTTAATTAAAAACTCATGATCTTGAACAGGTATCACACCACCAACAATTACCGAAATATCTTCTCTTTTGTGTTGTGCGAGGGCATGAAACAATTGAGGCACAAGTGTTCTGTGTCCTGCCGCTAAAGACGAAACCCCTAGGACATGTACATCATTTTCGACCGCTTGCTTGGCAGCTTCTTCAGGGGTTTGAAAAAGAGGGCCTATGTCAACATCAAAGCCAATATCCGCATAGGCTGAAGCGATTACTTTCGCCCCTCGGTCATGACCGTCCTGCCCCATTTTAGCAATCATAATTCTAGGGTTCCTACCAAATTTCTTCTTAAAAACTGCTAAGAGCTCTCTTGCTTCTTTAAAAAATGGATCGTCTTTCACTGCTTTGGAATAAACTCCCGTAAAGGATTGATTTTTTGCTTGATACCTTCCAAAAACTTCTTCAATGGCACTACTGATTTCTCCAAGGGTAGCTCTTTTTCTGGCTGCATCTATCGATAAAGCTAATAAATTCTCATCGGGGGCAACTTCAGTTTCACTCATTTTTCTAAAAGCAGCATTTTTCAAACGAATTAAGGATTCTTGAACTGCAGCTTCGTTTCGGTTTTGCTTAACAGACTTTAACCTCGCTAACTGCTGTTTGGTCACTTTTATATTGTCTACTTCTAAAAAATCCAAATGTTCTTCTTCTTCAAGCTCATAACGATTTAATCCAATGATTTGATCCTGTCCACTATCAATTCTCGCTTGTTTAATTGCAGCAGCCTGTTCTATTCTCATTTTGGGAATTCCAGCCTCTATAGCCTTTGCCATGCCACCATAAGTTTCAATTTCTTCAATTAAAGACCAAGCTTCGTTTGCGATTGTATTTGTAAGATTTTCAACGAACTCGCTTCCACCCCAAGGGTCGACAGTATTGGTTAGATGCGCTTCTTCTTGTAAAAATAATTGATTGTTTCTAGCAATTCTGGAGGAAAAATCTGTGGGGAGTGCGATGGCTTCATCCAACGCGTTGGTGTGCAAGCTTTGTGTCCCTCCAAAGACAGCTGCCATTGCTGCTATGTTTGTCCTGGCAACATTATTAAAAGGGTCTTGTGCTGTTAAACTCCATCCACTTGTTTGGCAATGAGCTCGTAAGGCTAAAGATTTATTTATTTTTGGATCAAACGCTTTCATCATTTTAGCCCATAACATTCTGCCTGCTCGCATTTTAGCAATTTCTCTAAAATGATTCATTCCGATTCCCCAAAAAAATGAAAGTCGAGGAGCAAAATCGTCTATTTTAATTCCTGCCGCCAATCCTGTTTTAACATATTCAATTCCATCCGCAAGGGTATAAGCCAATTCTATTTCAGAAGTAGCCCCCGCTTCTTGCATGTGATAGCCTGAAATACTTATGCTATTGTATTTTGGCATCCGTTGACTTGTAAATTGCATAATGTCAGACACAATTTGTAAGGACGGTTTGGGCGGATAGATATAGGTGTTTCGAACCATGAATTCTTTAAGAATATCATTTTGAATGGTTCCACTAAGATTTTCTATGCTTACCCCCTGCTCTTCCGCGGCAACGATATAAAACGCCATAATGGGTAAAACAGCTCCATTCATGGTCATTGAAACAGACATCTCGTCGAGTGGGATTCCATCAAACAGTCGCTTCATGTCTTCAACAGTATCGATTGCTACTCCAGCTTTCCCCACATCTCCCCTGACACGAAGATGATCACTGTCATATCCTCTGTGAGTGGGTAAGTCAAACGCTACAGAAAGGCCTTTTTGTCCCATGGCTAAGTTTTTTCTATAAAAAGCATTGCTGTCTTCGGCCGTTGAAAACCCAGCGTATTGACGAATAGTCCAAGGACGATTTAGATACATTGTGGTATAGGGGCCTCTGAGAAATGGTGGGACACCTGAAAAAAATTCGGAATGAAAGTGCTCTGATTCAGTACTTAAATCTTCTTTTAATCTCGTAATCTTAAGATGATCGAATACTTTTCTACTGTTTGCCATCTTCGATTCTTTTTAATTCATTCTGTTCTGACAAACGTTTTTCTAGGATGGGTCGAATGGAAGTCGAGGTCTGATTTATTGACTTTAACAATAAATCAGCGATGGGAACTTCACTTAAATTTTGATATTTATTGGTTCCAACCAGAATTCGAGATCCTTCGTCAAATGCTTTTTGTTCTTCCTGTTCACTAACTAAAATTCTTTCTTGAACATAGCCTGTCTCTAAACATTTAATAAAACCACCCAGGTGTTCTATATCTTTAAATATCTCCAAAATATTCTCACTCAAATCATTTACCAATTGTTCAATAAAATAAGTGCCTTTTGCGGGGTTCTCCAATTTATCAAAATAACTTTCATGTTTAAGTATCAACAATTGATTTCTTGCGATTCGGTTGCCAAAATCATTTGATGGATTAAAAACTTCATCATATGGCAAATTGTTCACAACGTTCGCTCCCCCTATTATTGCGGCCATAGCAGCGGTTGAAGATCGCAACATGTTTAAATTAAAGTCAAATAAAGTCATGTTCCTTTTTGAAGGTTGCGCAATAATCTCACAAGGAATGGCATTGCCATATTCAGATGAAACTAGGTTCCACATCGATCTAAGTGCATGAATTTTTGCGATTTCAAAAAAATAATTTCCTCCGATTGAAACTTCAAAACAAACCTTATCAGGTTGGATACCTTCATTGCTGAGCGTTAATAAATATTCATTGGCTTGTGCCAAACAGAACGCAATTTCCTCAGCAATGGTTGCTCCGGAATTTTGATAAATAACCCCTGAAACTTTAAAAGATTTTGATTTTGAATCAACATAAAATTTTAACCAATCTTGTAAATCATCTGCCATTGATTTTTTCCAATTTCCGGACTTAATTAAATCATGAATTGGATCATAACTTAGCATGAGCGATGTTCCATTTTTAACACAAACAGAAATTAGACCCTCTAAATAAGAAAGGCTTGGGAGCTCAGAAAAAACAATCTCAATTCTTTTTGACTTATGTTTCACGCCTTTAAGTAGCGTAGCAAGATCGATCTCCTTTTTATCGAAAAAAGTTAAAGCATCAACACCTCCTTTTAAAGCTTTGCTTAAGAACAACAAACACGCTTCTTGTGTTCGGGCAACTATAATCTGCCCCACAAGCCATTCAGAGGGAAAGTTGTTGCTTAAAGAAACCTTTGAATCAAGGTTTTCTTTGTGATAAACAGGCTTTACAACAACCCCTTGCACAACCCTGTCTTGAAGCGAAGTATCAGCTGCTATTTTGCTGATTTCTTTTCCAACAGTACCCGCTGCATTCCATTGATTAGATTCTAAAAACGAAAAGAATAAATTTTCTTTTTGAGTCATGTGTAATTAGTAAGATGGGAAGTTAATTCAAATATTAATAACCTAAGTTTAAAAAAAAAAACGAGATTTGAAGTCCCTAAAATTAAATCATTTAAAAAAAACTAAGCGCACAGAACTAAATATTTTGTAAATCTTATTAACTTTAAAAAAAAACAAAATGGCTACATACGAATGTAAATCTTGTGGAATGGCAGTTAACGCAAGCTGCGCTAAATGCGACACCCCTCTAGTTGATGGTTTTTTAGCATTAGAGGACGGAACCAAAGTTCAGGTTTCTAGATGTCCCGACTGTGAAGGTAAAATCAAATCACCTTCTTGTTGTGGTGTTGAAATGTCTTGTGACACATAGGAATTAAACTATTTTAATCATCTTAAGTCAAATACAATATTAAAAAAAAACTCAAATGAAAAAATTAATTTTTATTATGTTAGTTGCTTGTGCCTCAATGACACAGGCTCAAAATTTTAAAGGCCTAGACAAAAGTCCTCTGGACAAGTCGACTTATCCAGCTGCCAACAAAATAACCGAAAAGGCTGCTATTCTTTATTATAGTCGACCTCAATTGAGAGGGAGGGCTTTAGAGGACATCGTTACGCCCAATCAGATTTGGAGAACGGGTGCAAATGAATCTACGGAGATTATTTTTAACAAATCTGTTAAAATTGGAACAACTGTGATTCAACCTGGAACTTATTCTTTGTATTCAATTCCTTCTGAAGGCAGTATTACTGTTATTATCAACACTGCAAAAAACACTTGGGGTGCTTACAACTATAACAAAGACAATGATGTCGTAAGAATCAATTTGGCTGTTCAGACTGTTGATGAAGAACTTGAAGCCCTTTCAATGGTGTTTACAGGTGAAAAAAACAATGCAAAGCTTCACATGGGTTGGGGTAATGCTCGAGTAGAGATGCCTTTTACTATTCTCTAATCTTATTCTTTTATAAAGAAAAAAACCTCTTCATTTGAAGGGGTTTTTTTTATCTTTATTTTTTAATTTTAATTGACGTACAATGGACTTTAATTTCTATGATTTATATTTAGAAACTGGCTTATCTGATCCAATTGCAAAATCATTAGATTCGATTACCTCCTCTCTTATCGTTCTTGTGCTTGCCTTTATTGTGACCCTAATTTTCAAAAAAGTATTCCTTGTTTTCTTTAATCAAATTGCAAAAAAAACCAAATCTAATTTTGATGATTACTTAATAAAAAATAAAGTTCCAGCAACGCTCTCTTACTTCCCCGGATTGTTTGTTTTGTTTTGGCTTTTACCGAATACCTTAGAAAACTTTTCGGTGCTTAAGAATCCGGTTTCTGTTATCTTGGATGTTATTGGAGCGCTTCTGACCATCGTTATTATTAGAAAGCTATTAAATAGCTTAAAAGACTTTTTAAAAACACTAACGACATTTAAGGACAAACCTATAGACAGCTACATTCAAGTCTTTATGATATTTGTTTGGTTTGTAGGAATTATCACAATTCTCTCTCTACTGTCTGGAAAAGACATAAGTGCCTTTTTGACTACTCTGGGAGCGATGTCCGCAATAATTTTGCTCATTTTCAAGGATACCATCATGGGTTTTGTTGCCAGCATTCAAGTAACGATCAACGACACTGTCAGAATTGGAGATTGGATCACCATGAAAAGCTGTGATGCAGATGGTGACGTTATTGAAATCAATCTTTCTACCGTAAAAGTTCAGAATTTTGATAAAACCATTACGACTATTCCAACCTACAAACTAGTTTCTGACTCTTTTATAAACTGGAGAGGAATGAGCGAAGCCGGAGGTAGGCGGATTAAAAGATCGATTCAGGTAAAGGTGTCTAGCATTAAATTTATAGACAAAAACTCAATAAGTAAGTATACTAAGATTCAAAGAATCTCTGATTATGTATTACAAAAATCAAAAGAAATCGAAGATGACAATTCCAAAAAAGGAATTGATAAATCTTTAATGGTTAATGGAAGGAATATGACCAACTTAGGTCTCTTTCGACGCTACGCCCTGGCTTATCTAGAAACACATCCTGAAATCAATCAAGACATGACCGTAATGGTGCGTCAACTGGCTCCAACTCCACAAGGTATTCCCATTGAAGTTTACGTTTTCATCAAGGATAAAGCTTGGCTTAATTATGAACAGATTGTATCTGGTATTTTCGATCATCTCCTTGCATCACTCTCTTATTTTGAGTTAGAATCTTTTGAGCTTTTTGGAGATAAAAAAGTTTGAGTTTTAAAAATCATTCTTTAAATTATTTATATTTACAAAAAAATAATATGTCAATCAAAGACCTGTATACCCCAAGCTTTAAAAACCGAAACCGCGGTCATTTCGCATCAATTGTTAAGATCGCTTTAGCAGATGGCATCATTACGGAAGAGGAAAAAGCTTTCATCGATCGATTGGCTATTTATTTAGAGATCGAACCAGAAATGGCTAATAAAATAATGGAATCTCCTGATGATTATAAAATCAGCCCACCTTCGGATGAAAAATCGAGACTAGAACGTCTTTATGATATTGGTCGCATGGTCTATGCTGACTTCATTGCTGATGATGAAGAAAAAATGCTGATGAAGCGAATGGTTGTTGGGCTAGGATTTGAAATTGAAAATGCAGCAACTGTTGTGAACCACGCATTAGACCTTATAGAAGAAGGTTTAGATCAGGACGAATTTGTAGAGAGGTTTAATATTTAAAATTACTTAATTTATAGGTAATTTCATCGTCCGCTATCTGTTCCACAGGATCAAGAACTATTAGAGCGGGAAAACCATGCTGTTTATCATAACTTACTTGAAAGAAACTTAGTTTACTTTTAGCTTTCACCTCAATAAAATCAAAGAAATCATTGATCGTTCTGAAGTCGTAATGCACCTGGGGATCATATTCCTCTCCGTTAATTGAAACGATCTTTCCGTTTACAACACGAACTTCCTTCGGAAGTAAATATTCCTCAGTACAATAGCACAAAATCGACTGAGTAAAGTAGTAATCGCTTATGTCTAATTCCTCCCACTTAGTCAAATTAGTTTCAAAATCTGTTTCAGAAACCTGAGCGTTATCTTCATTGCAAGCAATTAAAAAGATAGCAAATAATAAAAAAATATTATTGATTTTCATAATTCGATTTTAACTCTCTAATGACAAATTTAATGCCAATATTTATTTTTTATAGAACTTATTGAATCGCCAGTAAGATAGAATCCCAAGTATAGAAATGATTACAAGGGCATAATACACGAAATTAGGAGTGATGATCTTATCGCCACTTGCATAAGAATGAAGTCCAACCAAGTAGAAATTAACACCGAAATAAGTCATCAGAATACTTGCAAAAGCAACAATACTCATAAAATTAAAAGTCCAATTACTCCTTAATCCAGGAACCAAGCGCATGTGAATTACAAATGCGTAAACCATGATACTGATAAGTGCCCAGGTTTCTTTTGGATCCCAACCCCAATATCTCCCCCAACTTTCATTGGCCCACATGCCACCTAGGAAATTCCCTATGGTAAGCATAATTAAGCCAACGGTTATTGATAATTCATTGATTATTGTGAGTTCTTTTATATTCAATTCAATTTTTTCTTTATTCTTTTTATTGGTCAACAGCATTAACAACAGCGTCACCACTCCTATGATCATTCCGAGTGCAAAAGGTCCATAACTCCCAACAATTACAGCGACGTGTATCATCAACCAATAACTATCTAATACCGGAACTAAATTTGCAATGGCGGGGTCCATCCAGTTCCAATGCGCAATCATTAAAATCATGGAAGAAACAAAAGCGGTTGAAGCCAATGTTAAGTCAGATTTTCTTCCAAAAATTAATCCAAAAAACAAAGTTGCCCAAGCAACATAAATCATTGATTCATAGGCATCACTCCAAGGTGCATGCCCCGAAATAAACCACCTTGTGATCAAGCCTCCTGTGTGGAGGATAAAAAAGAAAAGAATTATATATTTTAAAAAAGCTATTAAAAACTTTAGTGCTTTATTGTTTTTAAATATTTGAACTAATAGGACAACAAACAAAAGCACGCCAGCATAGAGATACCAGCTGAAAAGTTTCTTAAATATGTCGTACTTATTGTAGGTGATTTCAGCATCTATTCTTTTGGCTGAAGGCAACACCTGCTTGCCAAATTTTCTTTGAAAGCCTTCTATACTTTCTAACAATCCATTAGATTGCTCATAGTCCCCTTCGGTTTTAGCCAATCTAAGGGCGTTGAAATACAAAGGCAATATGTTATAGACATAAAGTGAATCTTTTCCTTTGAAACTCGAATCTTTTAATTCTGGATAAGAAACCCATTTGTTAGAGGGTTCATTGGGAATTGGAAAGATTCTCAATACCTTTCCTTCCAATGCTGAATACAATAAATTGACCCTCCGGTCTACTTCAATAAAATCTTTTTGGAATTGATTCGGAACTGCAGCGCGATAAGCACTTTCTAATTGAGAAGATATTTTATAATTTCCTTGGTCATCAAAAAACGAAACCAAAGAAGCCTTTTTTTGTTTCGAGTCTACTCCAAGAATACTTCTTAAACTATCATTACCCCTTTTCAGATAAATAATTGGGATGTTATACCAAACCGCAGGGTTTTCAATCATCGACATCATCACCTGATCGGCATTGAGTTTGCCATATATGTCACTCTTACTCACTTTCCTCAACAACTCTGAAGAAAAAGTGTTTACTGGCTTCATCCTTCCCCCAAGGTCTTGGATCACAAGGCGTCCAAATTTTCGCGCATGTTCTTTCGAAACTACATTTGTATTAACTACTGAATCAAAATTAAATACGGGACGCGTGTTGTGTCCATGAGATTGTCCATTGGCAAAGGAAAGACCAAACAACAAAAGCATCAATGTTAAACTTTTCTTTTTCTGCTTTAACTTTTCAAGCTTTGCAGATAAATCTTTAAATCGAGTTTTGCCAATAAAAAAGATTCCCATCATGCTTAAATACAATAAAATATAACCCGCATAGGTAATATTCGTTCCCCAAAAATCATGATTTACCGAAAGTACCGTTCCGCGTTCGTCAGGGTCAAATGATGCTTGGAAAAAACGAAATCCTTGATGATCTAATACGTGATTCATATAAATCTCATATTCAAAGGGATCTTTGTCCTCGACTGTAATCTCACTCTTAAATGAAGAATAGCTTTTTTCTGTACCAGGATATTTTTCCGCAATAAAATCATTCAATCTAATTGAAAAAGGCAATTGCTTTCTTAGAGAACCATATTTTAAATAAAAGTCCAATCCACCTAGAGTTATCTTCTTCATGTTATTAGAGATTCCTTTGCCTCCAAGAATCGTAATTGAATCAGATTGATTTCCTGCAATTATATTTAATCTTAGCGCATCTTCTGCTTGTTTTGTTTCTTCTGAAATTTTAACCCATTCAAATTGTCCTCTTAGAGGAGGATCTGGAATTACAAATTGGAAATTGGCTAAATTATATAACGATCTCAATTGGAGCGTCTGCTCAATTAATTCTTCAACATTTCCTGTTTGTTGATCGGCCATTCTCATGTAACTCCCCTCAAAAGGTGACGTTATGTAATGGAGTCCACCTTCTGATCGCAGATTTATTGCGCCCGCAATAGGATTGTTAAGGGTAAACAGAATGTTATGAATATTTGCAACCTCGCCTTCCTTTAAATAATGGTCATGACGCGAACCATCTCCGGATTCAACAATCTTTATGTAACGGTCTCCACTGTCGTTCAGGACCAGTTGTTCTTCAACATCCTCAGTATAGTTGAGGTAATTTATAGAAAATGGAATTCCATTAAACTGATTGTCCCAACTGAAATCATTGTTGACATGCTCTGAAAACAAAAAGTCTTTTTCGAGTGTTTTACGCTGAGCAATGCCGTCAATCTCGCCTTCGACAAAGACTGTTAAATAAGTTTCATTTGTTAGAAAAGTGTTCTCAGTTGCTCCCTCTCTGATCGGCATTACGCCTTCATAACCAAAATATCTTGTAATAAATGCTCCGAAAATGATCAAAATAAAAGAAAGGTGAAGCATTAAAACCGC
>Ga0180120_10000494_pt1 | contig 19955 bp, 18 predicted proteins | sample CPBDNA_3_FD_129677 | JGI IMG/M metagenome (GOLD analysis project Ga0180120, IMG submission 129677) | Freshwater to marine salinity gradient microbial communities from Chesapeake Bay, USA - CPBay_Spr_31_0.2_DNA (version 2) (version 2) | ecosystem: Environmental > Aquatic > Marine > Coastal ... | reverse complement strand
CAGAAGCTCAAAGCAGACGCCGAAGCATACCTTGGTGAAACTGTGACTGAAGCGGTCATCACTGTGCCTGCTTACTTTAACGATGCGCAGCGACAAGCAACCAAAGATGCCGGCCAAATCGCTGGTCTAGATGTGAAGCGTATCATCAACGAACCGACTGCCGCTGCACTCGCCTACGGTCTCGATAAGGGCCAAGACGAAGTGATCGCTGTATATGACCTTGGCGGTGGTACGTTTGATGTGTCGATCCTCGAAATCGGAGATGGAGTCTTTGAAGTGAAGGCAACCAATGGTGACACGCACCTCGGTGGTGATAATTGGGATAGCGCACTCATCGACTTTCTTGTCGATGACTTTAAGAAAGAGCAGGGCATTGACTTGCGTACAGATAAGATGGCACTACAGCGCCTAAAGGAAGAAGCGGAGAAGGCTAAGATCGCATTGTCCTCGACGCAGAGCACAGACATCAACCTGCCATTCATCACCGCTGATGCGAGCGGACCGAAACACCTCAACATCGAGCTCACTCGCTCAAAACTTGAGCAGATTTGTGACGCGCTCTACCAGCGTACTGTAGCACCTTATAAAGCATGCCTGAAAGACTCAGGCCACTCGACCTCTGAAATCGGCGAGCTTGTACTTGTTGGTGGTATGACACGTGCACCGAAAGTTGTAGAGCTTGCGAAGGAACTAACTGGTAAGGCTCCACACCAAGGTGTGAATCCTGATGAAGTCGTTGCCATCGGTGCTGCGATTCAGGGTGGTGTGTTGCAAGGTGATGTGCGCGACGTACTCCTCCTCGATGTGACTCCACTTACACTTGCGATCGAAACTGCAGGCGGTGTTGCCACTGCGATGATCGAACGTAATACCACCATCCCCACCAAAAAGAGCCAAACTTTCTCCACTTATGCAGACAACCAAACTGCAGTGGATATTCAGGTCCTTCAAGGTGAGCGCCCAATGGCGAAGGATAACAAGACACTCGGTAACTTCCGTCTCGACGGGATTCCATCCGCGTCTCGTGGTGTGCCACAGATTGAAGTGACTTTCGATATTGATGCCAATGGTATCCTTAACGTCAGCGCGAAGGATCAAGGCACAGGCAAAGAACAGAACATTACGATTTCCGGTTCATCCGGCCTTGATAAGGACGAAGTCGAAAAGTTGAAACGCGAAGCTGAAGCACATGCTGCCGAAGACGAAGCGCTGAAGGCTGGTGTCGAAGCACGCAACGAGCTCGATAACATTGTCTATCAGGCTGAGAAGCAAATCACAGACCTAGGCGACAAGATCCCTGCAGACAAAAAGACTGAGCTCGAAGCTGCGATTGCAGAAGGCAAAGCCGTACTGGAGAATCAAGAAGCCGATGTTGACGCGTTGAAAGCACCGAAGGATAAGATCATGGAAATCATGCAGTCCTTCGCTGAAGAGATGTATAGTCAGCAAGCAGCAGAAGGCGCCGCAACTGGACCAGAGGGCGCAGCGCCGGGAGGTGATGCTACTTCAGAGCCAAAGCCAGCACAAGATGCTGAGACTGTTGATGCCGACTTCGAGGTCGTCGACGAAGACAAAAAATAAATCTTTTAAAAGGAGTTAGAAGATAGGGGGAAGAAACTAGAATGACTTACCGATGGTTACTTCATTGTTACTGTAGGTGTTTTAAAACTAACTTCCAACTTCTGCCGTCTAACTCCTCTTAATAATTCTCCAAACTAAAATATAGAATATTATGAAAATCAAACCACTCGGTGAACGCGTTCTCTTAAAGCGCATTGAAGAAGATGAACAAGTCCGCGGCGGCATCATCATTCCTGATTCCGCAAAGGAAAAGTCTCAGGAAGCAGAAGTTGTTGCACTCGGCACAGGCAAGGCAGACGACAAGCCTTTCTACGTCAAAGTCGGCGACAAGGTTCTCCTCCCTCAATATGGTGGCACTCCAGTCAAAATTGACGGCACAGAATATATCCTTGTCGAAGAAGATAGCCTCCTTGGTGTGATTGGTTAATCGCCAATCAATATACTTAACAATAACGAATAAATAATTACAAATTATGGCTAAGCAAATCCTATTTGATGAAGCAGCACGCAAGAAGATTCTTGCTGGTGTTGAGACTCTCTCTAAAGCAGTAAAAGTAACATTGGGGCCAAAGGGTCGCAATGTCCTTATCGACAAGAAATTCGGTGCTCCAACAGTGACTAAAGACGGGGTGTCGGTTGCTAAAGAAATCGATCTTGCCGATCCTTACGAAAACATGGGTGCGCAAATGGTGCGCGAAGTGGCTTCCAAGACTGCAGACTCTGCAGGCGATGGTACGACTACAGCAACCGTACTTGCTGAGTCAGTCTATCGTGAAGGGATCAAGAATGTAGCTGCGGGTGCGAACCCTATCTATCTTAAGCGTGGCATCGATAAGGCAGTCGCTGCCGCCACTGCGGCATTTGCAAAGCAAAGCAAGCGCGTGAAGGACCGCGAAGAAATTCGTCAGGTTGCAACTGTTTCTGCGAATTGGGACTCAGAAATTGGTGACATTATTGCAGACGCGATGGATCGTGTCGGCAAGGATGGCACTATCACTGTTGAAGAAGCCAAGGGTATCGAAACATCGCTCGACGTGGTTGAAGGTATGCAGTTCGACAAGGGTTACCTCTCTCCGTACTTCTGCACCGATGCAGAAGCACAAGAAGTCAATTTTGACGACGCACATATTCTGATCCACGAGAAGAAGATCAGTAGCCTCAATGAGATCCTGCCACTGCTTCAAGTCGTCGCCAAGACTAACAAGCCATTACTCATCATTGCTGAAGATATCGAGGGCGAAGCACTTGCTGCATTGGTAGTAAATAAGCTTCGTGGCACATTGAATGTTGCAGCGGTGAAGGCTCCGGGATTTGGTGATCGTCGCAAGTCAATGCTTGAAGACATTGCAGTGCTCACTGGTGGTCGCTGCATTACTGAAGATCTTGGTATCAAGCTTGAGAACGTTCAAATTAGCGATCTTGGTAGTGCTAAGCGTATCACGGTGGACAAAGAAAACACCGTGATCGTTGAAGGTGCTGGTAAGAGTTCTGAAATTCAGGGTCGTGTGAAATTGATTCGCCGACAGATCGAAGAAACTACTTCCGACTATGATCGTGAGAAGCTCCAAGAGCGTCTTGCAAAGATTGCTGGGGGTGTTGCAGTGATTAACGTCGGCGCCCAGACTGAGCCAGAAATGAAAGAGAAGAAGGACCGCGTCGACGATGCGCTACACGCTACACGTGCAGCTGTTGAAGAAGGCATTCTTCCTGGTGGAGGCGTTGCATTGCTCCGCGCTGCAAAGGCAATCGAAAAGGCAGCTTCTGAACTTGAAGGCGACGAAGAACTCGGTGCGCAAATCGTTCGTCGTGCGATTGAATCGCCACTTCGCCAGTTGTGCTTAAATGCGGGTGTTGAAGGTTCGCTTGTCGTCGCTGAAGTTCTCAAATCCAAGGGCGCGAAGGGCTACAATGTTGCAACTGGTGAATATGTTGATCTCCTTGCTGCAGGGATCGTTGATCCAGCCATGGTAACACGCACTGCATTGCAAAATGCTGGTTCGGTTGCTGGTCTGCTCCTCACGACTGAGTGCATGATCACAGACGCCCCTGAAGAAGGTGGCGCACCTGCTGGCATGCCAGACATGGGCGGCATGGGCGGCATGGGTGGCATGGGTGGCATGATGTAAAGCACACACTTGAAACTGTATGCACTAATCGCTTAGTCATACGATTCACAGCAAAGCCCCGACTGATTTCAGTCGGGGCTTTTTCGTGAGAGCGTTCTTTTTAACTATTGCCTGATTTACAAGGCAAGTGATTCAGTGCCCTGGGATAGACTTATTCGGCTATAGGGCTCCTAGTGTAGATTGACAGATGGATCTAGTAAATACCGTTCATTCTATTGTAAGAATCGAGTAGATCCCGATGTTTGAAATTATTCAGGTGGGTGAGAGAACATCTTATCCTCATACGAGAAGTCGGTGATGAAAGACTCAATGTAGTTGATGATCTTAGGTTGTAAGCGTTCGTAGTTCTCAGAAGATGCCTGGATTACTATGCGTACATCGTAGTAGCCAATATTTAAGAGCGCCTCAGACACTTTAGTTCGCACTTCGTTGAGTTGGTCTCGATTACGTATCACCTCATACTCTAAAAGGAAATATCGGTGCCCGAAAATTAAGGGATGAGTGGTCCAAGAGCTATTGTGGATTAAGGTGCCATCAGGAGTACGTATGTCCCTCGAATTCTGGTCTCCTTTGAGTCGGTAGGCGATGCTCCCTGAATCATCTCGTACAAAGTTAACGTCCTGTTGGCTGGCAATGACTTCGATTTTATCTAGGTATTCTGGCATGTAATCTTCGAGCGGATTGCCCAGGCAATCAAGCACCGGGTAGAACGCAATGTCGGCTGTAAAATCGGGAATTTCCGGAACAATAATTCTAACTATCCCAGTTCCTGTGGTCATAATTTTAAACAGGCTACTTTCCGGTGCACGAAACTCGACCTCCTTATTTGAAATGACGATGGAACGTGCCTCAAATCCATCTAATATTTCTCGCTCCAAGCGCACATTTAGCGGTTCGACTTTGCAGCTAATTAAGGGAACAAACGGCACCGCTGAAGTCGCGGATAGGCAAAACAACGATAAAAATAACAATGCAATTCTATTCATGAATATAGGCTTTCCTTTTAGTTTATAGCAGCTAATTCAGCGTTATATTCCGTCTGTGTGATTTCTTCGAAATTTAGCCGTCGGTAATTTCTTACGACTGGATTACCTGGTGGAAATTGTCCATTTTGAAAAAGAGTATTGTACCCCCAGTCTCTCTTCGGAGGCACATAATGATTGTTGAAATTTGTAGGCGCCCCATCAGGTCTGACTTCACTCTCAAAAAGAGAGACAAGCGATCCACGAATAGTGACTTGGCGGGCACTACCCCAGTATTCTAGAAATCTGGGTAAATTTACCACGCCAAGGCTAAGTGGACGATTGGGGTCGGTAGTCGGGAAGGGCGCATCATCTACAATTGTATTTGGCGTGCCTGTGACAATAGCTGCAGCAATTTCAAGATAACTACTGGCTGGTCGTTTATTTTCAATCGTATTTCTTCCATCTTCCATGCTGAATTTTCTGTTTTGGTCCCAACTATCTGAAAGAAGTGTCAACGCATCTGCAAAGATTGCGGCGGGCTTCTCCGAGTTGTCGTCAGGTGTGGTCGAATCTTGGCTATGTGGAATCCCGTCTGCGTTAAAGGAGCCGATCACATAAGCAGGGGCATTGGTAGCTATCGAGAAACCTTCTACTGCAGTATTTGGTGGCTCTGGTATTTCCTTGGCATCCATGATGACCAAGGCTCTTTCGGTATAAATGTTTGGATCCACAGCTGGTACTATATTGTAGGAATTTTGACCCGAAGATGTGCCATGTGCATATTGAGTGTTATCGATGGTGGATAGATCGTTACTTGTAGGAAATTCGACATAGACGACGCCGTTCCAATTCTTATCAACATCATAGGTTCCGTTAAATCCCGTGCTGGAGTTATTCTTGCTATCGATATATTCCTTTAGCCGCTGAACATCTAGTGCAACTGTATCGATACCTTTGTTTTCTCGATGATCGTAGAATCCTCCCCGGATTTCAGCGGGAATCTGCAGCTGCACAGTCACCTCTTTCCATTTTTTGCCTTGTTTAACCCATTGTATTTGCGTCTCAGTGCTAGCTGGTTGGTAATCGTAATACTCTGGCTCATTTTTTTGTATTGATGTGTAGGTGTCATCGGGGTCTCCAATGACATCAGGTGGCAAATCAACTACGTCATAAATGATATCGCCAAAGATATCCTGCTGTGGATCACTTCTTGGATCGTTTGGATTGGTGCGCTTAGGGGTATACGCTTTGAGCTGTCCATTTGGCTCCAATTTAATCAGTAGACCCGCCTGGTAAGCCATCTTTTGAGCGCGAATACTGGGATTTTTTCGATCTGGGTGATCAGAAGGCAGTAGTGGCTCAATTATGGCGTAACCTGCATTATTTTTTTCGTTGACCGAGGTGTAGGGGTCATCTGGAACGTAGTCATCGAAAGCGACCACGTTTTGGGTGACGGCGCCCAAAATACTGTCCTCCACGTAGCCATTCCAACGGCTAGGAGCTTGCTCACTCCAACTGCTAGCATTAGAATCAAGTATACCTGAATTAGAATTCATTGGCTTAAGGACTAGGGGATTAAGGCTCGTCGGTAAATTTACATCACCCCCGATGTGAACGGGTATGATTTCATCATGCAGGATACTTCCGGCCGTAGATACTTTGTCGTAAAAATTCAAGGATGCCCCAGATCTAGCGGCAAGATACATATCTTTGTTGGAGTGCACTGGTCCGGCGATATCCATATCCAAGCCAGGATTAATTTCTAGTATTCCGTTGTAGAAGATGGCATTCGTAAATAGTGGCGCGTCTCGGACTTCGAAACGCTCTCGGGCATATACGGACACCGAGCTTTGCCCTGAAATATTTACACTCGCGGCACTATAAACGTTGATTTCGCGACTGTAGACACTTCTGCCCCGAAATGAGTCAAATTCGTTCATGGGGTTATCCGTATGGATGAGTTTCCACTCGCCAGTCGGAATGTTGCCGGCCTGCAATTTGAGACTGTCATAGATAACATCGGAATCTGCAAAAAAGGCTTTAGCTGACTCAGGAATTTTCAAAGGATTTTTTCCGACGTGTAATTCATCTACTGGTAAGGAACTTTGCCGAGAAAATCGCAATGCAAGGTCCGCGGCACCATATTCAATTAAGGATTCCGCTGCGGCTTTGGCCTTCAATCTGGCAACATGTCGCTCTGTTATTAGCAAAGCGTTATTCGTGCGCGTGATAATTGAGGCCACTAGTATAAAAACCAAAGATGTAATTATAAGTACTGAAAGTAAGACGGACCCATTGCGGGACGAATCATTTTTGTATATGTTCATAAGGTTACCCTCTAGGAGATATTGTGAAGTTATAGGTGCCGGACGATTTCTTCGACGGGTTATCGTGAATGACCATGCAATTTACCATAATGCTAAGTTCAGAAAGATTGTAGAACATATAGCCTGAGATTAGACCTGCGGCTTGCTTAATCACAACTTCGTGATTTAGGCTTAGATTTTGTGCAGGAATCAGCTCTTCAATGGGTTGGTACTGCGAGTTTGCAGGAATGTTTATGTCGAACTTTTTAAGCTCAGCTTCTTCGGCCAGCGTATACGTATTGAGATAGTAGCCAACGATACGCTCGATGGGTGGCGGAATGGCATCGCTAGGGGTGGGATCGTCACCGTAAAATATTAAGATGCAAAAATTACCAAATTGGCCATTGCGCTGGCGATAATCTGCCGAAGTTTGACCACTGCCGGTCGATCTAAAGCTACCTGCAATATCATGGCCTTGATCGAAGAAGGACTTGTAGATGATGAAGCTATTGGATTCTCGTGCCTCATCAGTTAACTCGTTGGTAATTTTGCGTATGGAAAGTTCTATATCGAGTTTGTTAGTGACACTTAATGAAGTCTTTAAGCACTCCGTTACAAAAGGTGTTATCATTGCTAGTAATGCTACTCCAATAGTCATGGCGACCATGATTTCAACTAGGGTGAACGCTGATTTAGAATGACTCATATACTTTTTAGGGGTACATTTTTTAGCGTTTAATTCAGTGATATAGATGATTTAACAAAATGTACTGCGTCATTGATCCATGCGGAATCGTCATCAGCGTCACGCTTCTGGAGTAAATAGCTATAGTTCAGTGTAATTTGAACTGCTTCCAAGGGATTTGCTCCTGTGTTTAAATCAACTACATCTGCAGTAAATCTCATTGGCATCACTACTTTTGGGACACCTTCATCTGTTCCTTCAGTGGTGACATCCATTATGATGTTTTTCTCAAATTGCACACCAAAACTGATGGCGTCATCTAATTGAATATTGCCGTTAAGGGCTTTCAACATCGATGTTTTTAAAATGATTGAATCATTACCACTGAGTGCTGTTTCCACCACATCAAACTGCAGAGCCATCATTTGCTCGGCATATCCGTAAGCAATATTGTGCGCAACAGATTTGCGTATGATCGCATCCGACTGATTCAGTGAAAAGATAAGTGCTTTAGTCAGACCTAACGTTAGTAAGCTGAAGACGAACATACCAATCATGACTTCAGCTAGACTAAATCCTAGGGTATATTTGCTTTTTTTTCGTCGTGTTGTCACAGAGTAAACACCGTTACAAATATTTAAAGAATCATCAAGAATTAGCGGGCTGCTTATCATTTTTTAGCATTTTATTTATATATCGGTTAGTTCGTTAAATATCTTTTGGGTTTGATCAATTGATATATCTTAATATGATAATTCTTATCGACCATTTTAAAAAACGTTTATAATCAAGTATTACCTAAACGTAAGTAAATTAGCAATTTTATCGAATACTAACCGGCAAATGAGTCAAAGCAAAATATTAGCCTAAGGATAGGACCAAGCATGAAGATCCTGAAGACTGCAATGCAGTGAGTGAAAGAAATTGAGGATGCTGATAGAGCGTAAGCTTCATTGACTTGAATGGCTGGTCGAGTCAGGGATTTCATTCGTATTTTTCTGTAGATCAGTAAGTAGTTTATGGATTTTTATCGTGTGGTAGATAGACAATAGAAAGTGAGTGTTATCACTGATATCGATTGTTTTTATCTAGCTAATTTGGAGGATCGGTTTAGTTCTGTATGAATGAATCATATTGCTATAGCGGGTGCGGTCGGCTCGTTACTGTCTTTAGGTGCTCAAGCACAGTCACAGGCCAATAATACCTGGGATTTGGCGCGTATCTATAATTCCTCCACGGCGGTCTTTTACGGCGAAGTGTTGCGCACGGTGCCTGAGCCGTTGTTTCGCACCGGCGTGTCGGGGGTCCATGTGCAGGATATACGGTCCGTGGAACTGCCCTTGCAGGAGTTGATCTGGGAGCAGGGCACGCACTTTACTTTGACCGTGGTTGAGGGATTTAAGGGAACTTCTGCGGAACAGTTTGAGTGCTATCGGGCTGATCAGTCTCCGGATCTGTGGACTTACCTGGAGAATGCTGCCGGTGACGTTTTATTGGCGCCACCAATCGCGCTGGATCCATTGCTGTTGAATCTGTCACAGACTAATCGTGGGCTCTTTTTTATACGCGATTATCTTGGCTCAACTATTCCTGTGTTGTATCGTGTGCGCATGGGGCAGCGGGCGGAAGATGATATAAGACTGTTGCGGATTCATCAGTCGGCAGATGATGTGTCTCTTGAGCGGATACTGCAACAGCAACAGATACAGATAAAATTTGAGGCTGAGCAAGCAGCTGTCGCGTTTAAAGTCTTTGAAGATGAATACTATCAGATCATTCGCGCTCGGGAATTAGCGATTCGTCAGAGCTTGCTGGAAGATTTGGTAGTGCGCATGGGCTATGACGGGCGTTGGTCATATTATGCCTTTAAGGAACGATATATAGCGCAGCACGGTGCCTACTTGGCCGAGGGAGAGTTGCCATCTTCACCTATAGATCAAATCGAGATTCTTTGGAAAATGGCGTCGGAAGAATTGGCAAAAATTGATGTTATTTTACAGGCTCGAGCCAAATAATGCGTATATCTAAATGGTTGTAGTGATATGAAGAAAATTTTACCGTGCTCAGTCTCTTATTTGTTTAAATATCTTCTGTCTGGTGCCGTCGGTGGGGTTTTGCTGGCGCTGGTAATAGCTGTTCGGTTTTTGAATGATAAGCCAGACTTAGAAATCTGGCACACCGCAGAGCTGAATGAAGAATATACAGCAGAGTCGAAAGTTGCTACGTTTGCGGACTATCTGGCCTTGGAGGATCGCTTGTTTACTCAGTTGGATGAGTTGGTTGTTACACCTAAGAGTAATGATCCAGCGAAGTGGGCAGACCGCTACAGTAATCAGAGCTATGCCGATGCTACGAGCTGGGAGAGCAATTGGAATCGTAGCTTTGAGTTGATTCATGAAGCGCCCAAGTGTGGTGTCTTGTTGCTCCATGGATTGACTGATGCTCCATATAGTTTGAGGCGTTTGGGCCAGCGCTTACATGCTGAAGGAGCATATGTAGTTGGATTACGAATACCAGGGCACGGTACTGCGCCAGCGGCTTTAACGCAGACCAGCTGGCAAGATATGGCTGCCGCGGTACGATTAGCGATGCGTCATTTAAAGTCAGTGGTGAATGAACAACCGCTACATGCAGTGGGGTATTCGCATGGCGGAGCGCTGAGTATTCGCTATGCTCTCGATTGTTTGGCGGATCAGAGCTTGCCGGTATTGGAGAATATGGTGCTGGTTTCCCCCGAGATCGGAATTACCTCGCTGGCGAAGTTTGCTATTTGGCAGAAGCGTTTCAGCTACCTATTGGGCATGGCTAAATTACAATGGCAAATCATCGCGCCAGAGTATGATCCGTACAAGTACCATTCGTTTCCAGTGAATGCTGCTGCTGTGGCTTATCAATTAACTATTTTGAATTGCGAGGAGTTACGCAAACTTGAGGGTGATAGTCGGTTGATGTCGTTTCCGCGTGTGCTGGCCTTTCAATCAGTCGTCGATACTACGGTGGAGATGTCCGCGTTAGTACGAGATTTTTTTGGGCGCTTACCTGAAGCGGGGCATGAATTGGTGTTCTATGATATCAACCGCAACTCTCAGGTTGAGCCGTTATTAACCCAGGGTAAAGTCCCGAACCTCGAGCCTTTGATAAGTGATCCACAACGGGACTACAAATTGTCAGTGGTCCGAAATGAGTCGTCTGCAACGCAGTCGGTTGCAGTGTATTCCTATGCGCCGAGCCTTCATGAGTCGGAAGTGCTGACCTTGGGGTATGGGTGGCCTGCCACGGTCTATTCTCTCTCACATGTTGCGCTGCCGTTTCATCGCGATGATCCATTGTATGGTGCGGGCCCTCAGAAAAATCCGGAACGTATCCATCTGGGAGCCATCGCCGTGCGCGGTGAGAAAGGTGTCTTTGCGATTGCTGCCGGTGATATGCTGCGACAACGCTGGAATCCGTTTTATGACTACCAGGAAGCGCGTATCGTTGAGCATCTCAAGTAGCGGTTCATTGTTTCACAACGCAAAACCTAAGCACTGATAGCTTCAGGCTCGTCTTTTTCGATTTTTAAATTGTCGATGATGAATGTCTGCCGCTCAGGTGTGTTTTTGCCCATGTAGAAAGTGAGCATATCTTTAATCGTCATGCCCTTGGGGATGATGACCGGGTCGAGGCGAATATCCTTACCAATAAAGTGGCCGAACTCATCCGGTGAAATCTCGCCGAGGCCTTTGAAGCGAGTGATTTCAGGCTTAGGCTTACATTCTTCCATTGCAGCGCGACGCTCATCGTCGGTGTAGCAGTAGCGAGTCACTTTTTTGTTACGAACTCGAAAGAGGGGAGTTTGCAGAATATGGAGATGACCTTGCTTGATTAATTCAGGAAAAAATTGCAGGAAGAAGGTAATCAGCAGGAGGCGGATGTGCATGCCGTCGACATCGGCATCAGTGGCGATGACGACATTGTTATAACGCAGATCTTCGAGGCCGTTCTCAATATTTAGAGCATCTTGCAGCAGGTTAAACTCTTCATTCTCGTAAACGACTTTCTTAGTCAATCCGAACGAGTTGAGTGGCTTACCCTTGAGTGAAAAGACCGCCTGTGTGTTGACGTCGCGCGCTTTGGTAATTGAGCCAGAGGCAGAGTCGCCCTCCGTGATAAATAGGGTAGATTCGAGACGTCGGTCTTTCTTTGTGCCAAGGTGGACGCGGCAGTCGCGTAGCTTCTTATTGTGTACTTTGTTTTTACGCGCGCGTTCTTTGGCCAGCTTCTGAATGCCTTTGAGTTCCTTACGATTGCGCTCGGACTCTTGGATTTTTTTGACTAAAATCTCGGCGGTTGCTGGATTACGATGCAAATAGTTATCAAGTGTTTGCTTCATGAAGTTGCTCATGAAGGTGCGCACCGTCGGCCCTTTCGGCCCCATGTCGGTGGAGCCGAGCTTGGTCTTGGTCTGTGACTCAAAAACGGGTTCTTCTACCTTGATTGCAACGGCTGCGCAAATCGAGGTGCGGATGTCGACCGCGTCGAAGTCTTTTTTGAAAAAGTCTTTGATAGTTTTGGCCAGCGCCTCACGGAAGGCTGCAAGGTGCGTGCCACCCATGGTGGTGTGCTGGCCATTGACGAAGGAGTAGTAGTCTTCGCCGTAAGAGTCGTTGTGGGTGAACGCGACTTCGATGTCGGTGTCGCTTAAGTGCACGATGGGATACATTGGTTCGCCATCGAGCTTGTTGCCGAGCAGGTCTTTGAGGCCGTTTTCGGATTTAAACTTTTTGCCATTGTAGACGATGGTCAGTCCACGATTTAGGTAGGCATAGTTCCAGAGCATGTCTTCCACGTAATCATCGCGAAAGCGGATGGTACCAAAAATGTCTGGGTCTGGATCAAAGCGTAGTGCAGTGCCATTTTCGGCATCCTTAGAAGACTTATCTTTTTTGTCTTCGGCAGTGACTTCTCCTTGTGAGAAAGTAACAGAGCGTGTCTTGCCCTCACGGAAAGCTTGGATCTGAAACTCGGAAGAGAGCGCATTGACTGCTTTGATGCCTACACCATTAAGGCCGACGGATTTTTTGAAAGCCTCGGAGTCGTATTTCGCACCGGTGTTGATCTTGGAGGCGCAGTCTTTGAGTTTGCCAAGTGGAATGCCGCGGCCGAAGTCGCGCACGGCGACGTGGGTACCGTCGATATTAACTTCGATGACCTTACCGTTGCCCATTACAAACTCGTCAATCGAGTTATCGATCACCTCTTTGAGGAGGATGTAAATGCCGTCGTCAGAGGATGAACCGTCGCCCAGCTTACCGATATACATGCCTGGGCGCAGGCGGATGTGTTCTTTCCAATCGAGGGACTTGATGCTGTCTTCAGTATATTTAGCGGACACAGGTTGGTAGTGGAGAGTTAAAGGTTAGGAGTTGAATCGGGGTTGCTGATACAAATGTTCGCTAAAAATGAACAATCAGGGACGAACGTCCAACCATGAAATTTGATTTTTTGGTGGATGAGTATTACCAAATTGTCTCTACGCAATTGGAATCGACGATCAGTTGGTCTTTGGTGATGAGTGGGATCTGGTGGTGTCTGGCCGTAGCGACGATGATCCGATCAAACGGGTCGGCTTGAGTGAGCGGCAGTGCATAGGACTCCGCTGCGATGTTGGAGTTGATCCGTAGAATATGAAAGTTCATCTCGGCCTGTCCTAATATCTTGTCAAGGGGAGTGCTGGAAGGGATACGCCCTTTATGGTGGAGCATTGCGATTTCCAGTAGACTTACGTCTGAAATACAGAGATCGCTACGGTCACACTGCTTGACGTAGTCGATGGCAGTTTGGCTTAGGCGCGGGTCGAATTCAGCCACCCAGATGAGAGCATGTGTGTCTAAAATGGCTTTCACAGTGATGGGTTCCACTCGTCGTCTGTGCTGGTGGGGCCAACAATATCGTCTGCCACGTGGCCGAAGCTATCTTTCATACATCCTAGAATAGAGCCACCTTTGGGCTTGTCGGCGGTAATCCTAAGGTCGCCTTCGCGTGTGTGGACGATCACGTCCTCACCTGAGAGTGCCGCGCGGCGGATTTTTGGGAATTCTCGTAACAACGTGCTAACATTCGTTTCCATGTGTAAAATTTGTCAAATAATTTGTCAAATGTCAAGCGAGGGGGGTATGATACTATCCAGCGCCTTAAACTGGTAAAATATTAACCGCAGAGGCAGGCGGATTAACGCGGATGAATTTTCATCCAATTCTAGTTTTAATCTGTGTTTACAAAAATCGGCTCGTGAGGACATGCGAATCCTACCATTAACAGTTAGTGGTTGGCATGAGGCCTTAAAAGTGAGACTTGAGGCGCAGCTGTTGAATCCGATTTCTGACCGCCAGAATACGTGAAGTGTTCGCGAATAGGGGACGGAGTAGCGGACGATACGGAGATCGTCCTTCCCATAAAAAACGCGCTCCGTTGCGGGAGCGCGTTGATCTTAAAAACTTCGCATGTGCTTTGCGCCCCTTCGCGAGCAAACTGCCGAGCCTAGGAATTTAGCTCGACCAGCTTCGCCATGATTGCTTTTTGTGCGTGCAGGCGATTTTCTGCTTCGTCGAAGATGATACTTTGTGGGCTGTCGAGGACGTCTTGGCTCACTTCCTCGCCAGCGTGTGCAGGCAGACAGTGCATGAAATAGGCATCGGGCTTGGCGAGAGCCAGCAGCTCGGCGTTGACTTGGTATGGTGCCATTTCCTTGAGGCGCTGCTCGGCTTCGGCTTCGTCGCCCATCGATACCCAGACATCTGTGTAGATCGCGTCAGCATCTTTGACCGCTGCTTTGGGGTCATTTGTGTAGGTGAAGTTAACTGGTAGGTCGTCGGCTTTCAATGCATCTACAATGGCTTGCTTGGGCTCGTAGCCATCCGGGCCGGAGACCACGATTTCCATCTCGAACATCGCAGCAGTAAGGATCCAGGAATTGGCCATGTTGCAGGCGCTGTCTCCAAGGAAAGCAATTTTCTTACCTTTGAGTGTACTGATATCCACGCTATCAGGGGAGTAGCGCTCGAGTAGAGTGAAGATATCGGTATAGAGCTGGCAGGGGTGGTTAAAGTCGGTTAGGCCGTTGATGATCGGCATGGTCGCATGTTCGGCAAACTCTTTGAGGATAGAGTGTTCGAAAGTCCGAATGATCAAACCGTGGAGGTAGCGCGACAGCACTTTGGAGCTGTCTGCGACGCTTTCGCCTCGGCCGATTTGGGTCTGCTGCGAGTTGAGCACGATGGGGTGACCGCCGAGCTCGTTGATGCCGACCTCAAAGGAAACTCGAGTGCGTGTGCTACTTTTGTAAAAGAGTAGTCCCCAAGATTGCTTGTTGAGTGTTGTCGGCGTATTGAACCGATCGTTTTTGAAAGACTTGGCCAGCGAGAAGACGTCTTGTGCCTGCTCGAGCGTGAAGTCGGTAACTTTTAAAAAGTGTTGCATTTTAAATAGAGGGAAAGGAGTGAGCGGTAAGGAATTAATTTTTCCCGAGTTCAGCAAAGACTTCGTCGAGAATACGGACGCTTTCGGCGAGCTCTTTGAGTGTGGCTGTGAGTGGCGGCAAGAGGCGAATGGTATTCTTACCAGCAGGAACGATTAGCATATTTTTTGCCCGAGCTGCAGCTGTGACAGCAAGTGCGTCAGTGTGCAGTGGGAGGCCGACCATGTAGCCTGCACCTCGCATGCCCGCGATGTGTTGTGGATACTTTTTAATTAAGTCTTGCAGGCCTTCGTGCCAGATGGAGCTGTTGGTGGCGACTTCGTCGATCAGGTTGTCTGCTTCAATGATGTCGAGTGTGGCATTGGCTGCCGCACAGGCGAGTGGGGAACCGCCAAAGGTGGTGCCGTGTGAGCTAGGCTGGAAGAGGTCAGCGTAGGGTTCGGACACCCAGATCGCTCCAATTGGGAACCCTCCGCCGAGTCCTTTAGCCATACCGATCGCGTCTGGCTTTACACCGCTTTTTTCGAACGCGAAAAAGTGTCCGCTTCGGCCGATACCACATTGCACTTCGTCGAGCATGAGCAGCGCGCCTCGCTCGGTGCAGAGTGCTCGCAGTTCTTGCAGGAAGCTTTCATCGGCTGGAAAAATGCCGCCTTCGCCTTGAATGGACTCAATAAAAACTGCGGCGACGCTGTCATCGACGAGTTGATCGAAGCTTTCGATATTATTGAGCTGTCCAAATTTGAACCCTTCAAGCATGGGTCGAAAGCCCCCTTGAATCTTTTCTTGTGGAGTCGCGCCCATACCGCCAAAAGTCCGACCATGAAAGGCGTTCTCGGCTGCGACGACGGTAAACCGTTTGGCTTCTTTGCCCCCGGATAGTTGCTGGCCGTGTAGCCGAGCGAGCTTAATTAACGCTTCGTTGGCTTCAGCGCCGCTGTTACAGAACAACACCCGTCCTGGGCCAGCTTGCTCGACCAGTCGATCAGCCAGTTTTTGTTGCCCTGGTATACCATAGAGGTTGCTGCAATGAGTGAGAGTGGCTGCTTGCTCTTGCACCGCCTTGACCCATTTTGGGTGAGAATGACCGACCGATGTGACGGCGATACCGCTACCAAAATCCAAGAAGCGTGTGTCGTTCTCGTCGTATAGATATACACCATCACCCCGCACTGCGTTGAACGCCGGTGAGCCGTAGTTTTTCATGAGTGTTGGGTGGTGCATGCGGGGTGAGAGTTCTTGGTTGCTAGTTGCGGGTTGCTCGCTGCGGGTGGTCGGAGAGAATGTGGTAATGATTAGTGGTTGGCTCGTTGTGTCATTTTCAGCTGTTCACGATTTCGGTGCCGACGCCCTTGTCGGTGAAGATCTCAAGGAGTAGGCTGTGTGGGTTTTCGCCGTCGACGAAGTGCACGCGGTGTACGCCACTGCGCAGCGCTGTCACTGCGCTGTCTGTCTTCGGGATCATGCCTTTACTGATGGTGCCATCTTTGACTAGGTCGGCGACATCTTCGGCTTTGAGCGAGGAGATCAGCGACTCTGAGTCGTGCATGTCGCGCATCAGGCCAGGGACATCGCAGAGATAAACAAGCCGACGGGCGCGTAATGCTGCAGCGACACGACCGGCAGCGGCGTCGGCATTGGTGTTGTAGACTTGCCCGTCTTCGTCGCAGGCCATTGGCGAGATGACAGGGATATAGCCGTCGTTGAGCGCTTTCTTGATGATCTTGGTTTTGACAGTATGTGTTTCGCCAACATAGCCGACATCGACGTGTTTACCATCGACGCAAACGTCTTTTTTGTCGCAAACCAATACATCATTCCCGGCGATGCCGAGTGGCCGTGCGCATTTCTTCTGGAGGATTTCACAGATATCCAGGTTGACGACTTTGTTGAGCGTGTGTTCGACGATTTTGGCTGACGCGGCATCGGTCACCCGTAGGCCATGTTCAAAGCGTGTTTCGACATTGGATTCTGCAAGTGCTCGTGTAATTGCTTTTCCCCCGCCATGCACAACGACCACTTTGATGCCCACAGCGGCGAGAAATGCGATGTCAGTCGCCACACGTGTACGCACCTTCGGGTCTGCATCATCCATAAATGCGCCGCCGTATTTGACTACAAAGATGGAATCACGAAACCGCTGAATGTATGGGAGCGCTTCAAGCAGCACGGCTGCTTTAGTAGTCACGTCGAGATGGTCAATGTGGATCATTAGGTGGAAGCTGAGAGCGGTGTATACGAGTTGAGACTTGGGAGTCGAGTGTTGGTCTCGTGGTTACTCTGATTTGTTGAAGTTTACGTAAGCTTCGCTGAGATCAGAGGTGAGTAGGCGGAAGGAGCTGTTACCTTGATTTAAATTAAGTGTAATGCGGAAGCGGTTTTTGGCGACGATATCTTTCCACTCTTGCAGTTTCTCATCCTGCGGGCGTCCACCGATGAGTGCTGGGCAAGTGTCGTAGTGGATGTCGAAACAGGTCTCGTCGAGACCGACGCGTGCATAGCCTGCGGCATCGGCGAGGCGCCCCCAATTAGGATCGGAGCCATACCATGAAGTTTTAACCAAGAGTGAGTTGCCCACGGCGCGAGCGACTTTCTCGGCATCCGCATCCGTCTGACAGCCTTGGACGATAAGTTCGACTAGCTTAGTGACTTTTTCGCCATCGCCGACAATTTTTTCGGCCATGATATCGCAGACTTGAAAAACGGCGTCTTTGAAGGCTGACAATAACTCGGGTGTGGTATCGGCGGCGATGCCCGAGTGGCCATTAGCAAAGAGTAGAACGGTGTCGTTGGTGCTCATGTCGCCATCAACTGAGATGCAGTTGAATGTTCGATCGCAGGCTTCTTTGAGGACTGTTTTGAGCAGTGCGCCGTTTGCTTGAAGATCGGTGACGACATAGGCGAGCATAGTTGCCATATCGGGCTCAATCATACCTGCGCCTTTAGCCATGCCAGAGACAGTAATGGTTTGACCATCGACCTTAAACCGTGCCGTGGCGACTTTGCGCCGAGTGTCGGAGGTGAGAATTGCGTCGGCGGCATTGAACGAAGCCTGCGGTTCATTGCTGAGCGCTTGGGCCGCAGCAGCGATGCCAGACTCGATCTTTTGCATCGGCAGTTTTCGACCAATGCGGCCAGTAGAGCACACTAAGAAGGGCGCGCCGATGCCAGTTTCCAATTGTGCCAAGGCGCTCATTTGCTTGGCATCGATCATGCCTTGTTCGCCAGTCGCAGCATTGGCATTACCGCTATTGGAAATACAGCCAGCGATGTTGTCGGCACTTTTCTCGAGGATTGTTTTGCAGACCTTGACAGGTGCCGCGCAGACGTCGTTCAGCGTAAAGACACCCGCTGCACTGCAGGGAGTGTCTGCGGTGAAGAGTGCTACATCGAGGCGTTCGGTGTCGCCGATTTCCCTAATATCGCCAGCTACACCAGCAGTTTTGTAGCCTGGGCAGTCTCCGAGTCCGCCAGAATTTTCGATCAGTTTAACTGGGATGGAGGTGTTCATATCGAAATGTGGCGCTGGAGTTGCGGTCTACAGCAGTCCGGCAGTTTCTGCGAAACCGAACTTTAGGTTAAGCAACTGCACTGCCTGGCCGCTAGCTCCTTTGAGTAGGTTATCAATGACTGAGGTAATGACAAAATTGTCGGTCCGTGGATCGTAAACGGCAGAGATGTCTGCACGATTGGTGCCACTAACGTGTTTGGTATCCGGATACGAGCCACTTGGGAGCACATTGACGAAGGGTTTACCTGCGAAGGTTGCGTTCCAAGAAGCGTAAAGATTGTCAAGCGAGCCGTTGGCCTTGGCTACAATCGTCGTGGAGATACCCCGCGACATTGGAGCGAGGTGTGGGTTAAATTGCACGATGCAGTCCGCAAAGGCTGCTTTTTCGAGCTGCTCTTCGATTTCGGATAGGTGGCGATGCTTGGGCATACCGTAGCCCTTCATACTTTCGTTACGTTCGCAATAAATGAAGTCCTCTGCGACTGTACGACCAGCACCGCTGACACCACTGTAACTGTTGATGACAATCCCTGCAGGTTTGACGATGCCTTGCTTGAGCAGAGGAACTAATGGTAGCTGCACGCTGGTCGGGTAGCAACCTGGGCAGGCGATGAGCGATGCGCTCTTCCATTGATCGTCCGCAAGTTCAGGTATGACATAGGGAGCAGCAGCTAATAGGTGCGGTGCTGGATGGGCTTGGCCATAGTACTGTTCGTAGACTGCGGTTGATTTAAGGCGGAAGTCGGCGCTCAAATCAATGACGGTCTTACCTGCTTGAAAGAGTGGGTCAGCATATTCCGATGCGACGCCGTGTGGCAGCGCAAGGAAGAAGACATCGAGGTCGTCCCGAGCGGCTAACTCCACTGGGTCAGAGTGGGTAAACTCCAATTCACCGACTAAGTGCCGCAGCGCCGGCATCACATCGGCGACAGGCTTACCCGCCAGTGAGCGCGAGGTGACTGCAGCTAATGTCACGTTGGGATGGCGTGAGAGTAGCCGAACAAGTTCTTCTCCGGAATATCCGGATGCTCCGATGACTGCTGCGTTCATGATAGTGAGGATTAAAAGTGGCGCCTACTAGGAAGTAAACGATGATCAATGAGATTATCTGGAGACTGATGAGACAGAAACTTGGAAAAGAAAAAACCCTCCAAGGCACGAAAACGGCCTGGGAGGGTTTGCAAAAAATGCGTCCTTGCCGCTTTAACGTTTCGAGAACTGGAAGCGCTTACGTGCACCAGGCTGACCTGATTTCTTACGCTCACGTGAGCGTGGGTCGCGTTTCATGTGGCCTTCTTGTTTCAGAGGCACGCGTAATTCGCTGT
>Ga0180120_10000489_pt1 | contig 20062 bp, 32 predicted proteins | sample CPBDNA_3_FD_129677 | JGI IMG/M metagenome (GOLD analysis project Ga0180120, IMG submission 129677) | Freshwater to marine salinity gradient microbial communities from Chesapeake Bay, USA - CPBay_Spr_31_0.2_DNA (version 2) (version 2) | ecosystem: Environmental > Aquatic > Marine > Coastal ... | reverse complement strand
GACTTAGAAAACTTTATAGAAAAGGGGTACAACGAAGTACTTGATGCAGACTCTGTGAACTCCACAAACAGACGTGGTGACTACAAAGTGTTTGCTGAATTTCCACGCACAAGGAAATCAGTGCAAGAAATAGACAAACTGATTTCAGAACTCAAGATACTGACAGAACAGGACAACTGGGAGTTCAAGTTCTACAAAGATTCCAAGAGATACGCATACCAATTAAATACCTTAGAGCAAGTGATGGCAGTCAGTCCATTGCAGTACACAAACGAGGTAGTATAATGAACATAGATCAATTACGCGAGACACTCAAAATAGACGAGGGTGTAAAATACGAGATATACAACGACCATCTAGGTTATCCAACATTTGGCATTGGCCATCTTGTTGTTGAATCAGACGAAGAACACGGCAAGCCTGTGGGCACGCCTATCACAGAAGATAGAGTGAATGCAGTGTTTGACAAAGACGTTGCTGTGATGGTGGACGAAGCCAAGAAAATATTTCCTGACTTAGACTCATTGCCGGAAGAAGCACAGCAAGTGATAGTGAACATGACTTTTAACATGGGTCGTCCAAGACTTTCTAAATTCAAAAAATTTATTGCAGGCGTCAACGCAGGTGACTGGGACAAGGCCGCAGTAGAGATGATGGATTCACGTTGGGCCAAACAAGTGGGTGCAAGAGCAGAAAGGCTTAGAGATAGAATCAAAGCACTGGCATAATGTTTCAAATTAAATTGATGTTGATGTTGTTCGTGATCGCCGGCGGTGCTGGAGGTTACTTCTATGTACAAAAGTTACAGGCGGATCTAAAAATATCTGAAGCCAACAATGCCAAACTTGAATCAGCAGTTGGTGAACAACAGGCATTGGTGGAGCAGATGAAAAAAGACTTTGCCAAGATACAAAACATCAACAAAGAATTAGAAACCAAGAATGCCAAACTAAAGGCAAGTGAAAAAAGTTTATCCGACAAACTAGGCAGACACGACATCGGAATACTTGCACAAAATAAACCTGGGCTCGTGGAGAAGGTACTTAATAATGCATCCATAAATGCGAATCGCTGTATTGAGATTGTGTCAGGTGCTGAACTCACTGAGAAAGAACTGAACGCAACCAAACCAAGCGAGATCAATGCAGAATGTTGGCAGATAGCCAATCCAAACTTTGATCCTGAAGCACAGTCAGATGCGTGGAAAGAAAAGAACTTATGAAAATAATTGCAGTACTACTGGGCATCTGGTTATTACAAGGTTGTACCACAGCAGTAAAGACCATAGAAGTTTTAAACAGACCAGAACCTAAGACGCCAATTGATATTAACTTACCAGAGCCATTAAGTTTACAACCTGTGGAGTGGATCATCATCACTCCTGAGAACGCAGAAGAAGTATGGGCCAAACTGAAAGAAAATCCAAAAGGTGAAGTGGTGTTATTCGCACTGGACCAAGACGGGTATGAACTTGTCGCCAAAAACTTCGCACAAATACGCACAGCACTGGCAGAACATCGCAACGTGATAATCGCATACAAAGATTACTACGAACCTGTGACTGAAGAAGACTTACCAGCCAAATAAAATAAATACTGTTACAATGTGGGAAATGATTGAAAGAATGGCGTCAGATCGCCTTTGGATCTATACAGCAATATTTGGTTCGCTGTTCGGTGCCGCATTCCTTTTCTGGTTCAAAGACACAAAGATGGCGACATGGGGAGTTGCAAAGTTTGATCGCACATTAGAATACCTGGCAAATCGTTGGGGTTGGACTTGGCTACAGAATGATCCAGAAGCATGGCGTAAGAAATATCCTAAGATCACATCTAAGATAGACGACTTAGAAGCAAGAATAAAAAAATTAGAAAAGAAAAATAAATAGTTGCGATGGCTGATGTAAAGAAAACAGTACAAATTGATCTAGAAGTAGATACAAACACAGTAGATTCATCCAAGAATCCCTTTCAATGGTTAATTCACTTAGCAATAGCAGTTGATCAATGGAGGATCTTTCCAAGAGTATTCTTATCAGTGTACATCTACCTGTTATACAAAGTGACCATATGGTTCATGGCACTGCCGAATCCGACTTTTGAACAATCAGGACTTGTATCGATTGTGGTTGGTGCAGGTGCGGCATGGTTTGGTTTGTATGCCGGAACTTCTAAAGGCAAAAAGTAACTCACATCCAAATACACTTTAAATACACCGTATGAAGATTGCATTGATTGGTGATAGTTTCTGTGCGGACACAGGGTATCAAACGTGGCCTGATTTGGTCAAAACAGAACTCAATGCCTCATTTATATCAAAAGGTGTGCGTGGTGCTAACCAGTATACCATATTGAGGCAAACTAAAAAATTACTTTATTTGAAACCGGATCTTATAATCTTCACACACACAGATCCGTACAGGCTTGCCAATAGACATGATCGTCCACTTGGCGCAAGACCTTGCGAAATGCATCAGGATGAGGATGCAGTATGGAAAGCAGGACACAACTACTATGAACATGTCATGGACTTTGGATTTCATGAACTATCTCACATTGCATTAGTGAACGAATGTTGGAAGATAGGATGCCAAACTAACATGATCAATTTGTTCAGTTTCAGCACTAAAGAACTTGAGTATAGAGAATATGATTGGGACGTTCACCTACCAAATGCACATACCGACAAAAGTCTTGCAAGGATCAGTTATGATTACCAAACACCAGACGGTCACAAGCATGATTGGATAGAACCAGGCTGGAAAACTTTACCAAATCACATGAACTACGAAGGCAACAAAGTTGTTAGTGAAATTGTGTTAGATATGTTAAAATAAACTATGGCAACACACTATGATACATTAGGCGTATCACAATCAGCATCAGATCAGGATATCAAAAAAGCATTCAAAAAATTAGCAATGCAACATCACCCAGACAAGGGAGGAGACAGTGCAAAGTTCCAACAGATCAACGAAGCATATGACTCTATCAAGACAGCGGAAAAAAGACAGCAGTATGATCAATTGAGACAGTTCGGACCCGGACCACAGTTCCAACGTGGACAACCTTTTGGGTTTGATATATTTGAACAGTTCGAAGACATGTTCGGTGGACCTAATCAACGTTGGCAACAGAGACGTCCACGTAAGAATAGAAACATGTCCATCACAGTGCCTATCAAACTGGAAGAAGCATACCATGGCATTAAAAAACAAATATCAGTACAACTTGGATCTGGTCGCAGACAGGTTGTTGATTTAGATATACCTGCTGGCGTGAACAATGGTATGACACTGAACTACAAAGGGTTGGGTGATGATCAGTTGGTTGGATTAGAACCAGGTGACCTACAGGTTAGATTGCAAGTGAACCCACATCCATTCTTTGAACGTAAAGGGAACGATCTTTACACAGCAAGGCAGATCAACGCATTTGAAGCCATGCTTGGTACAAAAGTTGTTCTCAAAACATTGGCAAACAAAACAATAAAGGCCACTGTGCAACCTGGCACACAACCTGGAACATTCATTAGGTTACCAAACGAAGGCATGCCTATAATGAAAACCAAACTCAAAGGACATCTATTTGTGAGGATTGATATAAGTATTCCATCGAACCTAACACAGGAGCAAAAAGAAATACTTGCCAAAAATTTTAACCAGTAACACTTGACAGTAGGTTAATCTATACTATTATAATATTATATGTTAGTACCAAATAGTTCATTAGAAAAGATATTCAATCACGCAGTAGACACTGCCAAGAAATACAAACACGACTACGTCACAATCGAACACATGTTGTTTGCTATGTTGCATGACGATGATTTCAAAGAGTTCCTATCAGACTTTGGAATCAAAGTGGAAGATATGGGCCAAGATCTTGCCCGTTACTTAGAAACACAATTAGACACTATCAAGACTAAACAAGAAGGTGAATACACACCTAAGAAGACATCATCATTAGAAAGAGTATTCAACAGATGTTTCACTTCTGTTTTATTCCTAGGTAAGGAAGAAATAGAACCAGTTGATATATTTTTGTCGATGTTCTCAGAAGACAAGAGTTTTGTTGCATGGTTAATGAAGAAATACAAAATAAACAAAAAAGAAGTTGGTGATTATGTGAATCAATCACAGGCGATGGGATTAGATGACACGGGCAACGCAAGGATAGACGACGGACAAGCAAACAAAGTGTTGAGAAGTTTCACACTCAATCTCAGCGAAATGGCACAGAAAGACATGTTCGATCCTTTGATCGGCAGAGACAACACACTCAACGACATCGCACAGACATTGGCTCGTAAGACAAAGAACAACGTACTAATGGTTGGCGATCCAGGTGTAGGTAAGACGGCAATCGCAGAAGGACTGGCGAACAAGATACACAAAAAAGAATGCCCAGCATTCTTAGAAGATCACACAGTGTATAGTTTAGACATAGGTGCATTATTGGCAGGCTCAAGATACAGAGGTGACTTCGAAGAAAGACTCAAACTGGTGTTACAAGCACTGGAGAAGAAAAACAAAACAATCATGTTCATAGATGAGGCACACATGATGCAAGGAGCAGGTACCAGTGGGCAGGGATCTACCGATCTTGCCAACTTGTTGAAACCTTCACTAGCAAAAGGTGTGTTAAAAGTAATTGCATCAACTACCTGGGAAGAGTACAGAACATCATTTGAAAAAGATCGTCCGCTGATGAGAAGATTTCACAGGATCACAGTAGACGAACCCGACAAAGAAACCACACTTGACATACTAAAAGGTGTTAAAGAATACTATGAAAAATTTCATGAGGTACAGATAACAGACGAAGCACTGGAATACGCAGTGAACTATTCTGCCAAATACATCCATGATAAGAAACTGCCGGACAAAGCACTAGACATCATTGACAGTGCCTGTGCCAAGTTTAAAGTACATCCAGCAGATAAGATGATCGTTGATCATGAACGTGTGGTGCAAGAAGTAAGCAGAATGACTGGCATAGAAGCAACACAAATCGCACAAAAAGAATCTACCAATCTAAAAGAACTTGAACCTAGTCTTACCAAAGTTGTATTCGGACAGGATGATGCCATACACAAAGTGGTTGATAAGATAGTTGTAGCAAGGGCAGGACTGAAATCCGAAAACAAGCCAGTTGGATCGTTCTTGTTCACAGGACCAACAGGTTGTGGTAAGACAGAGACAGCAAAACAACTGAGTGAACACATGAAGATGCCATTGGTTAGATTTGACATGAGTGAATTCCAAGAAAGGCATTCTGTTGCAAAATTTATTGGAGCACCTCCAGGTTATGTAGGATACGAAGATGGCAATGTGGGTGCTGGACTTTTGATCAATGAAATAGAAAAACATCCTAACGCAGTATTGCTGTTAGACGAAGTGGAGAAAGCACACTCATCAGTCACCAGTGTGCTGTTGCAAGTTATGGACAACGGATTCATCACTGGGTCAAACGGAAAGAAAGCAGACCTACGCAATGTGATTTTGATAATGACATCTAACTTGGGTGCAGAAGAAATGGAACGAGCAAACTTAGGATTCACAGAAAGTGTAAAGACAGCAGATGATGACGCAGTCAAGAACTTCTTCGCTCCGGAGTTTAGGAACAGACTAGACTCAGTGATCAAGTTCAACAAGTTGGGCAAAGAAACTATGAAACTGATCATAGACAAGTTTATTGTAGAATTGAATGAACAACTGAACGACAAAGAAGTACAAGTTGAACTGAGCGAAGATGCTGTGGAATACTTGTTGGACAAAGGGTTCGATGAGAAGATGGGTGCAAGGCCGTTAGCGAGAGTAATCGACAATGACATCAAGACACCATTGGGTAGGAAATTGTTGTTCGATGACCACAACAAGGGCAAAGTGTCTATTGATATCATAAATGACAAACTGGAGTTGACATGGGCGTAGTAATTAAAAAATCACAAAAGTTGTTCTACGAAGATTATGCATACAAAGTGAGATTGAAGATGCCCACTGGTTACAATCAGTACATCAAAACACTGTTGAGATATGCCAAGGATGACACAGTGGAGAAAAAGATCGCAAGTTTAGAAAAGAACATAATGGACGACAAGTATGGATGGTATGAGAACTTGTCACAGAAGCAACTCACAGCAATGGGAGAGTTCATAAGGTATGCTAGGAAAAATAACATGCTGGCCGACTGTAGATTCAACGAGTATTGGCGTCTCATCACGTTCTATACCAACAATGCGAAGTATTTGGAAGACATGGAAAAGTCGTTCAGTTGTATTGTGGAATACATCGAAAAGCCAGCAAATAAAAAAGAAATGGACATGATGTTTGACAAACACAACACTAAATTTGTTGACAGACTACCGTACAACAAGTTTAGATATTGTTGTTTTGTTGATTATTACAGTTCCAGATACGACGAAGACAACATCTGTGCAAAGTTTGTCAAATGGGCAGAACCATATGGCAAGCGAATCAAGACCTCCAATAGGTGGGGGTTTGGCAACAGGCACGTGGTGTTCAATAAGTTTTGGGTGCAGGATCTTAAATTGTTACACATGATTCAATTATACATGGGTAAGAAAATAACCAAGGTTGAAACTTACAAATTAAGATCGGAAATAGAAGATGAAGACACAGACAATTAAAAAGATACTCAAACGCAAGTTGATAGGCACAAACTCTGAGATATATGGAGAATGTGACATCGAACTGTTTGGAGGAGGCTCTGGTAGGACACACAAAACCATGCTGTTGGACAAAGTGGTTGAAAAGGGTGAAACTATCATATTTGAAGGGTACACGATCAACGATGGACAGCACACTAGGATGAACATCGATGATGTAGACACACTGGAAGGCATGCCATGGCACAAATTCGCCCAAGCATATGGACTGGTAAAAAAATAAATACAGTATGCCAAGCACATCACAAACAATATTAGGCTCAACAGCACATCCAAACGGTGGTACGACTACCACTGTAGTAGGTGACAAATACAAAGCAGACGGATACTACGGATTCACAGACGGGTTACACACTGTGGCTTTTTACCTATCTGCATTCACAGGACAAGTAGCAATACAAGGCACCCTAGCAAAAGACCCACAGGACGGCGATTGGGCAAATCTTACACTATCAGGACCTACCACAGACTACAATGACAGCACAGGTGGTACAACAAAAGTGGTTACCTACAACTTCACTGGTAATTTCACATACATCCGTGCAAGTGTTGAATTCGATGCAACTGATACATCAGGTACTGGTGCCATTTCAAAAGTGTTATATAATTTTTAATCCATGTACCACAAGCATTTTGTAAGAGCAGTTTTTAAAGATGATTCACAAGATTCATATTTCGCCACAGTATTTGGTACAGCAGTGAACGAAGGATTAGATCGGTATCTAAGTGAAAGCACAGACGAAATAGTGCTAACCACATATACCACATCTGAAGGACACTTTGTTTACGAGAGCGAACTCCATGCTGATGCACTGGAACAGGATGCACAACGTTTCGTGGACGTGGTCAGCAAGTTTTTTCCAAAAAAAGATTTTGAAATAGAATTTTCGGGTGTATAATTAATTGACTATGCACTACGACAATCGATTCACCGCTGGATACATGGAACAAGAAGCCAACCTGCAGGTTGCACGTCTTGAAACACTTGTCGAAAAATTAGAAAAAGAGCGAGATGAACTAAAAACAGAGTTGGAAAAACTTAAGAAGTACGTTGAATTCATTGAAAAATTACCATAGGTTGACATTACAGCATCTGATCATATTATAAGCATATGATCGAAAAAACAATAGACTTTATCAGGATTATACTGTTATTAGGTTTGGTATTTTTTGTATGGGACCAGAACAAAACTATCGGACAACTAGAAACCAGAATCATATCACTTAACGAACATGTCACAGACATAGGAAGATTTGTAGAAGGCCATGAGATTGGTCATGTAGACAATGACAAACTGTGTGATGGATGTGTGAGACCAATGTTCGAAGACGAAATTGGAGATCTGATGTTAGGTGTAATGGGGAAACTAATAGACAAACTTGATGAAGATACAACAACGCAAGATTAAATTAAAGAAGTCCAAATACAGACGCAGGACCGATCAAGAGATCAAGGACTTGGCCAAAGGTATTTGGGATAACAAGATATTCACTTCAAACCACATGCATGAAAGCGAACGCCAACAACTTGGTATGGTGTTCATGCCCTTGGGCATGATGAGCCCTATGCAGAAGAAAGACATGTTCGCACAGGATCCATGGATGTTCTATGGCAAAAGAGGTGAGAGACATGAATTACCAACTGGCCCAAACGGTTTGCCCATGCTGGACAACGTGGCATGGTTGGACAAAGAGGACACATTAAAAGTTGAAACTATCATTAGAAAATACGAAGATGCGATCGAAAGAATTGACTCAGAAGCAATTTAACACAGTCGAAGGCACCATACATTCTGTCCACATTGATATGGCGGATATGGACAAAGATGAGTTGGTAGATTATCTCAACGCCAAATGCAAGGGTTGGTTCATGCCATGCTATGAAACTGATCGCCCTAATCAGTTCCTTTTCCAATACGAATCTGACTGCAAACACTATAAGGCTTGGGCAGGCTGGAACACATTTACCAAGCAAATCTAACGTTTTTTGACGGTTGACAGATAGCCAATATATTGTATTATATGAGCATGAGGTTGTTTATATTCATACTCGTACTCTTTAGCACATCATCTGTATGGAGTTGGCCATTTGCACAGTATTCAACAGATCTCAACATAAACTTACTGGGTGAGATAGAGATTGATGTGCCTGAAAAATTCGTGGACATGGACGAACAGAAACGTAAGGGTGCATTTGTTTTATGGATATTACCAATCGTTGAAAGACAAAACAACATCATAGAACAACACAGAAACATCATCACTAAAATACAACGAAAAGACTATTTAGATATTCCGATCACAGCAGAGGAACTAGACTTTATCAAATTGATGCAAGTCAAATACGGTGGCAACAGCATCGTTGACTTACTGGAAAGAGTAAACACTATACCAACAGCACTTGTGATAGCACAGGCTTCTTTGGAGTCAGGTTGGGGATCGAGTAGGTTCGCACAGCAAGGCAACAACTTGTTTGGCATCAGAACATACGACAAAGACGTGCCTGGGTTGAAACCACTCAAGAATAAAAACGCAAATTTCAAAGTTAGGTCATACCATTCAGTTGATGCTGGTATAGAAAATTATCTTTTATTATTGAACACACATCATGCCTACAATGATTTCAGGATTGCAAGGGCATACATGACACACAGGTTTTCGGTTGATGCTCATGCATTAGCAGACACACTGTTAGATTACAGTGAATTAGGATCACAGTACATCGAAATGGTGCACAAACATATCACAAACATCGAAAGGATATTAAATGTTATTAGGTAGAGAGGTTGTTCTTCTAACATTACTACTGGTGTTATTGGCACTGGTTGGTTGTGGTGGAGGTGGTGGCAGTGGGCCATCGGCGAATGTGGACTTACCAGTTGGTTCACCAAGTATTCCAAGTGGAGTGAATGACAGTCTAAGCACCATAGACGAATTGTTAGAGGACTTGGGCCTATGACAAGGAATCAAATTTATGTGCTGATACTGACATTGTGTCTAGTGGTAGTGGCAAATGAAGCCAATGCGTTACCGGACAATTATTGCACAGCAGATCAGAAAGCAAGTTACGTCACAAAGATAGAAAAGATAGACACCATATTGACAGCATGGGATCTAGTCAACACAGAGATGGAACAAGCACCACCGTTGACACAGAACATCATCAGACAGGACGCAAGGTATGTCAAAATGAAAAACCTTGTCGGCACAGTCAACAGTCTGAAAGTAGATTACACCGACACAAAAGATGCCTGTGTGTTACAGACTGACACATCAACTGGCACAACACAGGAGACAACAGTATCTACCAGTGAACCGGTGCTGACCAGTGTGTACACAGACAGTTCAGCAACCACAACAAACGAAAGTGGATCGACAGTGGTAACAGTGACTAGGACCACGATCGTTACAAGCACAGTGACCAAAACAACCACGGTGAAATCCACTCCATATACAACTTATTATTATGACAACGATACAACTGAAACTGAATACGATGATCCTACATACAGCACCACCACCAGTGCCATTGCAACTGTATTAGATCCTGTGAGCCAGATCATTTCTACCACAGTTACGGCAAATCAAATTAGCACAGAAACAACAAATACTGTATCAAGCAGTTATGTTGATTCAGATCCAACAGTTACCACATCTTATACAGACTCAGATGCTGTGATAAGTGAAGTGGTTACGGACGGGTCATCATCTACATCCACAACAACCTCAGATGGTGACCCCACTCAAACAAGTTCATATGTGGATACCAGTGCAACTGTGGACAATGGCAACGGCACTTCTACTACCACTGTCACAAGGACAACCACTACAACAACTACCACACCAAGATCGACAAGAACAATAGTCACACATCCTAGGAACACAAAAACTTATTCTACCGTTGAAAGAACTACCACAGAAACTTCTACGATTGTGAGAACTACCACAACACTTACCACTCCGGTCACTACTATGTCTTGGTCAGATGGTACTACTACGTCAACTACGGGACAGACTGTTACTACAACAGCAACGCAAAACATTGTCTCTACAACGGCAACGACAGCAGACATTGTGACTCTAACAAGTGATGTTGATACAACTGTGACACAGAGTGATACAACTACAACTGAAAACATTGTGACAACCTCAACGTCGAGTGCTGTGATTTCTACTACTACAACTGAAAATGAAGTCACAACAAGTGATCCAGAATATTATCAGACAGATGAATACGCATACAGTGGATCTAATAGGGAAACAAACCCACTAGCAGTCATACATGCCGATGATGCCTATGCAAGAGGTTGGACCGGTGATGGCGTGAAAATAGGAATACTAGACACAGGTGTAAAATGTGATCACAAAGACTTAGACGACAACATCACATCTGTCAGATACAACAACTACTACGGAGACGGATGCACTGACACTTACAGCCATGGCACACAGGTTGCGGGTGTGATGGTGGCAGAGAAAAATGGAGAGAAGATGCACGGTGTGGCATATGACGCAGAATTGCATATTGGAAAAATAGGTGATGGTCCGGGTGTTTGGGTTCAACAGTTTGGACCTGACCTTGCATCTGCAATGGCAGACAATGGAGTCACAGCAGTAAACCTAAGTGCAAACAAAATAAATTCTAATTCCAGTGTCAACGATCTTACAACTTTAGATGTAAATGGCGACACAATATCTTTCACAACATCATCCAACTGGTACACACCGAACTCGATCGATGAATGGAAAGTGGCCACTGACAAGGGCATCATAATTGTAAATGCCGCAGGTAACCAAGGACACTCAGTTCCAGCACAACCAGGCAACTTTGCTTCGGCAGTGGATGAAAATGGTGATTTAGAATTGGGTGGATTGATGTTGATAGTTGGTGCTCCGGATGGTTACAGCAACAAAGCAGGACATGTTTGCCATAGTCCGACATATGACAGCAACGGTGATCCAAATGGTTGTAATGACACACATCTTACAAAACACTTTTACATTGTGGCACCAGGATCGGATATTACGACTACTGACGCAGGAGGTGAATGGTCCACAGAAACTAAATCAGGTACATCTTTTTCTGCTCCACATGTGACAGGTGCATTGGCAATATTGAAACAGGCGTGGCCACAACTTACATCCAAGCAATTGGTTGATCTCATATTAAGCACAGCAACTGACATGGGTGATGCAGGAGTAGATGAAATATATGGTGTAGGAATGTTGAACTTGGACAACGCAACCAATCCACAAGGTGTGTCAGAAGTTAGCACACTGGGAGGAACCAGTAATGTTTATGCAACATCAATGACCACAAGCAGTGTGGTAGGTGATACATTGAGTTCCGTCAGTGCTTTAGACACAACCATGGTGGTGGATTCATACAACAGAGATTATTATGTAGATCTTAATCAGACTGTTAGTTCGATAGACAGTGCATTAACATTGAATCATAACTTCATGTCGTTCAGTGGCACAGAACAAATATACTTTGACGGGTATACCATTGCAATAAATGACAGGAACGTCAACAACTTTGCTGTGGGTTATGAATACGGTGTGTGTGGGTATTTGGCAGGAAACTTGCAGGAGGACAACACATTCCTAGGCACATCAGGTTCGGGTGCATTGGCACTGAATGGATCCGAAACACAGCACATAGGCATCAACTGTGAGAAGGATGGCATCAGCATTAGATACAACGTTGGACACAGCACTATCACAGGTTCACAAGGTAGCATTATCACAAATGGCCGGGCAATGGTGGATACATGGATGCTAGGATACAACACCGATCACTGGCAGTTTGAATTTGGACAACCTTTAGCCGTCAGAGATGGTGATCTTAACCTTAATATGGCGTCAAGTGTGAACACAGATGGCACACATAATTACACAGACTACCAGGTGGATATTGGCATTCACAACCGACACACAGTATCTAAAGTTGGATACACCAATAACTTCACTGACAACGTTAATTTTAGTTTTAACGTTGAATACAACAACAATTACGCCAACACAAACACAGACAGTTGGTCGTTAGCAACAGGAGTAAAATATGACTTTTAAAGAAGGTGAAACAATCACCATACATTGCACTGACAAAGACACAGATGCAAAAGCAACCATAGTAGACATCAAGCAAGACTTCCTAAGAGTGCTTGTAGATGGCACAATAGCAATGAATCTGACACGCAAAGATGCTTCAAGCGACATATTTGTAGGCAACATGCATGGCTTAGAGTTTACCACAATCATTAAATAAATACAATATGCGAATACATCAACTATCAGAACAAGACGACGTAGATACAGGTCAGGATTACTCCACAGAAAAAAGAGAACTTGAGATGTACATCATGAACGATCAAGATCTTTACAGACAGATGTTCATGCCGATCATAATGAACATAGTGCGTAAAATGAAACGTGGTGTGTACGACCACAAACTTGCTCCAAGACTTTGGCAGTATTTGGTAGATCAAGGTGCTAAGAAATACGTCCAAGAATTTGGTGGCACTGTGAGAAATGTTTTTCCGAAGAGAGCAAGACAAGAACTTGCATCAGACCTAGCCGACGAACAGATGGAAATGATCAAAGCGGGTGAATACTCAATAGCAACAGGTTACGATCCTAAAAAGGCAGACTAAAAATGTTACTACTTGAACTGGTAGAGGCAGAACAGTCAGTTAGATTTACATTTGGTAGATTCAATCCACCACACATAGGACACAAAAAACTCTTAGATGCTGTGGGCAAAGGTTACATCTTCCCATCACACACATACGACAGTAAAAAGAACCCATTGATGCCAAAGGAAAAAGTTGGCTTCATGCGTTCAATGTTTCCGCAACATGCGGGCAACATAGTGTACAAAGAAAACGCAAAAAACATAATCGACATCATGAAACTGTTACAGAAGAACGGTCACAAGAATGTCACCATGGTGGTCGGAGATGACAGGGTGGCCAGTTTCGACAAACTGCTTAAATCATACAACGGCAAAGAATACCAATTCAATTCAATCACTGTAGAATCAGCAGGTGTGCGTGATCCAGACGCAGACGGTGTGGAAGGTGCCAGTGCATCCAAAGTTAGACAGGCCGCGGCAACAAATGACTTTGCAACATTCAAGAGCATGGTGCCAGGTGGCAACAATCTTGCCAAAGCAATCTTCCAAGCAACCAGAGAAGGATTGAAAGTCACAGAACTGGCAGAAGCAGAACAAACCAAACCAATCGTATTCTTAGATATGGATGGTGTGATTGCTGACTTCTTCTCAGAATATGCAAAAATGGCGGGTGTGGAAGATGGCAACTATCGCAAGATACCACGCGACAAAATCAACCCTACACTGAACGCCATGAAAGGCACAGATTTCTTCAATAGACTGCCCAAAATCGCCACAGCAGACCAGTTAACTAAGATGGCTGTCAGTTACACTGGGGGAGATTATAGCATACTGTCAAGTCCATTACGCGGTGATAAGGACAACTCTGCACGTTGGAAAAAAGTGTGGTTGGCAAGAGAAATGAACATACAACCAAGGAATGTTATCATCACCAGCAACAAGGCCGCTTATGCTAAATCCAATGGCATCGCGAATATACTCATAGACGACCACGGTTCTAACATACAGAAATGGAATGCCGCTGGTGGACATGGCATTAAATATCAGGCAGATGAAGACTCCTTACAAAAAGTGGCCGCTGGCTTAAAAGCATATGAAGATAGCGGACCAAAAGACACCAAGTGATTGGGAACTTTTTTTCAAGCATAGGAGAAATCTTTACATTCCGCTCGAAGTTTGTGAGGGCAGATTCCAAGTATCTATAGATTTTACCATACTCATTACACCTGCAGACATATCTAAAATAGATGGCACCAAAGATATAATAATCCTTAACATTAAAGAACAATTCGCAGTGACAAATAACATCGACGATCTTAAACGACAGTGTAGAAGACCAATAGAAGAAGTTCTCATATTAGGAGACGTAGTCTTTCCAAATTCGTTCCTGGACTTTAGCAATCCGAATTACGTTTTCGCTGGATCTTGGTTCGAATCTCCTGTAGGAGTTATATCTCAGACTGTGGAATCAAAAAAATATCTCTTTGATTTTATGGTAGGATACCAACGCAAAGAGTGTGATTATCTATTTGACTCTTTCGATCAAAAAGGATTGATCAACGACACGGCGTTATACAAGTATGCTGATCGAAGTAATTTTGATTTTAATCACTTAGGTGAACTATTCGAAATTGGATGGGAGGGCAACATGGAAAAATCAATCGACTTAGACATCTGGGCATCAGAATTCGGAACCAGCAGTGTGAACATACACAGTGCCTGGGCATCAAGGATCGTGCCGCAGAGAGCATACGAACAGAGTTTGTTTTCTGTGGTGAGGGAATCACAATTTTATAATTGGAATGAATTATATTACCAACCCAGTGAAAAAACCGCCAAGCCTATCCTTTGCAAAAGGATGTTCTTTGTGTTAGGAGCACAAGGATGGCATGACAACTATAAGAACTTAGGGTTCGTGCCATATGATTATGCTAATAACACCTGGGACCATCTACCAAATTGGAGAGATCGAACTGACAGATTTGCTGAATACATTGCAACACTCGATCAAGATAGAATCTTATCTCTATACCAACAAGAAAAAAACAACATCGAACACAATTATAACATTGCCACACAGAGTTGGGGACAGAAATGTCTTAATTTTGTGATGCAAAAACTAAAGTAAATATCATTGATGTTCGGAAAATCTATACTTGAAAGAATCAAACAATACGATATTGAAAAATTGCGTATCGAATATGATTCTCACCCACAATATGGAAAAATTGACCTTGACCATTTCCTTCCGGAATCAGTTACTGAAGAATGTGCAAATGAATTAGATGCACTGCCTTTGGAATTGGGAACAAAATTCACCAGAAGAGGTAGTTGTATGTGGGAATACAATGATCTACGACACACGCCTGTACAGGAAAAACTGGTCAACATTTTACATTCAAGTGAATTCATACGTTGGGTAGAAAGGGTGTCAGGAGTGGATAAACTCATACCAGATCCACATCTCATTGGTGCAGGATACATGAAATCATTTGCTGGAGACACACTCAAAGTACACACAGACTTCAATTGGGTCGAAGAACTACATCTTCATCGTGCTGTCAGTATGATAATATACTTCAACAAAGATTGGGACGCTGATTGGGGAGGTGCACTAGACTTCTTTGATTTCAACAACGACAAAAGACTCAGTTCAACAGTGCCTGCGTACGGCAATATGCTGATGTGGACATATCATAATCTTGTGTTCCACGGGATGGAACGCCCAATGACTTGTCCTGCAGATCAGTCAAGGAAAGGCATTAGGATATTCTATTACAAAAGCAACTCAAAACCAGACCCGGTGCATCCGCCACACAGAAGTCTATACTGGTATGATAAAGAAGAGCAATTTCCATACGATATAAGGTATAAAAAGTAGGATGAAACTAATAGATTGGATGAATGGTGTTATAGACGGATCAATCATACCTTTGCCACGAGTTAAATCATACTCACACAAACCGGTAAATACAGTATGCGATACCAAGAATTCAGCAAAACGCAAGCCATTAGGGAAAGTATGTCGTTTTCCGCAAGGAAGTTCGACAAAGAAAAAGGGTACTACTACCCCGTAACAGGTGATCAACCCAAATACGAACCTGATTTCTACAAGAGAGATTGGCCATATGACAAAACACCCAAGCAAAATCCAGACTATGATCCAGAAGAAGATCTAAGTTTATCAAACGCCAACATGCGTGACGTGATGGATGCGTTGGGATATGACGCAGAGGACACAATTCCCATAGATGAATTCATTGGCAAAGCAACACAATTTTTGAAACAATCAATAGGTAAACAATCACCAGCACAACCCGATCAAGTGGATCGACGAGCAGGTGGTGGAGCATTTATTGATGCAGGCAAGCCGGAAGGTTACTATCAAAAGGCAGTGATGGCTATGTCAAAAATCGCCAGAATTGGCAAGGCACGTGGCGGAACCCACGTGACAGCAATATAAGGAGAATGTTATGAGTTGGATCATGAGCAGACTGAAAGAAAAAGCATCACAAGGTGGATTAGGATTGATAATCGTAGGATTGATCATTCTATTCCTAGGTGGTTGGGTGACTTATGCCGCCTATGCCGCTATACTGTATGGTGCATACCAAGTACTAACAAAAGGTTAATATGAGACTAGCCGAATTTTCAAGTAAAAAATACAAGAAGAAGTTCGGCTATGATCCTTCCTCCTTGAGTTACAAGAAATTTGTGAAGCACATCTATCCTAAAATAGAGGCGGCTGGGGTAGGCATAATTACAAAGCAGAACGCAACCAAGGATTCACCAATAGGTAGCGAATATGCAAATGTTAAAAAACTAGGATTGAATAAGAAACCAAAGAAAAAGAAATGAGATACAAAGAATTTTTAGCAGAATACAGGAGCGTCAAACAGGCACAACAACAAGTGATACAGACCCTCAGTGGTCTACAAGCAGACAATCCTGAACATGCAAAGATACTAGACAAAATTTATAAAATTATAAACACAGATTCCATAGGTGGCAAGATAGACAAGGCTTTGATACCACCAACAGCGGATGAAAAATTGGCAGAACCTGCCAAACAGAAGATCAGACAGGACATCACACAGTTGATATCCGGACTAGACAGCAACTACGCAAATGTCAACAAACTGTTGAAACGTTTGAAGGCAGGTGGCATTGTTGACACCAAGCAACTGGCACAACCAATCAACAGTTTTTCCAATGTGTTTGGTGATGAACTGGGTGCCCAACTGTTTACTGCGATGTCAAACTATGGCGTCGGTGTGAAGCAAAAAGGTCCAGGTGAATTTGGACTGGCAATGTTGAGCAATCAAGTACAACTAGCAGACGGCGAAGGTGACATTGAGATAAAAGGCATAGGCAAAGTAGAACTTAAGGCGGCACGTGGTTCAGCAGGTGGACGTATCGGATATGGAGGCATGAGCCAGGAACAAAAGCGTCAAGTTCTAGACAAATATGCACAACAAATACCAACCACAATTCAAAACATTAACCCAGCAGGATCAATTGGCATAGTACCTTTCTTACAAGCACTGTACCAAGACACTGCAAACAATCCAAAACTTAGACAAGTGATCATAAAAGAACTGATAGGACCAGACTTAGGCAAATTTGCCAATGCTGTTGTGACAGCGGCCAAAGGCAATGACGTGGCAAAAGTTATAGACACCTATATCGTACAAAACTTTGAATGGTATAGAGCAAGAGATAACTTTGATGCACTACTATTGATAAGTTTTCCTAATAAAAAGACAGCAATGATACGAAATGCCAAAGATATTCTTGCACTCAAAGGCGCAGGACACATATCAAGCACCAGTATAAGTGCTATACCGACCAAAGCAGGTGCCGGCAGGGAGCAATGGGCACAACTTTCACTTACAAAAGCAGGGATATAAATACGTTATGAGATACACAGAACTTAAAGAATCAGAAGAAGTAAAGCATTATTTGGATATGGAGTTCGGAGAAGACACTGCTCTTATCACAGCACCCATAGTTGACGTACAAGAAGACTCAGTCACAGTAGAAGTGGACGAAAAAGGCATGTCATTCATTGATGCCTTAGAAGCAGAGTATCAAGGTCGTAAAGTAAAACTTGGAAAACCTATGCGTGGTGATGTAAAGAAGTTCAAAGTGTATGTCAAAGATCCAAAAACAGGAAATGTTAAAAAAGTGAACTTCGGACATGGTGGCACATCTGCAAAGAGAAAAACCATGCGAATCAGAAAATCAGATCCTGCTAGACGTAGATCATTCCGTGCAAGACACAACTGCGACAACCCAGGACCTAGAACAAAAGCAAGGTATTGGAGTTGTAGGAAATGGTAAAGATAAACGAAGTACAAGGAATCACAGAAGAAGAATTTGAGAAACTTGCTGAAAAGCAAGATGCTTGTTATCACAAAGTGAAAGCAAGATACAAGGTATGGCCAAGTGCTTATGCCTCTGGTGCTCTAGTGCAGTGCCGTAAAAAAGGCGCGGCTAATTGGGGCAACAGCAAGAAGAAATAGATGATTCGAGATCTACTTAATCTTTTAGAAGACATCAAGACTGGATACGATGCCTGGGATCATGAATACCCAGTGGAATATTCCCAACAACTAGAAAAAACATTTGGTGCTCCAGACGAACACACGGACGAACAAACTGTGTGGCACAACATAGACGGATTCAAGAGAGTGGTTGTGAGAGATGAATACATTTTACATGGTTCACCAGCACCACACTACGACTTTGTGTACAGTTATGTTGACCTAGAAATACCCGAAGACTTGTCAGATGAACTTGCAAAATGCTCTGGATCAATATTGATCGATCACTTGAAGAACGAAGTTGGAGCAAGATGTGGATCACTCACAGCAAATGCAGTCACACTGGATTTTGTGTTGGATGTGGTTGCGGGAAGAATACCTGCTGAAAAAGAAATGTACGAGTACAGAATCAAGAAGATGAAGAAGATGTTTGAAAAGGGCGAACGTTATGAAAACGACTGGTGGGAAGATAAATCCGGTGACGCAGACCCAGAAAATGAATTCTACAAAGAACACATCGAAAACGGCAACGTAGACGAAGGCACTAGATGTTGGAAAGGCTACAAGAAAGACGGCATGAAGACCATGTTCGGCAAGAGAGTGCCCAACTGTGTCAAGAGTGAAGGTGTAGACTACTGTGTCAACTGTGGCAACCTCACATTCGAAGACCATGTGTCAGAAGACCTACGCAAATGGTTCAAACAAAAATGGGTGAGATTCGGTCCTGACGGCAAGGTTAGAGGACAATGTGCTAGAGGTTCATCCAAAGAAGGCAAGCCTAAATGTTTGCCTGCCAAAAAAGCATACGCACTAGGCAAGAAGGGCAGGGCAAAATCTGCCTCAAGAAAACGTAGACAAGATCCAGACAAGAATCGAAGCGGCAAAGCAAAAAACGTAAAAACATAAAATGGAAAATCCGTTGACGGAGCCAACAGCAGAAGATCGTTTTTGGTTATCTGCTGATGCCGACGACCTTTGGATAATGGACAAACTGATATTGTCTAGAAAACTCAAATACAACTGTGGTCCTGTCGGGCAAGATGTTCCCAAACCAGGATATTATTGTGTGCGACCATGTGTGAACATGCTTGGTCTAGGACTGGGTGCAAAAAAGTATTGGATCGACGAAGAAACACACACCCTTACCATAGGTCATTTCTGGTGCGAGTGGTTTGATGGTAGGCACCTT
>Ga0180120_10000487_pt1 | contig 20119 bp, 19 predicted proteins | sample CPBDNA_3_FD_129677 | JGI IMG/M metagenome (GOLD analysis project Ga0180120, IMG submission 129677) | Freshwater to marine salinity gradient microbial communities from Chesapeake Bay, USA - CPBay_Spr_31_0.2_DNA (version 2) (version 2) | ecosystem: Environmental > Aquatic > Marine > Coastal ... | reverse complement strand
TGCATGAGACCAGCATCCACAAGTGCCTTCATAAGAACGGGAACCCCGCCATGGCGATCCACGTCATTCATGACGTAGCGACCAAATGGTTTGAGGTCTCCGATATGGGGCACCTTCGCACCAATGCGATTAAAGTCATCCAGCTCGAGCTCCACCTCGGCTTCATTCGCAATCGCGAGGAGATGAAGAACCGCGTTAGTGGAACCTCCCAAGGCCATCAGAATCGCGATGGCGTTTTCAAAAGCTTCCCTGGTCAAAATACTTCGCGCAGTAATACCGTGACGGAGCATTTCCACCACCGCTTCGCCAGAGCGATGCGCGAACATGTCACGCCTACGGTCGTAGGACGCTGGTGACGCTGAACCCGGCAAACTCAGCCCCAGTGCTTCAGCAATGCTGGCCATGGTGTTCGCGGTATACATCCCACCACACGCACCTTCACCCGGGGCGAACGCACATTCAATCCGATGCGCGTCTTCGCGCGACATTTTCCCGGCCTTGACTGCCCCCACCGCTTCAAAAGAATCGATGATCGTGATGTCTTTTTCAGTTCCATCAGAAAGCTTCACCCAACCAGGGGCAATGGAGCCGGCATATAAGAACACCGAGGCCAAGTCGAGGCGTGCAGCGGCCATGAGCATGCCCGGGATGGACTTATCGCAGCCGGCCAACAAGACGGACCCATCAAGACGCTCTGCCTGCATGACTGTTTCCACAGAATCTGCGATTACTTCACGGCTGACTAGAGAAAAGTGCATTCCTTCGTGGCCCATGGAAATCCCATCGGAGACCGACACCGTCCCGAACTGGAGAGGGTAACCACCTCCCGCGTGGACACCTTCTTTAGCGGCTTGGGCAAGCCGAGAGAGCGACAAGTTACAGGGAGTTATTTCATTCCAGGAACTCGCTATTCCTATTTGAGGCTTATCCCAATCGTCATCGCCCATGCCGACTGCTCGGAGCATGCCCCTCGAAGTTGTCGCCTCAATACCTTCAGTAACAACCCACGAGCGTGGCTTCACATTTGCGTCCATGCATCAAATGATATCTGTCGCCGAGGCAGAGGGGAAAACCGCTGACAAACAGTAAGACAAACCCTAAGGGAGGTAGCTACACCTTTCTCTTTGCAACCTTTTGTGATATGTCAGAGTAGGATTCTCTCTGCTTTGCTGGCCGAGATTTGCCGGTCACAAATACCAGTTCCTTCGCCTGAAGTATCTGCCATACAACATCAATCGATGCCTCTGACGGAGGGGCGCCTTTCGAAAACATCTCTACGCTGGTCTTTGCGGCTTCCAAAACCTTCGGTATAGCGTGTCCCTTCACCAAGTATCCAGAAGTCGTGAGAGATGCCGTCACTACCCGCAACACCCGGGAGACTTGGGGCATGAACGACTTCGTGTTGTAACCAAAAACTAAAACATCAGCGGCCGGATTCGACAAAAATTGGGTAACCAACCGTTCCAAATCTTGCCCGGCCAAGAGAAACTCAATGTCATCCTCGAAAATCGCGACTGGCAGCATCGGAAATTGGTTCTGCGCCTGCTCCAAAAGGGCTTGATGGCTTAGCGAGCACCCTAGATAACCATTCTTATCCTCGATAGCCGAGAACCTTTGTGGTTGACCAAATTTAGCCCGCGCAAAAACCTCGTAGGTTTCTTGGAGCCGATCTCTCCTGTAGTCAAGGTTTATGACCCAAACACGGTTATTAGAAAACAAAGACTCGAAAGATAAAAGGTGTTGACTATCCTTACTTCTTCTGAGCCGATTGAGGAAATACCGAAGTGTCGCACCGGTTGTTTCGCTTAATGTGGGGAAACCTCCCAAGGCGTGACGGACATTGCGCCATAAAACATGTCTGGCGATGTGTTTCACTGTGGCAAAAAAAGTTTGATTCATTGTCTCAAAAAATTCTGTGAGTGCGAGCGAATTCCGTCACGCGCACCCGTAGCCATCGTAAGGATCGCCTGAAACGGCGCAAAACTTTGCGAGCTCTGAATCCCAAATTCCCCCACAAAAAACCAAAATTTCTCGCGAAAATTCTGCGCCTCGGATTACTGAAACTGATGGCCCCACCAAGGAAATCTTTTGCCGGAACCGAGCCTGATCCATATTGCCCGAAGACCTGGCCCATTCGGACACCGAATCCGAGAGCGCCCAGATGTTTCTCGTAATCCTCTTGATAATCCTCCAAGAATCTTTTCCAAGAAAGCAACATTTTTGGAAAATCTGCCGAAAGTCTGTAGCCGGAGTGAGTCCGATAAACATAAAGTTCCTCAGGCACGTGAACGATTCCATGGTTCCTAGCTATTTCAAAAGAAAGACGATCATCTTCGTTGTAGTCTAACGTGTGGAGCTCCTGCCGGGTCGGCAGTTTAGGCAGAGTACGAAAAGACCTTGCATAGCCAAAAAGTGTTCCGTTGGCCGAAAGAGTTCCTGATTTAAGAACTTCTCTGAATAAGTCAGTGCCCGATATTTTCCAGGAAGGTCCGCCGACAAATCTGCAATATGCGAATTCGGCCCAAGGGTTTTGATCCAACGCCAGCTGCATTCTCTCAACGAATTCGGGCAACAACGTATCGTCACAATCCAGAAAGCCGAGGAATTCTGTAGCAGCTGAGGCAATCGCGACATTTAGTGCGTTAGATGGCCCCAAATTCTCTGGCAGAAAAACGATGTCTACATTTTGTTTAGCTTCTGTAGAATCTCTAATAATATTTTGGGTAGCCAGATTCGAACCGTCATCAACGATGATGACTCTGCATTCGGCGCTCTGCTCAAAACAGCTTTCAAGCGCGACAAGTAACTCTTTCGGGCGATTGAATGATCGAATACAAATTGTAGTCCTCACCAGGGATTTCCTGGCTCTGGGCTTTGTCCGCCATTAACCCTCAACAACTTCATAGCCTTCCAAGGCTATCAAGCATCAGCTTAGTATTGCTCTGCATCGACGCCCGGGTTAAGGAATCGAAAACATGTAGTGCCTCAGTCACACTGAAATCACCTTTCACAACTCCTGGCCAAGTCTCCACATCCTCCCGGCAGATGGTACCTTCCAGCTCTGCATGGACATACTCAAGACCCATCGCGACGGCTGTGGTGAGCCGATGTGTCCCACTTACGAGCATCCAGTGCCAGTCAGATTCCGACTCCAAAATCCAAACCTTGAACGGATCATTCGAGTTACATTGGTCCATGAAGCCGTGCTCCAGGAAAGACTCAATCAGACCTCGAAACTGCCTGCTGTGGGAGGGCCCTGCTTCAAGCGAATCACGATTCATAATTTTTTTTCCCGACATCCCTACCGTGAAACGATAACCATGCTTTTGCCGATTATGAACCACCCTTCTCGGTAACCATTTCTTAACCTCACTAGGACTGCGCTCAAACCATGGCATCACAACGCTCCAAGACGGCAAGCGGTGGAGTTTTGATTTCCGGTCAAGCCCGAGAACGTCGGCAACACTTTGCCCCCGAAGCCAGCGCTGGTACTCGGTCCAAGCTTCCAGGAAGCGAGGTTCAAAGCCCTCTGGATGACGATCGTAGTCGAGAAGCGCTTTGCCGACTATGACCCCGTAAACCCAGCTCGTGGCGTTTATCTGCGTGTAGCCAATGTCTCTACCGCGGCTTATGGGAATCCGGCCAAGGCATCCCGCGTTGGCCTCGGGCTTATCTTCCAAACTCAGAACCTTTGCTTCCATTGAACCATCGGAAAAGTTTACACCGCGGAAATTGACAATTGGGGATGCAGGATTACGACCTTCTGGCATCCTGTCGATAAGCATGCGAATTTCAGTCAATCAGTCCTCATGCTGAAGCTATATGATATTTTCATGAAGAGCCAACCCTCTGAATCAGAAGTTCGAGCGATTTTAAGTCGCGTTCTCCAGGACCGGGCTAACCTTTTGCGCTGGATCAAAATTCAAGGAATCTTCAGGTCCCAATTTGCGGAAATCCGAAGCCTCAAGAATCGTTTTGCCAATCACAATCTGCTAATCGTGGGCAATGGGCCTTCATCCGCCAAATTAGACCCCTCCCAAGTAGCTGAATTCAGGAGTAGGGGGGGGCTCGTCATGGGAATGAATTTTGCGAACACGAACCCAGCGCTATCCGATATTCCCCTTGATTTTTATGTTTCTGCAGACCGGCGGCCGGCGCAAGACAGGCCACTCCACGATTACCTGAAGACTCATGAAAAACTGCAAGCTTTTTTTCCAGAAATCAGGACAGAAACTTGGCAAATAGCTCTCCCGCAATTAACTATTTTTAGCTTTTGCCGAGTTCGTGTCCGCTTCCTAAGGGCACCCTGGTGGGGCAATAGCCCTGACAAGCCAAAACGCTTCATGTCCAGTACGGGACTCCATGCGGTGCAGATCGCCCAATGGCTTGGCTTCACCAACATATTCGTAATTGGACTGGACAATACATATTTTCGAGAATTCGAGCCCAACTCCCACGGCAGCTTCACGCAAAGAATGACACATGCGGGCGAGAAAGATTTTTTTGAGAGCTTTTCAACCGACACTGCAACTTACCTAAGAGCACAGAGTCAGCTATTCCAGGATTTTTGGATATTTTCGGGTTCTAATATCTTCAATCTTGACAAATTTTCATACACCGATGCCTTCGAGAAAGTCGATTTTTCAAGCGCGTTGGTCAAAGCCTTTGGGTCTATACCGTCAGATTAATCATTTCCATACCACTGGCCCGGGTTCACCAAACCAAGTGTCGCCAATAGTGAGGAGACAGCTAAGGATGCAGGTGGCACATTTTGGCCAAAAAGTGGTTCATTTCGCAAAAAACTGGGGTGAAACAAAAATCCATGCCGGTCTCCATAAGACAGGCTCGACGAGCCTTCAACAGGCTTTGCATACAGCAGGAATATTGCAACCCTCGCACCGATCTGACTTTAGGGAGCCGGACAAACTAATTGAAGTATTGCGGAACGCGAAAGCCAGAAGGAAAGTAGTCTCAAGCGAACATTTTTTTGGAGAAATGCTAACCATGTACGAGTCTGCTGTCGAACGATTTGAATTATTACGTGCGACTCTAGACAGAAGTGAAACGACTGTATACCTCAGGCCCCATGCAGAGTGGCACTCCAGCTCTTTCTCCCAATTTATCCAACAAGGGACGATTATCAGCAGCGAAAAATATGAGACCAGCGTTTTGAGAACGAGGTATTTCTCTTGGCACCGACTCGCAAAGGATCTGCTGGATCGTAGTAGTGCCTCTGCAAAAGTCAGGTTTAGGGCCACTTTCGATGTGGTGTCAGATTACTCTTTGGTCTTAGGAGTTCCGCTCTCGAAACCAAATAGACACAATTCATCTCTCTCACCGATGGCAATCGAAGCGCAAATCCGACTCTCTGCCGAAGGGTTTATGGAGCCCAAATATCTTCGTAAAGGGCTAAAGAATTTTATGCCAGAGTCGAAAACAAATAGCTCGGTCTTCTCAAGGGACTTTCAAATGAGTCTGAAAGAAATGAAACAAGACTGGTTTCAAATGACCAAGCTTTTGTTGGGCGAAGGCCATCAGATCAGTGAACATTGGCTAACTCGTTACGACCAAAGAGTCCTACCTTCAACTGCAGAAATCTTTTCAAAAACTGATCTTCTGGCCGCAAAACGCCATGTTCTTCGCCAAACGGACCGCGGCTAGAACGGAGTTTTTAGCCCCACCGAAGAAGAAATATTCTGAAAAGCTGTACTAGGAGTAGTTTTGGGACAAATATTTTTCAAGCAGCAGAGGATCAAGGTTGTTAGCTTTGGGCTCTGTCCCTGTGGTCAGCAGAACATGAAAATTTAAGTTGCGTAATCGCGCGATATTTGAGAACCAATTATCCGCCAGGCCCTCGGGCCAAGTCCACATTGCTCCTTCCATTCCTTCTTTCAGGAAAATTGCGCTCGCCCAACCCGCGCCATGGGGACCAATCAAATTCTTAGTTTCCAGCATGATGATGGCAGTTTCGAGAATTGAAAGGTCGTCAAAGTAGATAGCTTCATAGCCAAACCTGGTGGCAACAGAAATCAGTTCAGTCTGATTGTAAGGTCGGTTCCCGTCTTGCTTCCGGGCCATATAAATTTTTCTTCTTGGGATGAAGCCTGATTCGTCAAGACCCAGCTGGGTGAGCAACCTAAATCGGAAAGCCGACATCGCTTCAGCATGAAGACTATATTTTGCTTCTCGGTATCGAGCTTGCGCGATTGGGCCCGGAGTAGTCGGGCTATCTATCCAAACCAAATCCTCGAACTCAAGGTATCGATTGGTTGGGAGGGGAACTATCTCACGGCCGTGTTCTAAAAGTTCCAGGACTTCAAGCCAGGAAGGTCTTGTCAACGCAACTTCTGGGATGAGGAGTGGGAACTGAGAGTATTGAGGCGGAAGCGCCGAGGCCAGGAAAACCGAGGGCAAAGTGTCGATCAGCCAGTGATACCAGTTATGCGGGGATACAGAGCCGACGAATACGCCCCTAGGAAACGAATAAGCTTGCCGCCGTTCCCGAATTAGCACCTCATTCCCTCTCTGCCCCAGTATTCCTGCTACTTCCGGCTGGCCCCAATGAAGTTTCCAAGGTCCCGGCTCCACAAAACCAGGTAAAAGTAACTTGTCCCCCTGAAGAACTGACGAAAACCTTCTGTTACTCGTGACACGTACGCCTGATAAATGTCGGAATTTGAGTTGCGGAAAACTAGTTTGGCCATTCTCAGTAGCAATGGGGAAATTTGGCTCGCAGATGGCCAGGCCCGCCGGAAATAAAGCAGTTTCGGAGGAATCGTCATCCTCCACCAAAATTTCAGATGTCAAAATTTTTAGATTTGCCACAGACCGAGATCTGGTTTGAGTAACCATCAAAAAAAGAAGGGCGCGCAAAACAGATTTGGCCTGAACTAGCATTGGAATCATGTCACCCTTCACCTTTAACTTTGATTCCCGCAACAGCCCATGGCCGGGAACGGATTTTATAGACTCGAAGGACTCCACCGTCAGAGTGATGTTTCAGGGAAATCCTGCTTCCCCTAAACACTCTTCTTGGAGGCTTTCAATCGAATTGCTCAAACAGGAGTACCCCGATTCTATTATTAGTTACCTCGATTATGATGGAAAATCCCCCGTCGTGGCTGACTGCTCTCCGGCTGATCACTACCATTCTCTCTCTTTCAGGGATTCTGTAAGAAGCTCCAAGTCAGCAAACGCGCTCTCCGCCGGAACTAGGTTTTTTGCGTCAAAAGAATATGAGGAACTGCGCTTTATCGCGCTGAAATTGCTCAATCGAAACGACCTCACCGGAACGTTTAGATTGTTAGAGCGCGAAGTAATTCTTCAGGCGACTGTTTTAAAGAACCTGGAGATTTTATCTACTGCCGCACCTAATCTTCTAGTTTTCCGGGTTACGCCACACCAATTCATGCCCTATGTGACCCAACAAGTCGCCAATTGGTTGCAAATCCCCACCCTCTTTTTTCAGCCGGTTTCGATTTGTCAAGGGGTAATCCCCCGCCTTGATTTGGATAAACATATGACGGGGATCATTTCAACAAATCAAGTGGAGGCAGAGCGGGGGCTCCTTCAACAACAGTGTCGAGTGAACTTGGAGAGGCTTCAGGATAAACAAGACCCGAAGTATATGATCTCGCACAAGAATCGCGACCTCAAAGCTAGGTTGCCCCTAACTCGGCTGCTTGCGCTACGCTACAACGTTAAGTGGATGTTCAAAGACCGCTACCCCAACTCAGTTGATTTTTCTGGTCACACCAGAACCGTAAGCATTTTTTGGCGTTTCTTGAAGATTTTTATCACCCGGTCACTGCAGAATTCTTTGTCAGACAAAATATCCCTAACGCACGGGACCCACAACTTCAATTCGTATGCGGTGTTTGCTCTGCACTACGAACCAGAAAGGACATCCCTGCCTGAGGGGTTCCCCGTTACATTTCAGGCGGACGCAGTAGTAGCAGCACGAGATTTATTGCCCGAGGACACGCAGCTGCTCGTGAAGGAACACTATTCTCAAGCTTCGCTGGCATGGAGGGGATTTACCGGACGGAGCCCTTGGTTTTATGATCTTGTTGAATCCTACCCAAATACTAGCTGGTTACGTTCTTCCTCTTCATTGGTTATGGAAATTGCAAATTCTGTTTGCGTCTTCACTCTGACGGGAACCATTGCGTTGGAAGCAATGTTCCTTGGGGTGCCAGTGGTGTATTTTGGCTGCCCATGGTGGGCGGGAGCACCAGGAACAATGAGGTTTAGTGCCTCCCTAAACATTACCGATATAGAAAGTTTCAAACCGGCGTCTGAAAAAGAGATATATACCTTCTTCTCCGATTTGGCCAAAGAGACGATTCTGCCTGGAACAGGTAGCGAAAATTTGGCAACTATTGAAAGCCGCCTGGGGCGACTCTCTGCAGAATTCTTCTCCGCCGAGGCTTCCGGCGTAGTAGCAGCGATAAGAGCTGCTCTCACGCCGCACACTCCCGCAGATTTACAGGCCAATGAGGCCCCATCACACCCCCAACATTAGTGTTTAGAGAAGATTACCAAAATGAAAGTGATGGCTCGGGACTGACGCAGGTTCAGGTCGCACCTAGTTAGGTGAAGCAAGAAGATTGGGTTCAAATGTGCTGCCAAAGATATGAACTGGAGCTCAATTCTGACGACTTACCCAATTCTTGAAAGAGTAAAGGAACCCTTCAATTTCACAACAGGGTGTACTGTATCTTTCAAAAGCTCTGCGACTAAAGAGCCTAGGCGGATTTAGCAGATAGGCGGCGGATAGGTATGTCACCCGAGCGATCGAGGCAACCGGGGCAAATTCAGATAGTGACATCCCGGCTAAATGAATCGATCGAGCTCGCTTCGTTTTACAGAAGTAAATCCCAAAAAGGACGCACTGACGTGACCAATGCACATCGCATCTTGCAATTTGCGGTAATTGGATACTCCCAGAGGGATTTAGTCGGTGCCCATTCCCATAATCCTTTGCTGAGGCAAACGGCCGGCACAAGCGAATGTTGGATAGTCATGAAGGGAGAAATCAAGGTGAGCCTCTTCGACACTGACAACACTCAAGTTTTTACGACAAAACTACGCAGGGGGGATGCGGCGATTTTTCACTCAGGTGGGCATTCGTTGGAAGTTGTCTCAAGAAAAGCCCAGATTTATGAGTTGAAAAATGGCCCATACGAGGGGAGTTATCTTGATAGAACGCCACTCTGAAGTCAAGTCGTTGATTACAGGCGGTGGGACTGTAGAGATTCTTAATCTGGGGCATCATGGATACGCCGATTCTTTTTTTTCTCCAGAAGAAGACGAAAAAGCCTCGTTTGGACTCCCCCTAATTTGTAGGCTCGATGTTGAGACCGGACTCGTTCAAACGCAAATTGTCACCGACCCAGTAGATAGATATTCGGGGGTTGATTACTCTTACACGTCGTCGAACTCGGAAACCGCGAGGCGGCATTGGGATGGCTTCGCCGCCTATGTTCGAAAAAGGAGAACCATTAGAGATTCCAAGATTTTGGAAGTTGGATCAAACGATGGCTATCTGTTAGGTCAATTCTCCAAAGAAGCTCTTCAAATCACAGGCGCAGACGCCTCACCCTATATGAGCAATTTGGCGATATCGAAGGGAATTCCAACTTTCGCAGGAGTATTTGGCGAAGATGAAAATTTATTAGGAGCCTTACTAGAGCGGTCTGAATCCTACGATTTAATTTTTGCAAACAACGTACTAAATCACTCAAACAGTCCGGTTTCCTTTGTGAAGACAGTCGCGAGCCTTTTGTCGAAAGGTGGTGAATTCACTTTTGAGGTCCCATACTGGTTGGAAACAGTCAGGTCACTGCACTTTGACCAGATCTATCACGAACATGTCACGTACCTGACAGTGACATCCGCGGAGAAGCTGCTGGAAGCCGCTCAATTGCACATTTCAAATGTCGAGTTGGTCGATTATCACGGCGGTTCTCTGCGTATATCCGCAACCCACACGAAACCGGACGTTTTACCGAGCAACCTTCTGCACTATAAGTCGATAGAAGAGTCGGAGGACCTGAAAAACCCTAATCGCTACAAGCACTACTTCAATGAGATATTGAGGCAAAAAGAAAACTTCCTGATGAAGCTAGACAGTATTTCAATTCTGGAAGACGAAGTTGTTTTTGGAGTGGGCGCCGCGGCGAAAGCAAACACATTATTAACTTTCTACGGCTTGGGCAGGGATAAACTGAATTTTATTGTTGACGCATCCGAATATAAACAAGGGAAGATAACTCCTGTCACTAAAATCCCAATTTATCCCGACTCGCACTTGGCCACTCAAAAGGGCGGCGTGGGCATCATGTTAGCCTGGAATATTGGCGATGCCGTCAGGAAGCAAATTTTTAAGATTAATCCCAAAATTAGGATGATTGGAATATGAATAAATATAACATTTTTGATAATCGGCCAGCTCACCTTGGGGATATCGAAGATGAACGGGGTCGAATTACCGACATATTTTATAAGGCCAACGTAAACCATGTCGTCATCATTAGTTCCTTACCCAACGCACTCAGGGGCAACCATTACCACGCGCGCTCTACGCAACACATGTATATCGTTTCAGGTTCTTTGGAGTATTGGTACAAGAACGACCAAATGCCGGATTCTGAGTTCACCTTATGCACTCCCGGAGACGTAGTTACTTCTGAAAGAAACGAGATTCACGCTCTCAAAATAGGGAATGAAGGATGTGTATTTATGGCTTTTACGGAAGGAGTTCGTGGCGGGGACGATTATGAGAGCGATACTTACAGGGTTGAAAATATCATTCGCGAACTAAATTGAGAGTTCTAATCTTCGGATCAGATGGATTTCTTGGTAGTAATTTTGCTTCCAACTTTGAACAATGCGGGTTTCATGTTTTTCCAGTAAATAGATCCGTCTTCGCCTTTGGAGAAGGGCATGAACAAGTTCGGTTGGGAAATATCATCGAAGATTTTTCCCCCAACCTAATCGTCAACGCGCTAGGTCAAATAGACGGTCAAGTAGGAGCTACACCAGTTTCCATCTTCGCCTCAGTATTTTTACCTACCTTTTCACTGTTTAATTATTTTCAAACAGCCGAGGTCAGTCAGCAAACCACGATATTGACATTCGGAAGTGAAGCCGAGGGGCAACCTCGAAAAAACTACCCAATTTACTCTGCGCTGAAGACTGCAGAAGCTACCTTAATTTTGACCGCTAACGAGTATTTCGCGGACACGAATTTGCGGTGGTTGCGGCTGAAGCTTCCTAGATTGGTTGGTGGGCTCGGTTTAGCGGGGGTTTCCGACCTAAAGCTGTCCGATGGAGCTGGCTTTGAATTCGTGTGGAGGGAAGCTCGGCTAGTCTTGGGGCTAAACAAAAATTTTGGAGAAGTCGATGACTAAGACAGCGTTCATAACAGGAATAGCCGGACAAGATGGCAGTTACTTGTCAGAGTACTTAAAGAGCCTCGGGTATCGAGTTACTGGAATTGTTCGCCGGAATTCAGTAGTAGAACACCAAAAAGACCGACTCAGCGAAATTTTGGATATCGAATTTAAATATGGCGATGTTTCCGATCCAGTCTCACTAAATAATGCAATTGAGTACTTTAATCCTGACGAGATTTATAATTTAGCGGCGCAATCCCACGTAAGAATTAGCTCTGACATTCCAGTGTTCACAGTTTCGACAAATGCTATGGGAGTGCTTAACATGCTGGAGAGTTACAAACTCTTTGCCAGCCACGCTAGGTTTTATCAGGCAAGTTCCTCTGAAATGTTTGGAACTTCCATAGATGATGATGGTTTCCAAAGAGAAACTACTCCAATGAGTCCTGTTAGTCCCTATGGTTGCGCAAAAGTTTTTGGATACAACATAACCAGACACTACCGAGAGGCCTACGGACTACACATTACAAATGGAATTCTCTTTAATCACGAATCACCTAGAAGAGGGTCAAATTTCGTTACAAACAAAGTTGTTAAGGCGGCCGTTCAAATCAAACTTGGTCAAAAATCCGTGCTTGAAATGGGCAATTTAGATTCATTCCGTGACTGGGGCCACTCCGCAGATTATGTCAGGGCTATGCATGCGATACTCAATGCTGAAATTCCTTCTGACTACGTTGTAGCCACGGGAACGACACATAGCGTGCGCGAACTTTGTGAGTACGTTTTCATGCGCCTTAACTTAGACTATCGAGATTTCGTGGTCCAAAATCCAAAATTTCTGCGTCCACAAGAATTAGAATACCTAAAGGGAGATGCAACCCGAATCAAGACGGAACTTGGATGGCAGCCGACGTACACTTTTGAGACATTGCTGGATGAGATGATTGAGCATTGGGAAGAAACACTCGCATAGCCAATCACAAAAATGCTGGTGAATTTTAGGTGACAGTTGTTAATGATTCTCTAAATTGTCGCCGTTAAATAAAGAGTCAGGCTAGTTCGATGAGTTTTATTATCGGGGCCGAGTAGCGCTGTGTTCTCGAACCTTTGAGACTGGGCAACGGCATCATTTTGCCAAACCCCGATATTAACATGGGTTAGGCTCCAGCTAGAAGATGACGGCATTCCTGCTTCCTGCTTCCTGAAGTGTTGCCGCGGCCGGTCCGTGACTATTCGCGCCCCAGGCCGATCCATTCCGGATAAAACAGGTCTCTGTCATCGAAGTCTTCCCGTGCCAGCCACGGTCGCGGATAGATCACAGGGCGTTTCTCGGCCTGACCCATGTATGCTGCCCACCAGCTGAAGGTGCTGTTTCCGATCACTAACGCCGCGGCCTCCGACATCAAAAGCATCGTCTCGATTGGCCGCGATGACCCAGTGGAATCAAAAAACTCTACGTTCCGTCTATTAGCGAAAACTTCAAGTTTCCTAGCGGTTTCGACGCTGTCTGAGAAGACGATAGTTCGTGCTCCAGCGTAGCCAAATTTATCTAGGAGTCGAAAAGCCCTGCGATAATAGACCTCGTTGACGACACCCATCTCTGGATGAGAAAGATAGTTGCCCAATCGAAAATGTACGCCGATCCACGTTGGGGAAGCGCGCAATTCTTGAGCTCGTTCCGAAAACCATACGGATGGATTGGAAAGCTTTCGCACCCGGCTTCGCACTTCTTCTTGATGCCCATCAAAATATTTCCAAGACTGAAAATAACCTCGAAGGTAAGAATTGTCGGGTAACTGCAAAATTCCTGGCATGTAGGAAAATCCTGCTTCCTATAATTCTACCAACGTAGGCTGAGCAGATTTTGGAGGAAACAGACGGTCGAGAGGGCCCTTGTTCTGCCGCCGCCATCTATGGAAATCGTCCTCGTCAGGTAACGTAAGTACACCAGAGTCGAAACTGTCCAGCTCGTAATTGTGCCAGCGATAGGAATCGTAGTGGTGGGTTAGAGCCACAAGGGAGCCACTAGAAACCCGGGTTTTCAGTGCTAGACCAGTCGCCCATATGAAAAGCTGATTGGCGAGGCCACCAATAGGCTTAATGAATATGCTCATTTTAGTTGGGCCATGGTCTCACCAGAACCCAGACAGGCACTGAGGTTACAGCTTTCAATTTTGGCCGAAACAGTAGCCTCTTCACCCGCAGAAATACTAGTTGATTCCGTGGATTTCTTTCACTCCTTCTGCCAGTTTTAACAGAACTTCTAGGTTGCGCTGTATGGAATTATCGGTCCTCATTACCGTCCGACACTAGCTTAAATAAACTCGCAAACCCTCTTAGAATGACTCGTAATTCATCCACCTTCGGCTCTGGATCGAAGCTGACTGAATCTGTAGATTCTGCAAATTCCGCAGCTTCGTTCATTGCTTTAGTCCACCCATGACTATCTAGTGGCGCAACCTTGGTGAGCCCGTTCACAGGCTCTTCATCGAAACAATGAATATCGGACACAATCGCTGGCACCCCTAACCTGAGCGCTTCCAAAGGTGGATAATTAGTCGGACCGAGCAAAGATGGCATAACTAAAGCTAGAGACTTCCCAATAAGACCCTGCACTTCTTCGTCTGTAACACGGTCCAAAAAAACTGTTCTGTCACCGCAGCCCGACGTGGAGGCTAAATCTACTAGTTTCTGGCGGTTTCCCTTGTCCGAGCCGCTCATAACCAAAACAATTTCGGGCTTGCTGATTTTCCTAAACGCCTCCAATAGTGTCTCGTGATTCTTGTGGGGCCAATAATTGGCGGGATAGTAAAAGTAGGGTGCCCCTATCTGGTTAGCTAGCCCGTAATCGGCAGAAATCCGGTTTCCAAGCGGCAGACCAATCGAACTCCAATTGCTAGTTTCCAGGCCATATATGTGTTCAAGCGTTTTACCCGTCACCCGGGAATCTGTTACAACGTGAAAAGCTCTACCAACATTTTCTTGGTACATCTTTTCCCTCCTGGTCCAAGTCGTACCTGAAGAAAATTCGGGAAATACTTGTAACTGGCGATGAGCTAGGTCCCAGACCGTCATAACGAAAGGAATATCACGAATTTGGGAAATTATTTCTGATGGGCTTGGAAACCAAAGCAAATCTATATTATTGGTCTTAAACGTCGCCTCGATATTGGTCTTCCTCGCGCTCCTCGAGGCGGATAAAATATTCACGCGCCTGCGAGTTCCGAGCCTTCCAATGCCAAAATCCCCAGCTTGGTCTTCTGTATCCCATCGACCGTTCGGACCTTGCTCTAAAAAGGAACCAAATTTGTTCAAAACACGAATCTCGAACTGTAGGTCTTGACTGGCTGCGATGAGGAGGGGCAGTACTCTATCTTCATAACTAGCAGAACCACCGCTGGTCTGGGAGGACGCACGCACATATCCAATCTTTGGCAACATTACCCCCGGTCTAAAGACAATTAGTGTCTTGTCTAAACTATTGTATCGACCGCCCCAAGGCTGAGAAAGGGCATGGCGATGCTGAGAACTAGATTCCTTGGGATAGGGAAGGAGGCATATTTTTAGCCCACAAATTTTTCTCGGAAGCCAACATCAAGGGGGCCCTTCCGGGGACTTTGGTTTTCCGTTGAATCGGGGTCGATGGGGGCCTCACAAGACTTTTTCACTTCGGTTTGTTTCCCTCCCGAGCACGTCGAGCATTGCGCTCGCCCGTCCTTGAGAGTCAAATCCGTCGACGTAGGCTAAGCCTTCATGAGGAACTTCGTCGTCCTCGTGTATTGCGGAAATAATCGCGGGTTTTCCCAATCGAAGCGCTTCAAGTGGAGGGTGATTCGTGGGCCCCAGAACCTACCAGTATTTTTGGCAAAGCCAGACTCCAGCGCAGATCCCATGTTCTCCCTCGTGACAAGTCGGAAAACCCTTGCCCATCCCGATGCCCTAAATCCCAATGCCCGCATCAGGCGATGCTTCCTTGATCTCGTGGAATGCTGAGGTTTGCGGTAGCGCATCGCACCCAAGGCCTCATTTCCCATCCCTGGAGCGCTCGAATAATTCACAAACCTGACGATTTCCAAACCCACTTCGACGGAAACCGACTCCAAGATTGTTTTCATCGCACGGTCATATGTCTCGGCTCCACCTGCCGTCAGAGGAGCAATTTCCACATAACCAACCCTGAACATAAATTTCCTTATGTGTCATAAATTTGGAGAGTCTGATTTTGTCCCGAGGAGGGGGGGTGGTGCCCCATGGGAACCCGAATCCCGAGTTTCAATTCCCCAAATTGGATTCCTTCAATTATACCGTTGCGCGACATGACCGGGAAATCTCCCCTTGTCGAATGCCAACTATGGGCGAGCGCCCTATTCCATTCTTTTCGCCACAAATTTGGTCGGCTGATTTACCGCAATCGGCTAGGTACAACCAAGCTCGGCAGGAACCTAACTCAAGGCGAATCCGATTTATTAGTTGCCTACGCCACAAAGGTATTCAATCTTTCACGCCAGACACAAGCATGGCGTAGACACTCTGTCGATTCCTTTGAAAGCTGGGGGCTTCAAGGTCAACCACATTCCTCCATCACCCAAGACATGCTGAAACTCGCGGCGAAATTCAACTCTGCGCGCGCAATTCCCGAGAGCGCCTTTGCCATCGAGCAGATTCTCTCAGCTGTCGGGCTTTTTGAGGCCGGCTTCGCCTTCGCGGAACTCGGACAAGAATTGATACTTCAGCAAGTGCGCGAAAATCCCTCTGAAGATAACTTGATACGAGCTATTCAGGTGGCAATCGTCAGGGGAGACCGGGAATCAGCCTTAGTCTCCCGGGAGAAGCTTCTTGAGGTTAGAAACAAACCTAACCTGATGAGACGCCGTTGGAAAAATATCGATGACCTAGAAAACTACCTAAATCTCTGGCAAGGGAAAGCCTGCTCGTACCCTGATCCACCCAGACATACCAGCCCCCTTGAATCCGCTTGGAGATTGTTTCTCCTGGGCAAAATGTCTGTCGTTTACGGACCCGGCCTCTCGACTGGTCCGCCTATCAAAATCTCGAAAGACAATCCGGTGATCCGGATTGCCGGACCCGGCTCCTTCACCTGGACGAATAAAGCCGACTTCGCAATGGGAAGGACCGACATCGTTTACCTCATTCGGGAAACACTAGAGAGGATCGGTTCTGATGAAAGGGAAAGAATTCAAATTCTTTCCCCCTATCGCTTCGTCGGAGTAAAACGTAGCACCACCCCATATTTGCCCACCGCGCGCCGTGTAGAAACCGCGTCCCAATTATTCCTTCGTGGACACCCAAATATGGTTCCCCTGGCCTGTATTGATATTTTACGAGTTCCCCGCACCACTGTGTGCGTTATCGGCGCTAATTTCTTTGCCTCAGAAATTTCATACCGGCAGGGAAGCGTGCGCCTCAATCCAGATGGAACCTCACAAAGTCAGGCGGGATCTGCCGGCGCGGTATTCGACCGGAGCACCCTCATGGCCTCCCACAACGCCATTCAAAACAGAGCAATTATTGCTAACCTGGTGCAGGTGGGAAGGATTTGCGGAGATAGTGAATTTCTCGAAGCCGTCTCGCTCAGCAACCTTGAATATGCTCAAAGGTTGGATCGGATCTACGGCCAACATAAAATATAGGATGGGAATCCCTAATCATCGTGACCGAATTCATGTGGCTGGACTGCACTCTCAGAGACGGTGGTTATTACAACAACTGGGACTTCGACCAGACCCTGATTCAAGAATACCTAGACGCCATGGCCGGCTGCGGGGTAGACCGCGTCGAAATCGGTTTTCGTAGTAAGAACAAAGCTGGTTTCCGAGGCGCGACGGCATACACATCGGACTCCTTTCTTTCTTCCCTTGAGCTGCCAGAAGATTTGCACATCGGTGTGATGATTAATGTTGCGGAAGTTGTAGGGGCCCCGGATGAAGTTATTTCCTCAATGGAGGCTTTATTACCCGCGCAATCGAGAGAACTAATTAGTTTCGTTCGACTGGCGACTCATATTGAGGAATACGAAGCAGCGGCTGTAGCTTCGCGATGGTTGAAGGAGCAAGGCTATGAAGTAGGGGTCAACATCATGCAGGTGTCTGAAGCTACTGAATCCCAAATTGCTCTCATTTGCGAGCAACTCGACCCTCTCTGTGTAGATGTCCTGTATTTAGCCGATTCCCTGGGGAATTTAACCCCAAATTCGTTCCAAAATATTTTTGGGCTATTCCAAGAATCATGGTTCGGAGACATGGGAATACACGCTCACGACAATGCTGGATTAGCTTTGGCTAATACCTTGAGCGCGATGGATAGTGGCGTTCGCTGGGTCGACAGCACAGTTGCGGGAATGGGGCGTGGCGCTGGAAACACAAAAACCGAACTACTCGCTGGACACATACTTGGCTCTCAAAGAAAAGCTCCTAAGACCTCGTTGTTGGGCAATCTCATCTCCAGATACTTTGACCCGCTGCGAATTCAGGATGGGTGGGGGGCCAACTTTTACTACGCTCGAGCAGCAAAACTTGGCATACACCCCTCTTTTATCCAAGAATTACTAGCCAGTAAGTCTTACTCTCCCATCGAAATCGAAGCCGCGATTGAGAAGCTCGGCTCCGTTGATTCGAAGCGATACAGCCTCGACGCCCTCAATGACGTCAGCGAGTGGATTCAAGCATCGTCTAGTCCCGCAAGCACCTGGAATCAAGAATCAATGTTTGCCAACAAGGACGTACTGATTATTGGGGCGGGACCGAGCGCCGAACAGCACAAAATAGCGATCAAGCAGTTCATTCGCGACTCGTCCCCAGTTGTTTTGGTCGCAAATCTGGGCCATGCATGGTCCGACATTCCTGTTGACGCACACGTGGCATGCCACCCACTAAGGCTTGCAGCCGATGGCAAGGAATTTGCGAAGCTCGGCCGAAAAATTATTGCCCCAAGCGCGTTCTTGTCGCAAGACGTTGTGGATTTCATGCAGAAAAATTTGCTTTTATGCGACATCGGCATTGACACTCAATCCCCCGAAATTCAGGTGGGTCCCGGAATGATCGGGCTTCCGAATCCCTTAGTGCTGCCGTTCAGCCTGTTGGTCTGCCTGTCAGGTGGCTCGCGACGCATATTCCTCGCCGGTTTCGACGGCTATCCCGCCGGTGACCCTCGGCTAAGTATTGAACAAGGGCTTTTGGACAGGATTAGCGAGCTAGCCTTCGATGGAGACTTTATCGCCGTAACACCAACGAGATTCAACATGCCTAGAACATCAATTTATGCACTTGGAATCAGCTGACTATGGACACGCCAAATGTATACGCTGTTATTCCAGCGCGTTACGAATCGACTAGGTTTCCTGGCAAACCGCTGACGCCCCTACTTGGGAAGCCAATGATTTTGTGGGTGGCAGAGGCTTGCTCAACGGCGCTTGGTCCAGCTAACGTCATTGTTGCGACCGACGACGACCGGATTCGAGCCACCGCGGAGAAGGCCGGTTACCGGGTGGAAATTACGTCGAGCTCGGCCTTGACCGGGACTGACAGAGTTGCTGAGGTGGCCTTGAAACTGGGAGGTCACACGGTTCTTAACGTGCAAGGTGACGAGCCCATGATTTCTCCTGCTGACATCAGGCGAGCAGCGGACTTTCATCGAAAACACCCAGAGTTTGTTATTAATTGCTACGTACCAATTTCCGCGCGTGAAAATCCCGAACGAGACACAATTCCTAAGGTCGTGATAAGCCAAAGTGGGCAATTGATCTATGCCTCTCGAAGCTTAATCCCAGGCAGCAAGCTGGGGTCGCAGAGAAAAACTCAGGCTGAGTATTTCAAGCAAGTATGCATTTATGCCTTCTCGCCGGCGCAGCTCAAGACTTTTACATCTGTCTCTAATAAGACTCCCTTGGAACAAATTGAGGATATCGAAATTCTTCGATTCCTAGAGCAAGACCAGGTCGTCCACATGGTGAGGGCAGATCAAGCGAGTATCGCAGTAGACACCCCTGAGGATGTAGATTTGGTAGAAGTAGCCATGAAAGAAGCCCGCTCTAGCAAGTCAAATGCTCGGCTGTAGAGAAATGAATATTGGTCTATTGGACCAAGCAAATCCGGAGTTTGTGCCGTCCGTCTCCGGCGGACTCCGCTAGCTCCAAGAGTAAACTGGCATCACGCTGGCCAGCGCAGACTCTTTGCTTGAAACATACATTTCGCCACCGAAGTCCTTTTCTAAAACTTGTGCGAGCTCGGTAAACATTTCAGCAGCGATAAACGGGCGCCTACCTCGCTCTAACGTTTCGTGCGTAGAACCGACCTGGCGGCTAAAGATTGGGAAAAGCTCCCGGCGAGAGTCATATTGAGAATTTTCCTGCCAAAAATAGGGTGAGTTATTAAGATCTACGCCGGTCAACACGATGCGGCGGAACCCCAGGGAAATGCCCAAAGAAATCATCCTGACGATACTGGCTCCTGAATCGAGCACAACCTGAGGACTAGTGGTTCCTTCGCTATGAAGAAACGATGACAAATCCCGTGCAAGATTTCTTACCCTACGTGTAGAGGGCGCTACCCGACCGTAAAAGAACAATCGGTCCTCAAACCCTTGGGGCAGCGTCTGTAATTGAGCTATTTCCTCATCGGTCTTTAACCTCAACACCACCACCGGAGGTCTAACTTTGCTGATATCTGCTCGGCCAAGTGACCGAAGAGCCCGGGAAAAAT
>Ga0180120_10000484_pt1 | contig 20175 bp, 30 predicted proteins | sample CPBDNA_3_FD_129677 | JGI IMG/M metagenome (GOLD analysis project Ga0180120, IMG submission 129677) | Freshwater to marine salinity gradient microbial communities from Chesapeake Bay, USA - CPBay_Spr_31_0.2_DNA (version 2) (version 2) | ecosystem: Environmental > Aquatic > Marine > Coastal ... | reverse complement strand
TTGGCCATTAACCATATTACAGCCGGCTGGGATCGTAAAACAAACCTTTGGTTCGCCACCATTAATAACACCCATTGCCTTGATACCTTGTGAGTGTGCTTCTCGCCAATCCCATAGATCTGGGTTCATCATTTTGGCAATCTTTTCATATACGAGATCCGGATCTGTGTTTATATCTACTTTCATTTTGTTTTCCTTTTGTTAGTTTTATTCCTTAATTGTAGCACATTTCTGTGATCTGTCAACCTGGGGATTTTCCTATGCCTCCTCTAACATTTCTTTAACATCAAATCTGATAAAATCTAAATCATCCTCAAACCAATCCCAAGCATCATCAAGTGATTCATAATTTTGGCCCATATATATTGCCTTACCATCAACCATTTTGGGTTTGCTTTCAATTATTGCTCGAGCAATTCTATCTAATCTATCTTTATGTTCAATCATCCTATGCCTCCCTCTTTAATTTCCACATCACTAAATTACCTTCGTGTGCTATTTCAATTAATTCTTCGTCAGTGTATTTTTCTCTGGCTACACGAGTTGGAAGGCCTGTCACATATGACCCCGCATACACCCATTTTTCTTCTTCAGTAAAATGATTATTATCTTTCATAGAATCTATGATCTTTTTTACTTCTGGTGTTATTTTCGTCATCTTTTTCTCCTTTATTATTCCTTAATTGTAGCACATTTCTGTGATCTGTCAATGGGGTCTTCTTCCCATATTACATCAACAGATTCACCCTTTTTCACCCATAATATGGTCTCACTTGGGCCACATTTTATCTTAAAAACACCATCTTTAGGTGCCGTCAGTGATTGTGATCTATATTCCTTCATTTATTTTAGTTCTCTTTTCTATTTCAGTACGAATGCCTGCTAACAACCTTTGATTGCTGGGTTGGGGTTTAAATGTTTTAATACACCATTGTAGATAGTTTAAAGGGATGTTATTAAACCTTTTACCTTGGAATTTACCGAACGGCATAGTAGTATTTCTTATTGCTCTTGCTCTTTCTCTATCATATGCCGTTTGTTGTTTATCATATTCATAGTCCATCTGTTTACCATTGTATTTCAGTTTGGACCAATCAAAATTCCTACCCATTTTTTAATCCAAAATCTTCCATTTTAGGATATGCTTCTACTATGTCACCTTTACAGCCACCTAAGTCTTCAAGCACTTTGATCGATTGTGATAAAGGATTACAATCTATCAAGCCATCTTTGGCTTCATCATCAAGTAGATCATCTGCTCCATACATTTTGCCTCTATGTAATGCTGAATTAATAATATCAGTGATATCAAATTTCGCGAACTCTTTTGTTATTGATTCTAATGATCCGTCTTGATATTCATCCAAATATATGTTGCCGCAACTATAAGTTCCTTCTGCTTTGGCTTTTTCTTTTGCTTCTTGCCACTTCATATATTGCTCCATATTTTTTTTCTTATCCATATTTCTTTTCTCCTTCTATGTTTTTGTCATTTTCTATTTTCCTTAATAAGTTGATCTTTTTCGGACCCATACTATAGATCGTTGCTAATGTTCCGTCTGATATTAAACACACATCTTCTATGGTCTTGACCCATCTAAATCTAGGATCTCTAGAGACTATTTTCACTAAAGTGATCTGGAGCATCATATTAGTCCTATATTCCATCGATGAAGGATTTGTTGTCACTTTCCAATATGGGGCACCACCCGATTTGCCTCTATTCATCATCAATTCATCATTTATCGTGCCCCACTTGTTCTTAAGTTGTCTCACTGCCTCACGAGTTATGTTATACTTTTTGCCCCACTCCTCTAATGTAAGGCCTGTCTCATCTCTCACTTTGCTGGGCTTCAGTTTAGGAACAGCCGGATCCCATATGACTGCCTTGATCTTTTCGGGTAGATCTTTGTACTCTATTTCTCCATTTTTTAGAAGTCCTTGCCATTCCTTTAATGTCTTGCCTGTGGAGAAAAAATAATCTGGGATTCTTCTCTCTAGACCACTAGCCGTTAGACCTTTGGCTATGAATTTGTTTCTGTATTTTAACTGTGATTCTTTGATCTTTTTGGCACTCTCTTCTGGTGTCATTTTTGGTCTGGCTTTTCTCACTTGACCGTCTGCCCTTAGACCTAGGGCATAGTTTTCCTTTTTCCGTTTTTCATAATTTCTTTTGGTGTTTTCAATCTTCCTCTTTTTTGCTTCTGGTGTCAAGTTCCTATAGTAGTTCTTCGTCATATTATATCTCCCCACCCGGCCATTGCTTATAGATGTATCTAAAATATTTGGCCAAGTCAATTGGTGTTGTGGTCATCATATTGGTCTTGGAACTGCCATCTGCTGATAATCTTTTTACAGGTCCCATTATCTTGAAATCACCTTTTATGTTATCACCATCTAGACTTCTAACATCTTTCACCATCAATGGATAGAATTTTTCTTTGGCACCACCTGCCTCATATTCTTCTATGTCCTTCTTATCCACCTTTAATTCGATGTTCAACATACCTTGTTCTAACTTTTTAATAAGTCTGCCTAACATAGTTTTAGTGAACCAAAATGTACCTAAGAATAGATTTTCTTCTGTGGCTTCTTTACCTGATTCATAACCTGCTTGGAATGTTATTTCAAAAACATTCTTTCCTAATCTTTCTCTTAAGATTAATAAATCTGGATTGAATTGTGCTAGGTCACTTAAATTGACCATACTATCGAAAAGGTCCTTGGCTGTTGTCCAAACCGGTTGTGATCTTCTGGTTATTCTATAACCCAAGTCACCGTTTTCACAGAACTCACCCGGGTTTATCTTTTTTTCTTTTAGATCTTCTGGATATACATCCATAAATGAATCATACATATTATTTTTCTCCTATAGTTGTTTGTATTTTAACATATATTGGTTTTTTGTCAAGTGTTTATTTGTATCTTTCCATTCTGGCCAATCTGTGTTTGTCCTTCCAAGCCTTGCGATGTGGATCCATCTGTTTTTTAGGCCTATTTTCTTTTTCGAATTGTTCTATCTGTTTTCGCTCTAATCTGGATTCGAATAGATCGGTTGGTAATCCCTTTTCCCTCAATTTCTTCCTGGCATTGGTTATGATATATTTTGGATGTAATTCATTGGCTGAGGTGCTGGAGAACACCATTGGTCCAAATTCTTGCTTGTGATCTGGATGACTGAAATATGCTTTTATGTGGCCTGATCCTGCTATCACGATCCTGGTCTGGCAATCATATTCTTTGAGTGTCTTTTTTATTAATCTTTCTTGTTTTCCCATACCACTATTATAACATATAATAATAGTATGTCAAGCGGTAATTTTGCCACTTTTTTATGGCTATCTTTCAGCCACTTCTACCACCCTGTATTCGGCGGCATTATACAATTCATTGAGTTTGTCGCATTGTGTTATCGCTGATCGCTTGTTGGCAAAGAACATCTTCTGATATTTCCTGGTGTTGGACAACACATCTACTATGGTCTTGCCGACCCACCAATCTCCTTCACTGTTCCTGTACTTGATGCCATACATCTTCTCCACACCCACAGTGGCCCTGTCTTTGCCACCTATTTGGTCTGATGTTGTATCTAACACCGTGTATTCGTATGGTCTACTCATTTTTTCTTTATTTTTGGTCTAGGTTGGAACAATCGATCAATCCATTCTGATATTGTATCTAACCCACCAAAAAATGCCAATAACCATCTGTCTATCATTTTGATAACCTATCCATATGACTGTAAATTCTTCCAATTACTTTATCTAAACTCATAAGTTCTTGGCTCATCATTGCTACCATTGTTTGTAGTTCAATTATAGTTATTAATGCCCAGGTGGAAAGTCCCAATAATATGGTTCCCAATAAGCCTATCAACATTGTGTTTGTTTTTCTTGTCATTTTAGTATCCTAACCAATTCCATAATGTTATAAACAATAATATATTGAATATTGCTATCAAAATCATTGCTTTTATCATAGTCTAATCCTCAGTCCACGGTAATGGTTGATTGTTTTCATTATTTACTGGATTATCACTCTGATTCAACATATTCTTTCCCAACCAAATAAGCATCACTGGGTTTCCCTTCAATGCCGTTTCAATTTGGGCTCTTCTCAACCTTTGATTGGTCTCTGAATATGCTTTTTGTATCAAATCACGAAAGTTGTACTTTAAGGTTTCCCTTTTGATATCAAACCAATCCGCTATTTCTTGGTAATTACAATGGAGAGCCGCTAATTTATACACTTCATCTGGTGGAATAACCCTTTTATTGTCACCCCTACCCACTATGAGACCTTCTTTGGTCATAGTGCCCCATTTTTCTTGTTTTCTTTTGTATTCTTCTTCAAAATTACCTTTTTTCTCTCGGTTTTCTTTATCTTTAGGCATAATCGTCTCCTAATAGATATCTGGATATGAGATCAATCTGATCTTCGATATCTCTTGCTAGGTAATCTTGTCTTGTGATGTTTTGGTTCAATAACCAATCTTGAAATTTCATACTCTCTGCCTCCTTTTTTTACGGTGTTGTATCACCTATGTTATTGGCTTATCAGTTTATAAGTGAAGTTGTTCTACTTTTACCCTAAACCTTCTTGCTACTGTTCTTGATGCCGCTGTCACTATCACACACTTGACTTCATATACCGTGCCTGCTGTTCCACCGCTCAATTGAACCGTAGTTGTTGTAGTCGTGTTGCTCGATGAGTCCTTCGTGAGTCCGGATCCCACCGTGTAAGTTGCTGAAGCGATAGTATCGCCTGTTGTTAAGAAAGTTGCCCAATTGATTATGTAATCTAATACACTTTCTGGATCTTTCCTAATAAAAGCACCTTGGTTGTCTCTTTCGTATCCTGTTGTCATAATAGTATTTATTGTTTCGCATACACATCAAAGTGATATACGAAAGTTTTTCCTTGTGTTGTTGTTATGATTAATTTGACATCGTGTGTGTCTGCTGTTGCTGGTGTTAAAAAACCCACTATTTGATGAGCATCTGATCTATTCTGTGTTGAGTCAGCATATACAGTGACATTGTCAAAAGTTAAATTACTACTTGTTGTTGATGGTGTCACCGTGCTCAAAGTGTCTCCGGTGTCTAGTACATTGTATAGATCCACACTAAAATCAGTGGTTGAGCCTGATGTGGTTTCTAGATACATTGTTCGATTACCTTGGTGCCATTGTGTTGGTGTTAATGCCATTATTTGCCCTGCCCCCTATATTTTTTGAAACTTCTTCTCTTTGATTTGTTCATTTTACAAGTAGATGGTTTTCTTCCAATACTTGTCTTATGGAATACTGCTTCGTGTGTGTTTGTTTCTTTCACTTTGGCCATTATAATAAAAACTCCGCATCAATTGTGGTTGTAAATGATTCTAATGTTATTGTTCTATCAAATTCATTTGCCGCATATATTCTCGTGAATGAATCTGGTGTTATTGTTCTCGAGAATTCATTTGTTATATATGTTCTTGTTTCTGTTTTTATGATGTGTCTCCGAGCATCACTTGGTCTTCTAACAACATCAATATCTCCTGCTGTACCACTTAATGAAGCAATGGCGAATGCCGCTGATGGTTCTGTTTTGGTTAAACCTGTGACTGCGATCGTGTTATTTGCCGTCGGTGTGAATGTGAATGTGTTTGCGAGAGTCACCGGGCCGGATAATGCTGTATCAATTAATACCGTTCCTACCACAGTGACTCCAAATGCCAATCCTGATGTGGCACCCGATCCCAATGTCACCACAGAGTCTGCCTGTACACTAAAACTTGATGAATATGTTTCAACCGTTGGTGCTATTACAGGATTTGCTGTGACATCAACTGTGAAACTGACATCAACTTCTGGAACTGGATCTTTTAATCTAAATCCACCTAATGTGGTCATTGTGAAACTGGATGCCATATCATTCATTCCACTGTCTAATATGTTGTGTATTAAATTACCTTGTACTGTGGTTGTAAAACCGGTGTTCATATATGATGAACCTGTTAGTTCCGGCATATATGCTATGTTTAATTCTTGTCTTGCTAAAACACTATAAGTTGAGTGTTCAGCACCTTGGAAGTAAGCCACTAAATCTAAATTGGAATCTCTGAACATAGATATAGTTGGAGTGACTTCATTTACTAATCCATCGTCCCACTCATCTGTGTATTCATTAACATATAACATCACTGTGGGGCATTGAACCTCATTACCTGTTGAATAAGCAATCGTAAAATCTGTCTTATAAGAATCAAATGGTTGTGTTCCTATATTTGGTGCTGATGTTTTAGCATTTGTACCTGTGGCATTCAAAAGGTTGTCATTAGTGTTGTTCTTTAATGTCATCTGCCGGTTTTGAGTGTCTGATGTTTCTTTTGTTTGATACCTGTATATTGTTCCCATACCTTTATACACAGATGTTGAAGGAATCATATTTGTGAAACCATAGTCTCCACCTGTTGGTGCTGTAAAACCTGTGGTTAAATTTGTTCTTCCTGTGTAGTGATATCTGGCTTTGACACTGAATATCCTTATTTCATATCCATATGGATTGTCATATCTGCCGGAGAAAGAAAAGTTTCCATCTGCTGTGCCTGTAGATACTAATGGATTATTGACTGTGCCAAAAAATTGTATCTTCACGGTTGGTGTTAATCCAAAGTTTGATTGTGAAACAAAATGTCCCGGCATCTGTAGTGTTATGGTCTGCCTATCCGATGAAGTTATTTTTGTAGCATTACCACTATTGTACTGGATGGTTGTTGCTTGTGATATGTTGTGTGTTGTGACTGTTTCAAAAGTCACTTTGTAAGATCCAAAGTAAGGATCACCGCTGTTTTGATTGCCTGAATATGCTTCATAACCTTTTAAACTACTCTGTAGATCTATTTCAATCTCTAATGAATTTGTGTCGAAAGTAGCCTTTTGATCTATGTCTGTGAAATCAAATTGGAATTCTAATGTCCTTGTGGCAACCACATTACTGCCATTAGCATCTTTTATTAAAAGATTGGGATCACCTGTTCCGGTTATAATATAATCTTCGCCTGTGTTGTTGTAGTGATCTAATAGATTGAAATGAACAAGTTGATCAACTGGAGTCAGTGTGTCAAAACCACTAACAATCATTGGTCTTCTGTAGTCTGTGGTCGTATCTCGATCCGTGTCAAATGTGGCTACACGAGTATCGTTAAAAATTGATGTGAATGATGTGCTTAAATTTGCTTCGCCAAGTATGGTTGCCATCTAGACACCTCCTTAACCCGCACTTACTTTTAATGTTCCTGAATCATTCCACAGTCTGCCTGCTGATGCTGGATCTGAAGTTGGAAGATTTGTGAAATCAATTTTGCTTGAAACACTTGATACTGCTTCTGTGCCGGCATCTACCACTAATAAATTATCTGTTGTATCACCATCGACCCTAAAGTCTATGTTTTGATTATCTGGGTTGAAATGTGCCCTATTACCTTTAAAGTTTACGATTGTTCTCTGTGTGGTTGAATCTTCATTGGTCGCTTTGATTTGGAAGTAAGCACCTGAGTTAGTGTCACTGTGATCTCCTGCTGTGACAAAATAACAAGCAGAACTTACCGTGTTATAATCGGCACCTGTACCTGCCGCCTGATAACCTGAAGCATAAAAGCCACCCAGTGTGTCACCGTCACTTACTCTGGCATCTCCACTATCTGAACCTGATCTTAAGAACCAAATATTACCAAATCTATCATTGTCTGATTTAGCCGCTAATACCACAGCAGGAAAACTGTCTCCTTGTGCTGTAATTTGGATACCCGCATTATATAGTTCTCCTATATCTGGTGTGTCATCATTTGTGATTGATAATGGACCGTTGATGTGTGTCTTACCACCTCCCCAACCCCAACCACCTGTGGCACCATAGTTTCCTGTAGCACCTGTGTGATCTGGTTTACTTATTACATTACCATTTGTTGCTGATGTGACTATTTTGTTTGCCTGTACATCTAAATCTCCACCCAACTGTGGTGAAGTATCTGATACAATATTTGATGATGATGGAAGAACTTCTAATGATATCTTACCTGTTGAATTATCATATGTTAAAGCATAGTTGTCTGTACCTGCTCCAACTGTCTGATCAACATCAAATTTAAAATTACCTAAAAGAACATCTCCTGTTCCGTGTGGTTCAATATCAATATCTCCATTTGATACAGATACAACCTTTTCACCATTTACATCTAAACTTCCACCTAACTGCGGTGAAGTGTCTTCTGATAAGTTGTTTATTGAAACTGCCTGTGCTCTGGCATTCGTAAAGTAAAGGTTTGTAGAACCTTCTGTCATTTCATCTGTGTTGTCTTTTGTAGCCACTTGAGCATCTACATAAGCCTTAACTGATTGCTGTGATGGAAGTCTTGTGGCACTATTAGTTGACATATTGTCTTCGTCAATTAATGCCGCTGTTATTCTCGCATCTGCTCTCGCATTAGTGAAATATAAATTACTTGACCCCTCTGTAATTTCATCTGAATTATCTTTTGTAGCAATTTGAGTTGCTATGTAAGCCTTGACACTTTGCTGACTCGGTGGCCTTGTTGCCGAATCTGTTGACATATTATCTTCGTCTATCAATGATAAAGTTTGAGCATCAACATAAGCCTTGATTGATTGTTGTGAGGCCAAATGTGTAGCACTATTGGAAGACATATTGTCTTCATCTTTAAGAGCATTTGTAATTCTCGCATCTGCTCTCGCATTTGTGAAGTATAAATTTGTTGATCCTTCAGTGATCTCATCACTGTTATCTTTTGTAAGTATTTGAGCATCTACATAAGCCTTGACTGATTGCTGACTAGGTGGTCTCGTAGCACTATCAGTAGCCATATTATCTTCATCTATCAAACTTAATCCACCTGAAGCATCTACATAAGCCTTGATCGACTGCTGTGTTGCTAAATGAGTGGCACTATCTGATGCCATATCGTCTTCATCTTTGACAGTATTACTATCTGTGACATCTACTGCTAAACTTATGGCACCTGAGGCACCACCGCCTGACAGACCATTTCCTGCCGTCACGGAAATGATGTCACCCGCATAAGTGGCACTCCAACTCATATTACCTGAGCCATCTGTGATCAATACTTCATTGGGACTACCATCATTGGCTGGTAAAGTCAAAGTGTAATCGCCACTGATCGTTGCTGGTGCTTTTAGATCAACATAGTTCGAATCATCGTTGTCATATAGTCTTACGGCTCCTGTTGCTGATCCACCTGAGCCTTTAATTTTTAATTCACCTGTGAAATCTGCTGTTGTGTTCTCTAATTTTTTATTGTTTAACAATAAAAAGTTTGAATCCATTTCCGAGTGTGTTAAGGCCGAACCTTTAGCACTCGATGATCCTGGATCTACTTCATTGCCTGTTGTGACTACTCTTGTCTTGATATTTGCCATTGATGTTGTCCTCTATATTACTATTCTAAAGTGATCACTAAAGAATTAGCATTTATTTGGAAAGTATCACCATTTGTGACAGTCTTCGGTACCGTAAGTTGTCCGTGGAACAATAGATTACCACCTGATGCCGCATCATAGATACCTATGTGTGTTATCTGTGCTGGATAATTGTTTGTTGCCTGTGGAAACACGATGGCCTCATTGTTTTTTGCTGTGACTGTTCCGCCTGATTCTGCTACCGTCCAATTTAAAGCACTTACAGATCCACCACCTCTTGTATAACCATAGTCAGTAGCACCACCATTGAAAGGAACTTCTGTTGCTGTTCCTGAGTTATCATCTAGTGGGCCTGCTGTAGAGTGTAGTGAAATAAAAATAGCATTATCCACCGGTGCCGTCCAAGCACTATGCGATGAATTGCTATTGAAAATATGCTGTAAAATCTTTTCTTCTAAATAATTTGAAGCATTATTTGCCATTTGAATTTCTCCCTTATTATAATAAGTTATTTTTGATATCTATTATATTTATACTACTTCTTACCTGTTTTGATGAGACTAATAGTAGAATTTGAAACTTTATATATTTTTGCCAATTTGACTCCTGACAGAGTACTTTTTCTGATGTTTGCGATGTCTTTGGGTTGTAGTTTCCTACCTATGTTGTCCCTTTTTGATTTGTACATATGGGCCATATTCTGTTTCTGTGTTGCTACCTCTAGATGATATGGATTAACACACTGGGGATTATTACAGATATGACTTATAACTTTACCCTCTGGGATCTTCTTCTGTGTGTGTATCTCCACACTCAACCTATGGGCCAACTGCTTACGACCCGCTGTGTAAAGATATCCATAGTTGCCCGGACCACCATTTAATGGTCCTTGCCATATCCAACAATCCTTTTTGGGGTGCTCTGGGATATCAATATGTCTATAGAGTTGCCAGGCCTGATGTAAGAATTGATCTTTGCTTGGCACCAATCTCATCTGTTTTAAAGACCTTCATCATCGAGGTTTATCTTCTTGTATTTTTCATTTGTGTCATTGGTGACCACTAACGAACCTATACAGCCGGATTGTCTCGCTTTAGGGCTGATATTAGTGTTTGGTAATTTATATGAGTAAGTTTCATTTTTGTATATCATTATCAATTGATGTTCATTAGCAAATCTCATCAATATAGCACTCAAGTTGTCTATGATCCTTGCTTTACCACCTCTGTAATTGGACTGATAGAACTTGTTTAGGCTTATGTGTTCTGCTGATGTGCCATATATTACTCGTAGTTCATCTCTAAGACTCCTACAGGTCTTGTAGTGTGAGCCGGTCTTGTCTATGTCAGCATTGAATAGATCTAGATTGGTCCTGTTAAGTTTAGCCTTACAATTGAATATCTTGTCTTGTTCTGAATGATTATACTTGAATATGTTTAGGCTCAATGTGTAGTTGTACTTGCCTTTGATCAATTCGTCATCAGTGGCATTGTTGAACAAATCAAATTTGGCACTTCTCCATTTCTCCGGAAGGTGGGCGATCTCCCTACCTACCCCTACCTTGGGAACTATCACTCCCCCAACAGAGAGCGGAGCGACTTCATTAAGAGCCAATTCGTTATTTTGCTTAATTAAATTCTTTACATTAGTTATATCAGTTATATTGTTTATATTAGTTATATTAGTTAATGTATCGTGTACTGTTTCGTGTTTTTTATTCATATTATCTCCTATATAGATCTTTATTATAAATTATTTTATTGGATTTGTCAAACTTATTTTGCCCACGGATTCCCCCAACCATTCTTCTGATCGAGTTCAACAATATACTTGTCAACTGATTCCTGCCCAAAATATCTTTTCCAACCACCCCTTGAAACGAAGTCCAAGTCCTTGACATAGACCACTTTGTATATTAAATGTCTATCCAACTCTGAATTCAATACCCTTTTAAACACCCAACAGGTTTCTTGATCATTGGTTGGAACTACTGCTCCTTCACCTAATCTGGCCATCTGTTTAGACTTGTTTTTGGATATATTGCTTTGTGGCATACTTGTATTTACAAAAAACCGTCAAAATCACCCCGATATAGAGTCTTTTTTCTCTCTTTTTGCTAAATATATTTGTAGTTAACCTTTTCTGACATTGTTGGCTACATCCTTGTATAGTATGATGGCATTGTATTATACTCCTATAGATCGTAAGGTGGTTGTGTTTTTGTAAAAGTTCACAGCCACCTTTCTTTTTGTGTTGACATTCTTTGCCAAATCGTGCTACAATAATATTGATTTTTAGGAGAAATTAAAATGTACAGAATAAAATATAAGATAGCAAAATACAAAGAAGCCAAGTATGGCAAAACTCCAACAAAATATTTGGTTCCAACTTCAATAGACAAAATGGGATATGATTCCAAAACTGATACACCGTATGTAGTAGAAACATACACCGGAAGAATTGAATGTGGTAAAGTAATCGCCCAAGCGAGAAACGACTTAAAAGATTATATGCGACTTCTTGAAAAACACTATGGACCTGATCTAACAGACTACACGGATGAAATGACCAAGCACAGGAACAAAGAGGGATTCTTTGATCCCAAGTACGGCAATTATAATGCCAAAAGAATGTGTGAAGACAAAGCATTCATACCTGATCGTAACCAAAAGTTTTTTAAAAAATATTGGGGTAAAGATGTTTGGACTGATGATAGTCCCGTCCCCAATTACAATGAACCCTACTGGCATACTGAACATAGCATACAAAAAAGCAATGACTGGATCTTTGAACATCTAGACAGAATGCGAGATAGGGTTCACCAAAACAAATTGAAAAAAGAGTACTATGAAATAATATGCGAGACCGTAAACAAAGGCTATATGGAATTGGCCAACTAGGAGATATGACAATGGAAAAAGAATATACAAAAGAACAAATATTACAAATGATAAAAGAAAAGCAGGACAAAGCATTTCCTTCCAGAGAAATGACGGAAGAAGAAGCCAAACAAGCCGTATATAAATCTGCTGAAGACAAAGGTCCAATACCTGAAGGACTTGAATACAAGCCTGGTGATATGGATACCAAACAAATGACCAATTACCAATTGATGAGTAATCTATATAGACTATTAAAAGGTGACATAGCAAAAGGTTCAATTGATCCATTCAATGACCTATATTGGGAAATGTATGACAGGTTCGTGAAAAAGGAAAGAACTGAGTCCATTGGCGAATTAATTACAAAAAAGAACAACAAGTAGCATTTTTATACTTTTTAAACCGTCTTAGAGCGGTTTTAAAGGTGGTCTAAATGGTTTTTGGTGTGTATGTATGCTGGAGATTATTTGTCGTTGTAAAGGTGTTCAAATAAACCTTCTTTCCAAACCAAATTGGCTTCTTTTAATATTTCTTTTCTATTCCAACCGTGATGTTTCAAATAAGCCATCGTGAAGAAACAATAGACATTATCATATGTCTTTATTGCTTGGATATCTCTTAACTTTAATTTCTTTTTTCTCATCAACTTTGTTCTATCGATAGATATTCTTCATATAACCAATCGAGGTGTTCGTACTCGTATATTTCATATCCTAATATACGGGTCAAGTATTCTTCAAATGTAAATCTAAATAAAGGTGATCCAAACCTTAGATCGACCATAATGATTTGATAAAAGGAATAAACAATGATGCCACTAATAATAACAATATGGCCCATAGTCTCATATCTATTTTCCTAACATCGTCTTCTATGTGTTTGAGGTGGTTTGTTTTGATCACAGATATATCTTTTTGGATGATTCGTACATCTGTGGAAATTGTTTTAGTGTCTAATTCTACCTGAGTAAGTCTTTCTTGTTCTTTTTTATTCACTGCCTTATTCCTTTTCATTGTAGCCCTTTAAGGTCCATTTCCAAAACTTTTTAAAAGGCCAAAGCATAGCACAGATAAGGCATATATGCTTCCAACACTTTTTTCCCATTAATCTACTACCGCACTATTATCGTGGATGTAAGTCCAAGCGGTACCATTCCAAACTATCAGCATATTTCTAGCATCACCATCTTCATCTGTTGTTAAGAATGCTATATCGCCTTTAGATGGCGAACTTGGTAAACTAGCATAAGCAACAGGATTAAGATTAATAAAATCTGTAATATTAACCATCTTAGAACCTGGAGTGATGTTAAAATCTTGTGATCCTGATGTAGTCCCAATTCCTGTGACTGCTGAACTAATAACTCCTGTTGATTCTATCTTGGCCGCACCATCTGTGGTGCCCAAGTTGTTTGATACTATTGTTAATTCATCTAATGCCGCTTTTAAATTCGGTCTAGCATCTGCCGGTGACTTTCCCGCCGCATCTAAATTGGTTGTAATTATATTTCCTGCTGTTGCCCAAGCCATATGTTAAATCTCCTGTTAATTATATTTATTAAGATAAGTCCGAATTACTCGCTTTATACATAAAATAGTTTGTGCCATCATATATTATTTTCCATATTTGCCATTTACCATAATCTACATTAAAGCCTGAAGTTAAACTTGTATCTATTTTTAAATTTGTTATGTTGAGTGTTATGTCAGCATCTTGACCACTTGCTCCTACACCATTGAATATCACAGTCATTTCAGCACCCTGTTCCATATTTGTTGGTGTGTTTAATGCTATCGATCCAGATGATGCCGCTGTGACCCCAACTCTGTGTATTGTGGCCGTGGCATAGTTGAGTGTTATGCTACCAGCAATGGCTATCGTGCCGTGATCGAGCCAAGTTGGTGCTACAGGGTGATGTGTAAAAACACCAGTTGAGTTGTTATAACTCAATCCACCATTGTGCGAGTTTGATCCTGTACTAACACTTATGTCTGTGAGTGCTATGCCACCACCACTTTCATCTGCTATTACAAATTTTGATGATGATGAATTGTATTTTAAAATTTTATTGTTTGCTACACCTGTTGTATCAACATCTGATAAACTATTGATTCCGGTTGCTAATGATACGGCACCTGAACTCACTGAAAAATGATTTGTGTTAAAACTCGCGATACCTTTGTTTGATACTGTCGCATCTTCTCCTGATATGGCACCTGAACTGATATCAATACCTTCACCTGCTGAAAAATGTGCTCTTACATCACTAGCACTTGGCCCTGTGTATGTAATAACACCTGTTGAATTATTGTATGCTAAACTTCCATCGCCACCTGAGTCAGTGACACTTATATCTGATAATGCTATGCCGCCACCCGGATTTGCTATGGCATCAAAATGTTTTGATGTTGAGTTATAAGATAATATGTGTCCATTTGTTGGTTCTCCTGCCAAATCAAAAACATCAATAAGTGAATCAAGTTTACCTTGTACATCACTTACTAATCCACTTGCTGTTAATTTTGTTGGATAACTATAACTCATTATGTGATTAATCCTATTCCTTCTGTAGAGGCTTCTAAACTACCTGGAATTCCTGTAGCACTTATATCAACCGTTGCTGGTACTCCTGCTACACTAAATGAATTTGAATCTAAAACCCTAAATGTTTTGTTAGTTTTATTTACTATTTGTGCCTCTAATTTCTTATTGGTTTGGCTATGTGGTGTTATATTGATCTGGATGATACTGCCTATCTGATCAAATGCTATTACTCTTGCTTCATCGCTACCACCTAAACCACTTGTAGCAATATCATTTAATTGTTCTGATACCGTATCTGTTTTTAATGCCCAATTCATATTTTCTAAAGTTTGTATATCTCTTGTTGTTGCTGTATCAAACTTATCTACGAATGCTGTGAATCTAACATACCTTGCTGTGAAGGCCGTGTAATTGCTGTTCGTAGAACTGTCTTCATTAGTGTATCCTGCTTCTTGGTAATCTAATACATCATATGTGACCACTGAAGTATTGTTAGCATTATCAGTTGTATATTTGCCTAAGAAACTTGCTCCACTTAAATCGCTGTTCGAAGTATGATATTCTATCACTACTCTTACATCTCCATTACCACTGTAATTAATTTCTGGATAAACAGTCTGGCTGGAACCTAAATCAATTATATCTGTTTGATAGTACAAAGGTGTTCCTACCACACCTGTGTGATCTGCTGATGCCGTGTGTGTTGTCCAACTTGTATATGTTCCCCAAGTCAAACTACCTGTGTTCCATAATATATCACCATTGTGTGTCAGTGTTCTTGTGTTTGTGTCTAAAGTATAATTTGGCATATCTAAATTCCTCCACTGCTGACGGCATTTGGATCTGCTGGTGTTGTGACCGTCTGTGTTTCTACCAAGTTCTTCTGTCCATTGTTGTATAAACTATAAATCTTTACTTCAATGGTACTATTGAAAGGAAGAAAACTATTGTTAATTTTATTGTAATAATTGATCCTGCTGTCTAGGTAAGGTGTTAATCTATCTTCTTGATTACTACCATTCTTGAGTGTGTAGATATAATGTGTAGCAAAGGCATCTGAATGGCTCACATTGTTAGTTCTTATCTGTGCTCTCTTGACACCATTGTCCATATTGTATGCTGTTTCTATCTTGAATTTTTGACTTGCCACTGGCGGAAGTTTAACAGGTGGTGTTGGTTTCACAGGCCAAGTTGGTACACTTGGTCTTATTGTGGATATGGGACTCAAATCTTTATCTTCACTTTGTACTCTCACATCATAGATAGAGTTTTGGTGTTCTAATAAAATTAAATCCACAGTACCATCATAATTTAATTTCTGTGATATCACTCTGAATATCTTTTTAGGATTAGTATAACTTGTTGCTTCACTGTTCGCTACACTATTAAACAAATAATCATATTTGGCTGTGCCTGTGGCTTTGTCTATGTGTTCATATCTATGAACTACCATTACTAAATCACCTGCTACTAGATTCTGTGCTTCTGTTGTTGCTGTGAATGATACCTGTAATTGTTTTCTTGATCTTTCAACCATATATTCAGCATATTGTAAGGCTCTTTCTCTTCTTGTTATACCCGGAGCCGCCATCTTTAATATCAATGGTTCGCCATCTGTTGCTAAATGATCGTTTGTGGCCACACCATTAATAGTCGATCCATCTGCTTTGTATATCGCCGTATCTGATTCATATTGTTTTTCTTCATTGGAGAAAGTCATATGTGCCTCATTGTATTTGGCATTCTTTTCTTCACTGGATACGGATATAGAACCAATTATCATTTCATCTGTTATCGTCAATAAGTTTTCTGGTGCTGTTTCACCTGCTTCGATCTTCAATTGATATTTTCCATTTGTGTATGGTAAGAAACCCCTACAGGTCTGTAATATTTTTTTGGTGTTCTCGAACATAGTTTCTTCGACATCTATGTGTGTATTACAATCTAAGAAATGTGCTGATGACAATGGCGAACTGAAGTTTTTATTTGTGTCACATATGGCTCGAGCCAATTGGAATGCTTTAAAATCAATTCTGTTGTCATTAAGTCCTTTTCCAAATCTTGGCGATCGTAAATAGTCCATCAAACAGTCTGCTGGATTATTACTATAACTGAAACCACTTGAATAGTCTGTGCCATAACTTGATGTGTCATTGTTTGTGTCTTTGGCATTGGACAAACTTGCCCCACTGCCTGAATTTGGATAATTTGTTAAAACTTTTTTACCTTCTATCTCGACATTGATAACTGGAATACCTTGCCACGGATTGAATAATGTTTGGTCACCTGAATTATCATCAGCAAAATCTGCCTTGACCCATTCAAACCTACAAGCCACATAAGCCACACCTCTCAATCTGTGTTCGCTCCCCCAATTGCCGTGTTCTCCTAGGAGTTGGCTGTATTGTTGATCTTCTGTTCCTGTGAAAAATTGGAATTTTGCTCTCGCTGAGCCATCTACAAAAAACTTTGAATCATTTGGTACATCTACCGTTGTAGTATTGGTCGGATTGACAGGAAAACTTGATATATTTTGTGCTTCATCATTGATGTATATCTTTGTGAAACCATTTATCTCACCTTCTGCTACTGCCAAACAAATATATAGATACTTGTTATCTTCACCTTTGGTAGCCACGAATGTTCTAACACCGCCTACTTTTCTTTTACCATATACAACAGGGATACCTGCTACATTTGATTGTTTATTAACTGTGATACCTTTTGCCACGGCATCATAATTGCTTTGCCCACTCATTTCCGGAGTATCAAAACTCATACCGAAGGCACCCATAAAGCCTTGGAATATATCTACTACAAAACCTACGACTCCATCAAAAACATCTCCTATGAAATCTGCTACACCACCCATTATTTCGTTTCCTTCATATCTTTGCTGTAATAGACCACATTTGGTTGGTAATCTATTGATTTAAAAGTCCTATCATAGTTCCTTCTTTGGCCTGGATTCATCCTAAAACCAATCATAGTTCTCTTTGCTCCCTTGTGAGAGGCCCAACCTTCGAAACTTGCTATAAGTTCGAGTCCATAATTTCTATTTCCATACATCTGTTTAGGATTATTGACAAAAAATTGACGAGCCACTGCTGTTGGTTCTGTACTTAAATCTATGTAATCCAAAAGACCTGTCAAATAACCAAATGGAATATCTCTGTTATCAACTAACACTATTGAAACCGTTTCCGGATTGTTTAAGATAGTCCAAATATATCTTTCGCATAAGAAAGGATCAAATGGAGTAGTCTGATCAAAATGATTGTATTCGAGTTCAGCCAATTTTATAATATGTGGAATATCATTAGTGACTGCTGTACGGATATGTGTTGTTATTCCCATCATTAATTACTTGGCCCCCATTGTATATCGGCTATCATAGCACTTGAATATTCAAACCCTTTATCTGATGTGAATCGTTGTGTGCTGGCATATCTTGTTGTGTTTGATTGTGTTGTTGTGTTTGTTATACGACCCGCCTTGGCTTCAAAGTTCGCCCAATGAGTCGCCACTTTGATACTGACCGATGAACCTGTTGCTCCTTCACTGACATTGAAACTTCTTATGTTTCCATCAAATATTAAAAATGTTTGATTCATATCACCTATGGAAATATCAGTATCGAAACTTCTATAAATTGCCACTCTCTTGTTGACTAAATCTTCTGACATCACTTTTGCTATTAAACCTGATGATGTGTTATTACCGGCATTCAAACTTATTGATATCGTATTGACTTTGATCTGTGTGGTTTCAACCACACTGGAAAAACCCAACAATCCACCCACAGCCTCATAGACTGTGCTGGTACCTTTGGTTGGTGTTGTTATCGTTGTTTCGTGGAATCTGTCTGTGAGATTGACTGGAGTGTCTAGATATACTTCTAATAAATGAAAGCAATTGACAGCATCTTTCTGTAAATCACCTGTGCCACCTGATGTGTTATATAAGTTCTCATTACTTACACGAGCCATTATACAGCCTCCACTATTTTAAAATCTAATTCACCATAGCCATTCTCATCAAGTGAATAAGTTATGGCATCTTCCGTGAGTCTGACTGTCATTTCAAATGCTGATCCACTTTTTATACTTTCGCTTGAAGCCACTGTTGTCGTCAATGGTGGTTCAAATGTTATTGTTGTGGTGCCTGGTTGATCTTCTACTATCATATATGCTTTGGAATGACCACTGAATTTGATCATATCACCTGCTTTGTATAGACCCGTTCCTGAATCTAATCCGATAGTAGTGTTTCCGATTGTGCCTGCTCCGCAATCTACACTTGTACCTTGTGTTCCACTAACCCTTGTTAAGTTAGTTGGTGCTATTGTAAAAGAGTTTCTACCCCCTCTTTGCTTTATCAAAAAAGCATAAACTGTTCTTAAATCTGCTTCAGTGAGCAATGGCATAGTGATCGTGGCTGAATAATATTGTCCGCCAAAACTTCTAACCTGTTGCCTACCACTCAATGATGTTGTTCTAACTGTGGGTTGGACACTTGATAATTCTATCGCTCTTATGTCAACTCCTGATGGTAATATGTTATTAAATTCTGCCATTATGCTGTTATTGGACTCCTTCCGCTGTCTGTGACTGCTTCATTCACCAGTCCCACTATTGTACTTCTTGTTTCTGCCAGTTTATCTTTAAAACTCGCGGCATCCAAAGCCGTGACCTGGAAATTGATAGTGACATTCTTGGTGCTTGCCGGTCTTTCCGCCGGTGTTTCTGATATTTTTGTTACCCGATCACTTGGAACAGGTGTTCCACCATTGGACATCGCTTCATTTGGGAAAACTTGTCCGCTCTGGCCCGGTACAAAAAGTTCGGGGCCTTCTTCCCCCACCACATATGGTTGGCCTCTTTTGACAGGTCCGCCATCTGCTAGGAATGGGATACCAAAGAATGAACCTGCTATCTTCTTCAATGCGAATGTGATAGCGGCCTGTATTGCTATCCTTACAAGTTCTCTTATGACCATATTGGCGAAATCTTTAAACTTAAACTTACCTGTCATTACAAAGTTTGTTAAAGCATCTGCCATACCGTGGAAAGCATTGGCACCTGCTTGTTGTAATTGTTCGAACACGGTTTCTTGATTCTTCATCTCCGCCATAAAACCTTCTGTGTATGATTGTAATGCCGTTGTTCTATTTTCATTGAATGCTTTTTCAGCCTCTGCCACTTTCTTATTGAATGCCATTTTTTTCTTGTGTTGTTGTTCCATTAAGAATAATTGTAGTTTGGCTTGTTTCTTGTTGAAGTTATTAACACCATCAGTTTCTTGTTGCTT
>Ga0180120_10000477_pt1 | contig 20302 bp, 27 predicted proteins | sample CPBDNA_3_FD_129677 | JGI IMG/M metagenome (GOLD analysis project Ga0180120, IMG submission 129677) | Freshwater to marine salinity gradient microbial communities from Chesapeake Bay, USA - CPBay_Spr_31_0.2_DNA (version 2) (version 2) | ecosystem: Environmental > Aquatic > Marine > Coastal ... | reverse complement strand
TTCATTTACTGTTATAACTTTTTTAATTTTATTTTCTTCATCATAACTTTTTATATTAAAACCACCTATTAATTCTGGTCTAGAATCATTATTTAATTTAGCATATTCAGTACTCATATATATAAATAATATATTAAATATTTGTTATCAAATGAACATTACCTAAAATCATTCTCCTACAACAATATCTATGTAATTCTAATTCATCCATAACTTCACCTTCTATTGATTTATTTGGATTCTCTAAATTTATATATTCAATATCTAAATCTTTAATATCATTTGTTTTAGTTTGTTTTTTTTCATTTACTTTTTCTATAAATGGAACCCATTTATCAGAAATAGTTTTACCACATGTGAAACATCTTACAGGAATAAGCATTATTATATATTTATATTTATTTTAATTTTAAATTCAAATTTTAATTTATATAATATCATCATCATTACATAATAATATATTTTTACATTTATTATAATATTTAATACTCATAATAGTTATAATGAATCCTAATAACCACATAATAAATAAATTATTTATTATATAATTCTTAAATTTAATTCTATTATTTTCTTTTATAGATAAATAATTTAATGAAAATATTGATATACCAATTAATAATGGTATAAAATATACAATAAGTATAATTATTACAATATTAAATATTTTTATTAAATAATATTTAATACATTTATAAATTTTTATTATTCTATTATAAATAATATTACAATATTTATTACAAGAATTTAAAATAATATTTATTTTATCTTTTTTAATTATATTTTTACAATATGGACAAGTTTTTTGATTTTTATTATAAATACTATCATTCCATTCTTTTAAACATTTTTGATGTATATATTTATTACAATTACAAGGTTTATTATTACAATATTCTAAACAAATAATACAATACATTTAATATAATGATATAATCTTCAATTTTTTAATATTATATATTTTAAATGTATGAATATTTAACAGGAATATTTATATTAATAATTTGTTTAATAATATATTTTACATATTATTATATATTAAATAAAGGAGAAGAAGTAATTAAAGATCAAAAATCATTAAGTAAACAACAATTATACGACAAATTAATGAAAGATTTTAATAAAATATTTCCAGATAGAAATAGAAATTCAGGTGGTGTACAATTTTATAAATATATTTTAGATAATTATAATCCTAATAAATATGAGTTTGATTTATATAATCAATTTTATTGTGCTGTCAGTGGTTCGCCTATAGATCCTAATAGACAAAATATTAAAGATTTAATTGTAATGAAAGATTTAGATGGTAATGATATATGTGGTGATTATTATAGATGTTGTATACCTTGTAATTGTGATTTAATGAAATATGCTAAAGTAGAAAAAATAAATATATCATTAAGAAACGGAGACTATAATTATCATGTATTAACTATAAATGATCCATGTTCAAATGAATCTTATATTCCAAATTCAGTTACAAGTTTTAATTGTAATAATTCAAAAACTTCTAATGGAAAACATACTTCATCTGGTAGATTAATTGTTGGTATATTACATAATTCAAGATTATGTTCACAATCAGATTTAGATAAAATAAATACAAGTAAAGTTACTGGTAAATTTTGTAAAGAAAGAAATTCAACTGAAGCTGATAAATTAAGAGGTGGTATGGGGGATATATTTGTTAAATTAAGTTTAGTAGGGTCCTATGAAGATATATCACAAGATTCAGGACATAGTAATTTAAAAAATATATATGGAGAATCATTAAAACCTTGTCGAAAATATTCAGATGATATTAAAGGTTCTTGGGATAATAATGGATATTGTAGTGAAAAAGGTGGAGGTGTTCATCAAATATGTTTTGATGTAACATCAGATTCTGAAGATTTTTCTATAGATACTGGACAAAGTGATTGGTCTAAAGATAGAGTAGGTAAAAATCATTGTATGTGTTTAGGTGCTTGGAGTTTATATAAAGCAAAACAAAATAATGAATTAATAGATAAAACATATGATGAATTAAATTGTGATGCTATACCTGAAATATCTTTAAATGAAAGTTATATAAATAATTGGAATACATGGAATGGTAATGAATTAGATGATCAAATTATAGATGGTGTTAATAGTTTAATGGAACAATGTTATAATAAAGGTAATGTTTCACAAAAAGAATATCTTAAAAATAAATATAATAATTTAACAAATTCACGTACTGAATTTCATAATACAGAAATTTATAATAAATATAAATAATTTTTTTCTAATATATATTAAGTTTAAATAATGAGTATTAATTTTAATACACTTGCTCCAATATCAGCAACTGTATTATCTATAAGCGGTTTAGTTTTTCAAATAGGTAAACATTCTGAAAAATTAGATTTATTAAATAATAAAGTTTATGCACAAGAAAAAAAAGTAGATCAAAACTATAAATATATTAATGATATGAAAATATTTATGAGTAGATCTGATGAAAAATTAGATGATATAAATATTTCAATTAAAGAAATTAAAAATAAATTAGAAAAAATGGAAGATAAAATATATTTTAATTATAAAGTTAAATAAATATTATACAGATTCTATTGCATCTTCTAATCGTTTTAATTTATGTTTTTCTTCTTTTGCTAATTTTTTGCTTATCATTATTTGTTGTTCACAATATTTAATTTGTTTTTTATATGTTTCTATACTTTCATTAAGTTTAATTTCATCATTTGTATATTTCTTATGATTCTTAGAGTTCTTTTGTTTAGTATATAATTTCTTGATAATAACTTTCTTATAATTTTTATATCCTCTACATGAACCTGGTATTTCTAATGTATTAATATCATAATGCATTGGATTTTGACAAAGATTAGATAATCCATTATCTTTGTTTAATTTTTTCCATTTATCAATTATATCTTTTCGCCAAGCACCCACTCCTATATGTGCTTGTCTAATACCTACAATATTAGAACTCTTAATAAGGTTAAATTGACAATTCATACAACCACCTCTTATTACATAATCAGTGTTATGTCTCCAATTATTATAATTATCAGGTATATATGGTGTTTCACCTCTATAAATTCCTAAATATTTAACATTTTTTCTATAATCCCAAATACCAGGACATTCCATATTTCTAATGGCATATCCATTTGGAGAATCAAATGATTTTACTTGAATTTTATTTTCACCATCATTAAATTCATATAGATATATGAAATCACCATGACCTCTACAAATATGAACACTGTCTTCAGTGATCTTCCATTTATCTTTAATAGTAAGTAGATAATGATACTTCCACATTTCATTAGTATCACATAACTCTTTTAATTCTTTAGAAGACATTATAAGTCTACATAATGATTTCATATCTAACAATTTAGAGATATCATTAATATTATCAACTGAAAGACTTTCAAAGAAGTTCATTATTATTAATTTTAGATATTTTAAGTAAAAATTTCAAATTTACATAATGTTATTTTTATATTTATCTTTATCTTTATCTTTATCTTTATCATATTTATATTTATCATATTTATCTAATAATTCATGTAATTCTATTTCTAATTCTAATACTTTCATTTCAATTGTCCAACTATATCTTTTAATAGGTAATTTTTGAACTTTATATATTGTTCTTAATAGTGATAAAAAAATATTATTCATTATTTATCATTATATAAATTATATAAATTATTTTTAATTAGTTATTATTATTTTGAATGTCATCTACAATCATATCATCATTATTTTGAATGTTATTATCATTTTGAATATTATTTTGAATGTTATTATCATTTTGAATATTATTTGGATTATTGTTGTTTATGAAATTATTAAGTAGATTAATGATATTATATTGATTATTCATAATATTATTATTTTGATTGTTGATATACATATTCTGTAGTTGTTGAACATTATTTGCTAGATTATTCAGATCATTTAGAATATTATTGATATTGTTATTATAAATATTGTTGATATTCATATTTTGAACACCATTATAGATATGGTTAATATCAGCCATAATCTGATTATATGGATTGTTGTTATTGTTGTTGTTCATATTGTTGTTGTTCATATTGTTAATGTTAATATTGTTATTGTTCATATTGTTGTTGTTCAAGTTGTTTAAGATGTTCAAGTTGTTTAAGATGTTCAAGTTGTTTAAGATGTTCAAGTTGATATTTTTAAATTTTTTGAATTGAAATTTCAAATTTAGAAAGTAGACATAGAAAAATTTGAAATTTTTATGTGAAAACATTTAAATATTAATCGCATAGTTATCATATATATAAGATGACTTCATTTATGCTTGCAAAAGAATACACTAAAGATATGAAAGTTCCTCGTAAAGTGTATGATGGTTGGGCACCACCAGTTGGTTGGTTGCTTTCAGAGAAATATGATGGATATAGGGCACGTTGGATGCCGAATGATAATCATTTTCTATCTAGAAATAATAAAGTTTATAGTGGTACACCAGATTGGTTTCTATCTGCTATGCCTAACGAGTTTCTAGATGGAGAATTGTTTGCTGGTCGTGAGAATTTTCAAGATATGGGTGTTGTAAGAAAGAAATCACCTGATGATGAAGAATGGATTCCTATTAAATATGTTGTATATGATCTCCCTGAAGATAAAGGAACATTTGAACAAAGAATTGTGAAACTTAAGAAAATAGTTTCTGAGACAACTAAAGTTTGGGATAAGATTAAGAAAGAACTTCCAGAACCATTTTGTGATATTCCATGTCCTCTTGTATTTACAGATCAAATTAAGATTACTTCATTAGAACATCTAGATAAGATTTATAAAAATGTATTAAGTAAGGGCGGAGAAGGAGTTATGATTAAAGATCCTATTTCTCTATATGAAGATAAACGTTCTGATTATATGCTTAAGTATAAACCATGTTTTGATGCTGAAGCAATTATTGTAGATTATAAAGAAGGTAATGGAAAATATGATGGATTATTAGGTGCTTTTATATGTAAACCATTGATTAATTATGGTAGTTATTCAGTAATAGATGAAAATGAAGATCATGAGTTTTGTGTATCTGGTATGGATGATGAAGTTCGTGGTAATTATCTAGAGACACATCCAGAAGGTGCTATTATTACATATGAATATTCTGGTATGACAGATACAGGTAAACCTCGATTTGCTAGATATCTTAGACTTAGAGATGATATTGAAATTAAAGATGTTAATAATTCTCAAGAAAAGAAAGAACGTATTATTGAGATCTTTAGTGATCTATCTCTTTATGAACGTAATAATGGTCAAGGATTTAAAGCATCAGCATATTTAAAATCAATTAATGGTATTAAGAAATTTACAGATGATACTGAAATTACAGTAGAAAATCTTAAAGCAATCAAAGGTGTTGGTGATAAACTAATTGGAAAAATTCAAGAAATTATGGAAACAAATACATGTAATGCATATGAGAAAATTAAAGATATTAAAGATCCCAGAACAATATTTATGGGTATTCATGGTATTGGTCCAGTTAAAGCAAAGAAACTTGTTGAATCTGGATTTAATACAATAGAAGATCTTAGAAAATGTAAAAATCTAAAAGAACATTTGAATGATGTTCAGATTAAATCACTTCCATATTATGAAGATTTACAAATGCGTATTCCTAGAGAAGAGATTCAAAATCATGAAAAATATTTAAAACAAGTTATTAAGATTTATGATATACCACCTGGATCTATTAAATATTGTATTACAGGTTCCTATCGTAGAGGTAAAGTTGATAGTGGAGATATTGATATATTATTTACATGTAAAGATAAGAAAAAATTTATTAAATTAGTTGATGCTCTAAATGAAAGTAAATATCTAGTAGAAGAACTTGCTAGAGGTCCTACAAAATATAATGGGATTTGTAAATATGGAAATAATCCTAGTAGACGTATTGATATCATGTATACAAAACCAGAAGAATATCCATTTGCTGTACTTTACTTTACAGGTTCTAAAGAATTTAATGTGAAAATGCGAGCTGATTTGCTTGAAAGAGGTATGACTCTAAACGAACATTCTCTTAAAGATAATGATACAAAGAAACCTGTAGATTATAAGTTTATATCAGAAGAAGATATCTTTAGTTATTTAGGTATGGAATATGTACATCCATGTGATAGATAAATAAATTATAAATTACCTTTTCTTTAATTTAGATTTTCTTTTAAAACTTTTTTTTTTAGATTTTTTTTTAGTTTTGGTGTGTTTCTTTTTTTTCCTTTTTTTCTTTTTTGATTTTTTAAGTGAATAATATCCTGCCGCACCTAAGGCTGAAGCACCTAATACTGCTGGTGCAGCTGGTCCAGCTAATGCAACTGTTGCAGTCATACAAGGAATACATAGTGCTGCAGCAACCATAATTATATAATATGTTATATTTTAATATAAATTATATTATTTTATATTAAATAATGGGAAATACACAATCAGGAAATTCACACGAAAATTTATATGAACAATATTTAAATGAACAAAAAAGAATTATTGCTGCTCAACAAGAACAAATTAATAATTTAACAAGAATGAATTTACAAAATAATTCTGTACAACAACAGCATAGAATACCTTCTAATATATATGTTCAAAGTATACCAATAAGAAATTCACAAAATACATATACAGGGGACTCTAGACAACAACAATTTCCACAAATTGAAAATAAGACACCAGTCGCTGCTGGAAGTAGAGATAAATTAAATCCATATAAAATATTAGGTATTACTAAAAAATATGATGAAAAATTATTAAAAAAAGCATATTTAAAAAAAGCATTAGTTACTCATCCTGATAGAGGTGGTTCACCTGTAGAATTTCAACAAGTATCTATAGCATATACATTATTATTAAAAAAATTAAAAGATAAAGAAAATAATCATGGACATAATGATTTAAGAAATCATAGTCAATCATATATGAAAGAACAACAATCAGATAATATAAGAAATGTAAATATGACAGAACAATTCGATATAAATATGTTTAATAAAATTTATGAAGATAATAAAGAAGATTCTGTATATGATAGAGGATATAATGATTGGATGAAAGAAGATAATAATCAAAAAATGTTACAACAACCTAAAATGTTTAATAAATCATTTAATAAAGATTTATTTAATAGTGAGTTTGAAAAATATAAATTACAACAACAAAAACAAATGGGCAGACAAGTTGTTAAATATGATGAACCACAAGTAGATATATCTATGAGAGGCAAAGATTCGTTAATGATGTTAGGACAAAATAATATTTCAGATTTTAGCGGTACATCTGAAGGCGGATTAACTTTTAGAGATTATAAAGATGCTTTTACAAATTCTTGTTTAATAGATACAGGAACTATGGATTTAAGTACTAGAGATAATAATATACAAGGAATAGAAAGATCAAGAGCAAATATTTCATATAAAATGTCTGAACAAGATATTAGAAAACAACAAATGGATAAATTAAGATTAGAAAAAGAAGAACATAATAGAATAAATAGATTAAATCAACAAGATAATAGATCATTTGCAGTATATGAACAAATTCATTCAAGACTTATTGGTTAGAAGATACCATACCTCTTCTAGTTATATAATCACGTTGATCTTGTGTAGTACATACACAACCAGTCGAAGTAGAATAAGTTGATGGACAACAGTCAGGACTAGATTTATTTCTATAAAACATAAACATATTTTGATCATCACCTGCTACACCTGTAATAGATGGTCCCATACCTGAATATAAAGTTTTATTACATTCTAATGGTAGTTCAGCACCTTGATATACACATAAATCTTTTTTAGTTGTTAATGATACATCATTAAGTTTAAGATATTTAGATTTTTCATTATCAGTAGTAAGTACTAAACCATCATATGGACCCATTTGATAATCTGCTGATACAACAAATTTAAATTTATCATCATCTTTAGGTCCACTTAAAGAGTTATTAGAGGTTACTTTAGAATTATTAGAAGTTACTTCAGAATTATTAGAAGTTACTTCAGAATTATTAGAAGTTACTTTAGAATTATTAGAGGTTACTTTAGAATTATTAGAAGTTTTAGAATTATTATTAATAGATGCTGTATTTTGGCCTTCAACAATATTTTTAACATTACAAAGAGTTAATATAGTAATTAATGTTAATAATAATAATACAATATTATCATGTCTAAATCTATAAACTAATCCTAGATATATAAAAAATATAAAAATAGTAATAAATTGGAACATTATATATTTAATAAATATTTTATTTTAAGTTAATATTTAAATATTTATTAATTAATAAATATTAAATGAATGAATATCTATTAAAAAATAAATGGGTATTATGGTATCATTCATTAAAAAATAAATCGTGGGATAATAAGTCTTATATAAAAGTGATAGAAATAAAGTCACTATTAGAATATAAGTTATTAGAAGATATTATGAAACTAAATCATTTACAAAATGGAATGTTTTTTTTAATGAAAAATGATATATTTCCAACTTGGGAAGATCCTAAAAATAGAATGGGTGGATGTATATCTTTTAAATATGATAATAATATATTAAACGAATGGCTTAAAATATTATTATTATGTATTACAGATAATTTATCTGATTTTAATAAGGAAATAAATGGATTATCAATGGCACCAAAAAAAGAATTTAATATTTTAAAAATTTGGATAAAAAATGATTCAAAAGATTATAAAACTTTAATAAAACAATATGAACCATTTATAAAATTAGATAAATGTATTTATAAAAAACATGAATTAACTTATTAAAAATTTATTCCTCAATATTTGTTAAAGGAGATAAACATAATTTAATATCTCCTATACTAGCAATATTATATTTAATAATTAATGGATAATCATTTTTAATATATATATTAATAATATTACATAAATTAGTACATTTAGTAAATAATATTAAATATTTTAATGAATATAATCCTTGAATAGGATATTCAGAAGATTTACATGAACTAAATTGGATACCATTATCAGTTTCACCTAATATAGTTTCTTGACAAGCAAAATCACCATTACAAGATAATACTAATTTATTACCAATACTTTTAATATCAATTTTATCAGAAATATTAATCATATCTCTAATAATTTTTTGGAAATCATTAGATGGGAATGTTAATTCAGAATCAAATTCTGCTGCAGGAATATTTAATTCTTTATTTTCAATATCTAATAGATTTAATTTATATGTAGTTTGTGAATTTTTTTCATCATTATGAATTTTAATACCTAATTGATTTTCATCATTTTTTTCCATAAATAATGTTAATGTATCATTATTAGACATTGTTTTGATTAATTTATAAAAATTAGATAAATTTAATCCAATATTGATTTTTTTATTACATAAAAAATATTCGAATTTATCTGCTAATAGTTTCATATGTACTAATACATTACAAGTAGAATCAGTAGCAACTAATTTAATACCATTTTTATCTATAGTAAAATTTGCATCATTAAGAATTTCTTTAAGAGATTCTATTAATATTCTAATAGCGCCTGTTTGTACTGTTTTAATATTAAAAATATATTTATTATCAGACATAATTATATATAACTATAATATTTCTCTTTAAATATTAAAACGAGGTGCAATAGACATAGTTTCTAATTCTTGCATTAATAATTTACAAGAATATGGAATATTAACTTTATGAATATTACTATAGTTATTACAATTTTTACATTCATATTGATTTTTTTGTTTATTTGCTGATACAATTAATCCACATTTATCACATATAAATACACTAAAATCATCTGATAATTTAATCATTCTTTCATATAAGAAGTGTGATGATCCATGAGCAATCATACAATCTCTTTCCATTTCTCCAAATCTTAATCCACCATATGATGCTCTACCTTCAGATGGTTGTCTAGTAGCCGATACAATAGGACCAGTTGCTCTAGAATGAATTTTATCACCTGACATATGTTTTAATCTTTGATAATATGTAGTACCCATAAATATATCTGTATGTAATTGTTCACCAGTTTTAGCATTATATAATATTTCATTACCATTTTTATCAAAATTATATTCCATTAATATTTTTTCAATACTTCTAATATTTACTTGATCAAATGCTGTACCATTACCTAAATGACCAGTCATACAACATGCTTTACCTAAAATAGTTTCAAATAATTGTGCTATAGTCATTCTACTAGGAATAGCATGTGGATTTATGATAATATCTGGAACAATACCATCTTTAGTAAATGGCATATCTTCTTGATTATATATCATACCAATAGTTCCTTTTTGTCCATGTCTAGATGATACTTTATCACCAATATTAGGATATCGATGTTCTCTAATCTTTACTTTACATATTTTATAACCTTCTGAATTATTATTCACATAATTATTATCTATAAATCCTTTTTCATTCTTTCTAATAGAAGTACTACTATCTATATATTTATATTTATTTTCTTTATCTTTATTAGGAATAATTTTACCAATAATAATATCGTTATCATTAACTTCTACATTTCTAGAAATAAATCCATTAGAATTTAATTTTTCATAATTATATGGTTTTGGAAATAATAAATTAGATTTTTCAGATTTAGTAAATTTTTCTTCTTCACCTGTTGATTGATTTTTCTTTTCTTCATCTTTATAAGTTCTATAAAATGTTGAATTAAATAATCCTCTATTTAATGCATTTCTATTAAATATTACAGAATCTTCTTGATTATATCCAGTCCATGTAGCAATTGCAATAATTACATTAATACCACTAGGTAATTTATTTAAATTTAGATATTTAGAAATTTTAGTATCTACCATTGGTTTTTGTGGATATGATAATATATTAGTAAATGTATCATATCTTAAATTAAATTTAGTAGTTGGAACACCAACAGCTTGTTTACCCATAGCAGATTGATAAGTATTTCTAGGTGCTTGATTATGATGTGGAAATGGAATACAAGATGTTAATAAACCTAAAATCATAGACGGATGTAATTCTGAATGTGAATATGGTTTATCATTTAATTTATTAGGATATGTAGCACATAATATATTTTGCGATTCATATATATCAATATATTCAATTGGAGATAATTTATTATTAAATATACTAACTATTAGATCTCTCCAATGATATTCTTTGGATAATAATTTATTTTGAAAATATTCATTATAAATTAATTTATTATTTTTTACTTTTAATAATGGTCTAATAACTCTACCACCATCTGTAAATATATAAATATATTTATTAATAGTATTCATATAAATTGAACTATGAATATGAATATTACCCATATTTCTATAATATTTAAAATCTCTTAGAATATTTTTATAATATTTAGTAAAACCAATCCATTCACCATTTATAAATATTTTTATATAATTATTTTTATTATTATCATAAATATTAAAATCTTCTAATTTAATAATATATTTTTTGATTAATTCTCTAATTGGTTTAGATGAAACTTTATTAGTTATTTCACACATCATAGATAAATTTTTAACAATACCTACGCTTTGACCTTCGGGTGTTTCACTAGGACACATATATCCCCAAGAAGTTGCATGTAATTTTCTTGGTGGTATTAATTTACCATTATCTGAATTTGGTGTTTGAACGCGTCTAATATGTGATAATGTACTTAAATAACTTAATCTATTTAATACTTGTGATACACCTTGTTTATTTACATTCATTTTAAGACCCCAATTACCAGTTGCCATAGAACTTTTTAAACTATTTTCTATATAATTTGATTTAATAATTTTATGAATATTTATATCATTAATTATATCATTGTAATTTTTATTAATATTCCATATACCTGAATTAACTTCTTTAGTTATAAAATTTTTAATATCTTTAGTGATTTTATTAAAACATTGATGTGTTAATGATCCTAATAACGGACCAACACAATCTATTCTTTTATTTAAATATGAATCACGATCATCAAAATCAATAACTCTTAAATAACATTTTAATAATTTATTTACCATATATCCTGTAAAGAATAATTTACTTAAATCTGATTTTAGATGTGTTAAATAATCTTTTAATACGTGTTCTTTAACATATTTTATTTTCTTTTCATCACTTACATTATAAGTATTATTATTAATATATTTACTAATATATTCAATTGCTTCAAATTCTGTTTCAATAGATTTACCTTCTTCAATAGATAAATGTAATATCTTAATTAATTGTTTATCTAATTTTGAATTATCATTATCAATTATATAATTTACAATTTCTTTATCATTTAAACTACCTAATGCTTTGAATAATATAAATAATGGTATTTCTTGTTTTAAATGTGGTAATGAAACTCTTAAATAATTTTCATAAATATTATTTTTTTTAGTAATTTTAATTGATGATATTCTAGGCATATAATAATCTTCTTCTTTTACAGTAGTAATTTCACAAACATATGAATATTTAGATGATGATTTATTATTCTCAAATACTTGAGGAATATTATATACTTTTCTTTCTTGTGAAATAATTACTTTTTCATTACCATTTATAATAGAATAACCTCCATAATCATATTCACATTCATCATTGTATAAAGTATCATTTAATGTACAATATTTAGATCTTAATAATATAGGAATACTACCAATTAAAATATTTTTAATAACTTTTTTCTCTAATTCTATTTCTACTTCATTATCATTAATATAAATAATAGATTCAAAATCAACTATGATTGATGCTAAATAACTATAATTTCTTAGACGTGATTCATTAGGTGTCATTAGATTAGAATAACCATTATTTTCAGTTGTAAATGGTTTGCCAATATTTACATTAGTAATATTAATAGATATTCTTTTTATATTAGAAGTTTCAAAATTCATATTGATAGGAAAATAATTAGAAATAATATTAGGTAATATTTTATCAATATATTCATTATATGATTTTAATTGATGACTTACTAAAATATTCTTTTGTTTAAAATAACATTTAATAATTTCATCAATATTTAAATTCATATTTATATTTATTTTTATTTCTAATTTAATTTCAAATTTATTTATTTATTTATTAATATATCTTTATATATTTAAAAAGATGATAATATATATTATAAGATAATATGTTAGAAAATATATTTAATTATACAAATTTATTTAGAATAATCTTTTATACTCCTGTTATATTTTTAGGAAGTGTATTAGGATCTATATTATATGATTATATAACATTTGAAGAAGAAGAAAAAGAAAATGATAATAAAAAATTAAATTAATGATTTAATTTTATCATTAAATTGAACTGATTGAAATATTTCAGTTTGGTTATAATTTGTTTTATATTCTTTTAATATATGTTGAGATAATTCAGGGAATATTTTATATGTTTTGCAAAATGTATATGCATCTAATAGATTTTTTTTTATTTTTAAGATATTATAATTATTATTTATATTATATTTTTTTAGATAATTATCTATTAATATCATTAATAATAATGTATTTAATACTTTATATTTTACTATCATAATATTATATTTTTTTGATATTGATAATACTTGTTTTAATAATATATCTGGTTCAGTTATTCTATTATTATATTCAACCTCTAAATCTTCATCAGTATTGAATAAAAATTTTATGAAATTAATATAATCACATTTTTTATCTTTATCATATGATGAAATTAATTTACATAACATTATTATATTATTATATTCCTCATTATCTAATTTAAAACAATATCCAAAATCATATATAACTATTTTATTTATACTTTCACTTGAAACTTTCCAATTAAATTTATGTAAATCGCCATGATTTATATTTAATATTATTAAATTATTCCTTATGAATAAATATAATAAAAATATTATTTTAGATTTTTTATGTTCATTTATATCTAAATCATCCATACATTTACCATCAATATAATTCATAATTATAATATCATTTGATGATTTAATTAATTCAGGTATTATAATATAATCATTATTCTCATATAAATTATTAAATTCTAATAAATTATTACATTCATTTATAAAATTGGATTGTTTATAAAAATCTTTTAAAAACTCTTCTAATTTAAATGGAAAAAAATTATAAAATAATTTATTAAATATTTTAATATTATATATAAATTTAAATATATTTTTGAATAGTATAATTTGTGATTCAATATTAGGATGTTTAACTTTCATTACATGATAATTATTTGATTTTTTACATTTAACTTTATATACTTGTCCTATACTACCAGAACCAATTATATTTATTATTTCATAATCATCATATAAATTATTATTATAATATTTATTATATAAATATTCTGTATATTTTATATCATGTATATCATTATTTTCATATACATTATTTAATATATTTAAAAGTTCTTTATTAATATCTTCTTTTTCTAATATAGGTAATAACCATTGAACGCATTTAATAGTTATACAACCACAATTATTTATATATTTATTTATTATTTTTTCATCCTTATCAGATATTGTATTAAAATATTTTAATTTATATATTGTATAAATAGAATAAATAAATAATTTACTAGTATTAAATATAAATGTCAACATATATAATCATAGATAATAATAAATTATTTTATAAACTTACATAAATTATCATAATTTACTTTAGATTTAAAATTTTTTAATCTATTTTTTAAATGATTTTTATATTCAGGTAATATATTATAATAATCACATATATTATATTCTTCTTTATATATTCCATTATAATCATAATTATTATCATCTTTCCATTTTTTCATAAATATTAATAACATATGTTGATAAGAAATAATATTATATAATATTTTTATATCTAATAAATGATTATATTTTAAACAAAAAATTATTAAATAATATGAAAAATCTTTAAATGAATATATTTCATTTGAACATGATATAAAATATTTTTTTATATATTTATCATCTATATCTGTTCTACATTTAATATAATTTTTAAATGCTTGATAAATTAATTCATTATTTTTATTATGAAAACCTTCATTTAATATATTAATAGTATTCATTATTTTATTATCTTTTAATTCCCAACATAATCCAAAATCATATATTACTATTTTATTATCCTCTGTAATTTTCCAATTATAATTATGTAAATCTCCATGATTAAAATCATTAATATATAAATTATTATTTGAAAATACAAATATATTTAAATTATATTTAAAATAATCTATACTATTATATTCAATTGTTTCTATAGATTTTCCTGGTATATAATCCATTATTATTATATTTTGTGAAAATTTATATAATTTAGGTATTTTATATAAATTATTATTTTTATATAAATTATTAAATCTTATAAGATTATTAGTTTCATTTATAAAATTTAGTTGTTTTTCAAACTGATTTAAAAATTCATTTAAATTTACAGGTATTAATTTATTAAATGAAAATAATGTAAATATTATTTTTAAATATAATTTAATAATATTAAAATCATTATCAGCATTAGGATGTTTAACTTTCATTGCATATAATTTATCTGATCTTATAGATTTTATTTTATATACTTGTGCTATACTACCTGAACCTATTATATCAATTATTTCATAATGATTTTCTAAATCAGAATAAAAATCTTTTTTATATATTTTATTTGTAAAATTTATATTATGTACTGGACATTTTTCATATGTATTTTCTAATATATTTATTATTTTATTATCTATATTAATTAATTTCATATATGGTAATCCCCATTGTACCATTTTAATAGGTATTACACCACATTTATATATATTTTTTATTAATATTTTTAATAATTTATCATTATATATATTTAATTTAACTAATGTTGATATTAATATACATTTACATAAGTTAAAAAATATCATAATAACTATATAAGAATATGTTTAAATAATATTATTATAATATAAATTAAACATATGAGTAAATTAGAAAGAACAATAAAAGATTTAGTTATTTTTTATATTAAAGAAAATTATAATAATTATCTTAAAGAAAATAATTTAAATAAAATAGATAAAGATAAAATTAAAGAAATTATTTCTAATTTATATTATCCTAAAAAGGATCATCTAAAACAATTTGTAAAAGATTCTATGAAAGAATTATGGAAAGATGATTATCCAGGCGATCTTATTATTGATAATGTGTTTTTTGATATATATCAAGATGATGAATTTAATATAAATAGAATATCTGTTGAAATAGAATTACATCAAGAAAATAATATATAATTATATATATATATGGATAAAATAGAAATTAAAAAACCTATAATAAAATCACCTAAATCTGTTAATAATTTATCAAAATCTTTAAAATCTAAATTAAAAAGTAAATCTAATTCTAATAATAATTCTTCTATTAATATACAAACTAATTTTAAAAAAATTAAATTAACTCCAAAATCAAGTAGTAAAAAAGTTCAAAGTAAATTATTTATACCTACTGAATTAAGTATAGTTAAACCAGTTGAAGATAAAAAACCACTTGAAGTTAAACCTGTTGAAAAAAAACCACTTGAAGTTAAATCTAATGTTAAAAATTACATTGAAGAAAAATCTGTTGAAGTTAAACCTAATGTAGATTCTTCTAAAAAGTTTAAAAAAATAAATAAACGTAGATTATCTAGACGTAAAAAATCAACTAATAATAAAGTTGTATCTGTTGATTTAAATAATAATAATAATAATAAAAATAAAGAAAAAGATATTATAGAAATTATTAATAAGTTTGAAAAAATGGATGTTAAAAAAATAAAAACATTTTTAAAAAATAAAGGTATTGATACTAAAAATAATAATAAATCTAAATTAATGCCTTATTTATATTTACTTACTTGTGTTGATGATGATATTAATATTATAAAATCTTAATTTTCATATTAATCATCATTATTATTATTCTTTGACCTAATACTATAACTATATTGTTCACTATCGATTAAAAGTTTAGAACCATATAATCCACGTACATTTTTACATACAGTTTTATCTTTTTCATCTTCCTTTGGTGCTACTGTAAATGATACAATTTCACCAGGAATTACTTTCTTAAAATTAGAATCACACTGAATTTCTGAATAGTGTAGAAAATGTTCTGTATTAACATGTTTAGAATCTGGATTAATTACTTCAACAAATCCATATCCTTTTTTATGATCAAAGAACTTAACTTTACCAACTTCTGTATTTTCGGTCATTTTTATTATTAATATTATTTTGTCTTTATATATGTTATTCTTTATTATAATAACATTACTTATAATTTTAAATATTTACTTTATTTTAAATTTATATTTAATAAATGATGATTCTAAATTAACATTATGTAAAAATATGGATGAACTTAAATTATCTCTTTATAAAAAAAATCCATCATTAATAAATATTCCAAAAAATAATATTGATTTAAATATTTTTGATGATTTAAATCATTGTTATAAAAATATAGAATTATTTAATAATTTAAACCTTAAATCTAAAATTAATTTTAGTGAAATATTATTAAATAGTAATTTATGTTGTAATTTAAAATATTCATTATCATATTTTAATAAAAAACAATTATTAGATTTTAAAGAATGTAAAAATAATTATCATATTATAAGTAATATTGATAGTAAAGATTTTTATATATATTTATTACATCCTAAATTTAAAAATATAAATGATAAAGATTCACTAAAAAATTCTGAAAAAGTTTTAATAAAACCATATGATATATTAATAATACCATTTGGTTGGAAATATATAGAAGAAATTAATGAAAAAACTATTAATTATCATATAGATATTGATAATTATTTTACAATTATTCATAACACTATTTTAAATAAAATATAATATAATATATAATATTATGAAAACTTTAAAAAAAAAATCAAAAGGTAAATCTATAAAAAAATATGTTGATTGTAAACCAAAAAATATAGAATGTCAAAAAAAATTAGTATTAGAATTATTAAGAGATACACCATTTCCTAAAAATACAAGTCGTAAAAATATATTTAGAACTGCACATAAAGAAAATAAAGTTAAATATGAAGGTTTTGTATTAGGCAAAATTAATTTAATTCCACATATGTGGAAAAAAGGAAAAGATGGTAAAATTATTAAACAACAAGAATCTAATAGAACTAAAGATCCTCGATTTAAAAGATTATTTAAAGAATGTAAAAAATTAATGAAAATGCAAGATCCTAAATTTCAATTTACAACTATTCAATACAATAAAAATATGCGCGCGGCAAGACACGTCGACGGTAGAAATGTAGGAACTTCTTATATTGTAGGATTAGGTGATTATACTGGTGGTGAATTAATTATTTATGATAATGATAAAAAACCTACAGGTGCTGTAAGAAATAATTTAAAAGGTAATTTCTTAGCATTTAATGGTTCTAAATTTTTACATGAAGTAGCTCCATTTAAAGGTGAAAGATATACTATTGTATTCTTTAAAATTTAAATACATATAAACAAATATTATTATATTATTTAAATGAATTATTATAAATATAAAATACCTTTTCCTATAATTGATATATTTTTAATATATTGGAAACCTAATGCTATATCAAAAATTCATAATCATAGTAAAAATGGATGTTATATGTTTATTTTAAAAGGTAATATTAAAGAAGAAATATTTAATAAAAAATTAAAACTTATTAATATTAATTATTATAGTACATTTAATACTTCATATATTAATGATAATATTGGTTATCATAGAATAACAAATTGTAATCAATATTCTTATTCAATCCATATTTATCATCCTAAAAACCATAAAACTATTTATTTTTGATTAATATGATATTTATTTTTGATTAATATGATATTTATTTGGTAGATTATTTTTACTAAAATATTTATCTGAAAATCCATTATTCCTATTTCTTGGAGCTGGTGGTGGTGATTTATAATCATCATTATTAATATATACTTCTAAAGTTTTCTTTTCTACTTCTGGATCTAAATATAGAAAATAATAATGTTTCCCTTTAAATTTTTTAGAAAATTTTCCTTGATCTCTCATTTTAATAAATTCTTTATTCGAGATTAATGTATTCATTATTTATTTATTTATAATATATTTAAATATTTATTTCAAATTTATAAATATATATATATGAATATTTTTTTATTTTTATTTATAATTACTATTTTATTCATTATTTATACTGAATATTCTGTTAAAGGAATTTTAATTAGATATAATTCATCAGGAGACAAATCATTTAATTTTAAAAGTATGTTAAACTTTATGATTCATCCATTATATAATAAATTATTATGGAATTTTAAATCATTAGATATAAATTATCCATTTTTAATATTAATTTCAATATTTATATATAAATTTAAATATGTTTTCTTGGTTTAATTTTCTTTTTAGATTTTGATTTTTTAGATTTTAATTTTTTAGGTTTTGATTTTTTAGGTTTAGATTTTTTAGGTTTTGATTTTTTAGATTTTGATTTTTTAGATTTTTTTTTTGAACCAACACCTTCTGGAAATTCATTAGGTATATTAAAATTAGGTCCTTTTTCTCCCCATAGTTTTAAAGAATCTGGATTAACAGTTTCACCATGACTTACTCGGTTAACACGACGTGAATAGTTCCAAATATTCATCAACATTATTTCACCATCTGGATTACCTCCTGTACAGTCTCGCCACTCGTCTATACAAAGTATTAACGAATTATTACTTAACATTTCCCATAAATTTATAGGTTGTGGTGATTCTAAATCATTGTCATCAAAATATGTTCCTTGTGTTAATTGTGATAATTTTGTATCACCTCTTAAATCATAAAATTTAATTGAGTTTTGATCTTTTAGTTTTATTTCTAATTGTCTAATTGGACTATTTCTACGAATAGGCATATATTATATAATATATTATAAATTTGATTTTTTTTAAAAATATTTTTCATAATCTCATGGATTTAATTAGAGAAGTAATTTTTGAACAAAATAAAGAATTATTAAAAATAATTTCTATTGACTTTTATCCAAAAATGTTACAAGAACAACACGATTTTATTTATAAATATAATAAAAAAAATTTTACATATATGCAACCAGTTAAAAAAGATTTAACAAATTATAATCAAAAAAGATTAAATAAAATATTAAAATAAATGCGTTAAATATTCATAATATTTATATTTTATATATTGGGTGGTGCACACAACCCTTATAT
>Ga0180120_10000474_pt1 | contig 20350 bp, 33 predicted proteins | sample CPBDNA_3_FD_129677 | JGI IMG/M metagenome (GOLD analysis project Ga0180120, IMG submission 129677) | Freshwater to marine salinity gradient microbial communities from Chesapeake Bay, USA - CPBay_Spr_31_0.2_DNA (version 2) (version 2) | ecosystem: Environmental > Aquatic > Marine > Coastal ... | reverse complement strand
TGACTTAGATATACAAAGGGCTATCTATGAGTCCTGTGGTTTTCTTATGGGTGTATCTAATGATCATCTAGTTATAGGATATAATAAGGATATGAGTGAGGCAGGAAAATACAAGGGATATGGTAGTATTCCATTATCTCTAATTATTAATGTACACATAATGGATAGAAATTGTGACTAATATGGATGTATTAAATAGGTTTCCTTGGACTATGGCAATGATGGTAATAGCAGGATGGTGTTTAGCATACTATGTTTGTACACCATGTAATTAAGGAGAAACAGAATGGAAATGTTTATGAACCAAAGTTGGTTCCAGATAGTAGGAGAAGTAGTACTAATGTTTACAGCTCTAACTGGAGCTATGCCTGACAGGTTTGTTAATAAAATACCTGTCTTAGGTAAACTTTGGCCTATCTTTAACTGGTTAGCTGGTAACATCTTTAATAACGTCAATCATCCTAAAGGGATGGCTGCATTACAAGAAGTAGAAGATGAACTGGATAAAGCAAAAGCTGAAGTTAAAGATCGCACTGGTGTTACTGATGTCCTTAACGGGCTGTAGTTTATTATCAGAAATGGCTGCACCAGCAGCTAACTTTGGATTAGGACTATACAATGCTGACTCATACTACTCTAAAGAATGTCTGTGGTATGAGCCAGTACAACTTAGTGCTGAGACTAAAGAGTGGATAACTAAGAATAAACCTACTGGTGTAGTAGTAAAAGATTTAGCTAAGATAGCTAGAAATAATGATCTCTATAAAGAGGTATGTAAATAATGAGTAATGGAACTGTTAAAGACCTTGGTGATCTACATGGTATTATCGCTAGAACACTTAAAGACCAACTTCTTAACGGTGTAACTACGGTATCTAAAGATGGAACTATTGAACAAGTATCAGCTCCTGCATCAGTCCTTAATGTTGCAAGGCAGTTTCTACGAGACAATAATATTGAGTGCCTTGGTGCTAATAATGAAGACATAAAAGGATTAGTAGAGGAGTTACCGTTTGATGAAACACCAAGTAGATCAACTAGAACTAATTAAAAGTGACTTCCGTAATTTTCTTTACATTGCTTGGAAGCACCTTGCTCTACCTCCTCCTACTCCTATACAATACGACATCGCTGAGTATCTCCAAGAAGGGCCTAAGAGACTTATTATACAAGCCTTCAGAGGTGTTGGTAAATCTTGGATTACTTCTGCTTTTGTTGTATGGAAGTTACTGGTTGATCCACAACTAAAGTTTCTAGTTATATCTGCATCTAAACAAAGGGCAGACGATTTCTCTACTTTTACTAAACGTATCATACACGAGATGCCTATCTTACAGCATCTCAGGGCAAGAGAAGAACAAAGAAACTCTAATGTTGCCTTTGATGTAGCCCCAAGTAGAGCTGCTCACGCACCTTCAGTTAAGTCTGTAGGTATCACTGGACAGATTGTAGGGTCTCGTGCTCACTTTATCATTGCTGATGATGTTGAAGTATTATCCAATGCTTTAACCCAAGTAATGAGAGACAAATTGGGCGAAGTAGTAAAAGAATTCGATGCTGTGGTGATGCCTAAGGTAGGACGTATTATCTACCTTGGTACTCCACAGGTTGAAGAGTCATTATATGCAGGATTACAAGATAGAGGCTATGAATGTCGCATATGGCCCGCTAGGATGCCCGACAATCGCTTAAAAGAGTTCTATGCACACCGACTATCGCCTTTTATAAAGAAGCTTCAGATCGAAGCTCAGGAGCCTACAGACCCATTGAGGTTTGATAGCCTTGATCTATCTGAACGAGAAGCTTCCTATGGTAAATCAGGGTTTGCACTACAGTTTATGTTGGATACTTCTGGTGAAGATGACCAGAGATTCCCATTGAAACTTAAAGATTTAATTGTAATACCATTAAGTACAGAGCAAGGGCCAGGAGAAGTCCTCTATGGTAAGGATGAAATACTAGATTTACCTGCTGTAGGACTTACTGGAGACTATTTTTATAAGGCTATGCACGTCTCACAGGACTATTTTACCTATACTGGTGCTGCTATGCACATTGATCCTAGTGGTAGAGGACAGGATGAGACAGGTTATGTAGTTACTAAGATGTTACATGGTAAAATCTTTGTAGTTGAAGTAGGAGGACTTAAAGGTGGGTACGACAACTTCACTCTTACGAAGTTGGCTAATATTGCTAAGAAACACAAAGTCAATCTCGTTGAAATTGAGGCTAACTTTGGGGACGGGATGTATACTGAGATATTTAAGCCCGTCCTCTTTAAGTACCACAGATGCACTGTTGAGGAGATCAAGCATAGTAAACAGAAGGAGGCCAGAATTATAGATGCCTTAGAGCCTGTTATGAATCAACATAGACTTGTAATTGATAGAAGTGAAGTAGAAAGGGACTATGAGGAATCTAAAGAAGAACCTAGGAGACAACTGTTTTACCAGATGACTAGATTGACGAGAGACAAAGGGTCTCTCCAGTATGACGATAGGCTTGATGTTCTGGCTATGGGAGTTCAGTATTGGTGGGAACAAATGGCCCAAGATGAACACGCTGCTTACAAAGAGCGACAACAAGAGGAGTTTATGGATGGTATAATGAACTTTATGAATACTGTAAATGAAACTAATATAGACGAGTCAGTATGGACTCAGGCAAGGTAAAATGCTTTGGTTACTAATGATAATCCACCTAGGGGGTGATCCTATATCTGTAGTACACGCTGAGATAGGGCAAACCTTTCACAGTGAGCAAAACTGTATTAAGCGTATGCGAACCATTTTTAAGGAGGCTACTGATAGTAACAATCCCATACCAAGAGAAATTAACTTAGGTTGTGTACCGTTTAAAGGGAGAGGAGCTTAATGAAGCATTATGTTGATTCTTGTACTGCTTGTATTATGAAAGAAGCAACAATAGAGCTATTGAGACAAGAATTAAATGAATATAAACAAGAGAAAAGAAAGTATGACAGAAGACAAGAAAATAAATCAAGAGGAGCAGTCCCTTGGGATGAACCCTATGAAAGACGTAAAGGAAGATATCCTCCTTCAGGGTATGATTGATATACCTGTAAATCAACCAACCCTTCTTAATCAATGTGGCACATGGAGCATAGTTTATCCAAGTGAATATACAAGAAAAGAAAGATTATCATGTTCATAAACCGCAGCATAAAGTAAAACGAGTACCTAAAATTATTAAAACAAAGGAGCTGGAAAATGAAAGTAAAGAAGGTAGCAGGAGACGTAGGCAATGGGGGCTTCAATTCAAGCCTTGGAGGCCGTAATCCTACCCCTAGTCCTAAAGATACTAGAGGTATGACCTTAAAAAACCAAGGTGTAACTAAATTATCAACTAGACTTCCTTATGAGTCATCTAAAGGTGAAATAAGGAACCACAAAGGACTGTAATATGCCCAAACTTAAAGGATATAAGAACCCTAAGCCTAAACCTAAGGTAGGTAAGAAGCCACCTAAGCAGAAACCTGTGAAACTTAGGACGTATTAGGTAAACTATGTGTGCTCCCTCAGATAATTTAAAGTAAAAATCTGAGGGGGTATACGCACTAGTCGAAAGCAAAATTTCCCCCCATCGACACTTATATATTCATTAGAGCGACACAAAGAAAACTTAAAGTTTGACACAATGTCATCATTAGGCTGGCTGGTGTGGTCATTATGTTGTCTACAGGTTGGGCTTGTGTCTCTTGTGTGGTAATTTGTTTTTTTATTTATCATTAAACATAGGGCAAACAAGGGATAACACTTATGGTATACCACAAGCCATGCAATGTGTGTGTTATGTTAATCAGCTCAAGCCTTTTGTTTACAATAAGTTAGCCTGGTTGTGACTTATTGCTAACATTAATTATTGTTAATGAATGCATTTTATTTTTCTGTTTATTGCTTTTATTTATTTTTTTAGTATATTGACATCAACATTAATTAAACACGGAGACAACACAATGAACTATAAGAATTTAACACTTAAAGAAATACGAAAAGCAATTAGATGGAGTAAGATTTATTATAATACTGATATAACTAAAAGCCTTAAACTTTTAGAGAAACAACAGCAAGTGATTAATAACGGATGGATTAACGAAACAATAGAAGAAGAAACAACAAATTAATTTAACAAAGGAGATACACAATGGAAACCATCAAGATGTTAGGTGTAAGTCTTATAGGAGCATTGGGCATTATGAGTTGGTGTTTTGTATTTAGTCACTTATTAATTGCTTTAACTAACTAAGGGACAACATAATGTATAATTTTTGGGGTAAACGATTAGACGGTGAGTATTATAGAGAATATAGAGAAACATGGAAATTATTCTTGACACACAATCACAATATGATAGTTTATGTGTCTATTAGTAATAAACTTTAATTAACCAAAGGAGAACACAATGACCAAAGTAAAACCATTACTTGGAAGAACGGGTAAACCAGTAGCTAATCAATATGTTATTGAAGATGACCAAGGGAATACATATTTTCAAAGCTATGATAGCATCATTGCTAAGATACCAGACTTAAATAATACTACTGCTTTTACTAAAGATGACCTCAATTCTCATAGATTTGAAATAGTCCTAGATAAAACCTATTGGAACTATAGCGTAACTACTAGTAAATACCGTAACCAATTCTTAAATGAATCAACAAAAGAAACACAAGCTAAGATAAATAGTGGTGAGTATAAATTAGTTGATCTAAATAACTAAAGGATAAATAAAATGTATAAACTAGACATAAATGATATTCTTTTTGCTTGTTTATTTGGTGTACTCACTGGTATACTAATTCTAATATTGTTATAAACCTTTTGAGAGAGGTAGAACCATGAAAAAACAGGATGCAGTCTTTATAGCTTGTGAGCATAGCGGGACAATAAGAGACAAGTGCTTAGACAATAATATTCTGGCCTTTAGTGTTGACTTATTGGATGGTGAAGGAAAACATAAAAACTATCATATCAAGGGTGACGTATTTAAAGCTTTTGATATACTTAGTCAAGTGGTTAACATTAAGATGCTGATAGGCCATCCTAGCTGTACATATTTAGCTAATAGTGGTGTATGTCACTTATGGTCTGACAAGCAGTCTAATGGTGTATCAAGGGGCTTTGATAGATATACTGATATGATAGATGCCTGTAATTTCTTTAATGATTTAAGAGATCTTCCAGTAGAATATAAAGCTTTAGAAAATCCAATACCACATAAGTATGCTAAAGCTATCATTGGTAACTACGATATGCTTACACAGCCTTTTCATCATGGTCATGAGGAGTCTAAAGCTACCTGTTTTTGGCTTGATAACCTACCACCATTATTTAAGACTAGAATAGTCAAACCTGTCAAGGGTTCAGCAATGCACAAGCTACCACCAACTAAAGATAGATGGAAGCTAAGAAGTAAAACTTATGATGGTATCAGTGATGCTATTGTTAGACAATGGATTAAACCTGTAATGAAAGGGATCATATAATGAAAACTGTACTACTACCAAAGCAATACAAATATCAAGTAAAACTACCTTACACAGAAGACACAAAACAAGCTATAGATAGTTTGAAGAAACAAGCTAAAGGTAAATTTAAAATAAGAGTAAGAGGCTCAGGCCCAAGGGCTAAATGGAGTATGATTGATTCTAATGGTTATACCTCAAGAATGTATGATCAATCTCTACCTCTTAAATATGCTACTCATGTTAGACTTTATATCGAACCTGTGGAGGTATCAAAATGATACAAGAACTATCAAACTTAAGAGCAGACTTAGATCAATACTACACTCAAACAGATGACTATCAACTATGGAAGAAAGAAAAAGCAAAGTGGGACTATTATAGTGCTAAACTGTTAATATTTCAAGTCTATATGACTAATACCCGTAATTTCTACTTAGGTGTTATGAGCTAATGAGATCAGATTCTAGGCTATCATATAGTAAACCTATATGGTGGCTTAGGGTAAGACCTTAAATAGCAACACAAGGCTACTCAGAGCCTCTCTGAGGATATTACAAGGAGAATACAATGTCATTCAAGCTAAAGAAGTTAGATAAAGCTAGTACGAGACAGTTTGCACCTTATTCACAGATCATAGAACATATCTATTGTGATAAATGTAATACTAGAGACACCTCTAGTCTATCAGTAGGTTTTACTTTACTGGGTATACAGTTCTTTTGTGACAATTGTGAGAAATCTGTGCTACATATAGCTCTAAATTCTGGTGAATATACTGTTGATCCTTTCTCTCATGGTAGATTTAATAAGAGAAACATGACAAAGGGTGTGGAGAGGATGAATAAATATTCATTAGAGCTTAGTGGTCTAGGATGTATTACTTCTATGGATTTACTTGCAAAGAAGAAACAAGAAGAGACAAATGACTATGGTTATGAGCATGACATTAGACACACTACTAGTTACAATAGTTAAACCTAAGTAAACAAAGGATAAACTCATATTTTAGTTGAAGTAGGACTCATTTCTATATAGTATAACATATAGTATATACTATAGTCTTACTTTAAAGTATTAGACAAGTATAAGAAGGTCTATAGTTAATACATAAGGAGAAACATAATGTATAACCATAAGAGTAACAGTGTAGATTTACATAGTTTAGAACATAGTAAGATTCACGGGGTAAACATAAAGTCTTATGATAAGTCAGGTAATGTCACTGATTCTACTCATATTCCAGGAATCAAGCTACATGATGAAGTATACTCTACTAAAACGAGAAAGTTTATGACTGTAGATGACTACCATGCTACTAAGAAGAAAAAGTACTTAAACAGTCTGAGATAAGGAGACACAATGAATATCTTTGTGCTAGACCATGACATCGAAAAGTGTGCTAAATATCATTGTGATAAACACGTTGTCAAAATGATACTAGAGTCTGCTCAGATGTTATCTACAGTATCCAGAGAGAATGGTGGTGAAGTAGGTTATAAGGTAGTCCATAAGAATCATCCTTGTACTAAGTGGGTAGCTGAGTCTTTAGATAACTGGTTGTGGCTGCAGAAGTTGACTATGTATCTAAATAGTGAGTATCGGTATAGGTATGATACAGAGGTTAATCATAAGTCTTATGAGGTAGCTTGTTCTTTGACTAGACCTGATATTCCTAGTATGGGACTCACACCATTTAAATTAGCTATGCCAGAACCATATAAACACAGAGACCCAATTAAGGCATATCGCGATTACTACTGGTATGAAAAGAATGATCTACTAAACTGGACTAAACGTGAAATACCTGATTGGATTTTTACTTATTAGTAAGTTCAGGTTGCATTTGTTTTAAAGATATGCTATAAGAGAGATGTTTGATGGTTTTTGTCTCTCTCCTTGGGGCTTAGGGTATTCCTTTTGATATCCTAAGTCCCTACTTAATTTAACCAGGAGATATACTATGCAAGATTTATGTAGTGAAATGTCAAGAAATAGTACTAGGTTTGCTAATGGTGATGGTGCTTTTGAAACAGCTAACTACAATTGGGAAGGTCAAGAAGTTGAAGAAGAAAGAGACTTAAATAGAAATTCAGATATAAGCCAAATAAATTTAATTGGTTCATGTGACATTAAACCAAGCAATGAGACTTATCGTGGGATGATAGAAGATTTAAAACTACAAAAGAAATATAGCAAACAAGGTGAATAAAATTATGATTAGACTATTCTTAATTATAGCGATTATTCTTTCTACTGTTTGTTATGCTATTTACATTCAGTTGTGAATGAGATAATCATAACTATTATGCTTATTATTCCACCAGCATCTCAAGGAGTAAACTGGGATATTGGTGAGATACATAATCAGCTACAAGTTACCTTTAAGTCTGGTGTCAAGGCCAGCTATTCTGCTATTCAAGTGCCTTGTCACACTAAGCCTATGAAAGAAGGATGGGCTGTGTATCATACCAAGTCGATAGGACAGGAGACTTGCTACCTCACTGATACTAATTATCCTGTCATGGTGCGTGGGCCTTGGAAAACTACGATAACAAAGACATTCAAACCTAAGGAGAAACAAAAATGAGTTGGTTACCTAATGATGAGTGGTACGAAGATATATTTGATAACTGCAAGAATAGAAAAGAAGTAGAGGACAAAGCAGTAGAGATGATTAGATATAGAGATAAAGAAAGATATGAGTCTGAAAGTAATGCAGTGACTATAGCTCAAGGTCATGCAGCTACAATAGAATCTCTTATTAATCAAATGTACTAGGAGCAACACAATGATAGTCTTAGTCACCTTAGCACTTACTACTTTTAGTTCCTACCTAGTCATGCCTTCCTGGTTTGATCATGGCTCTTACAGCCAGTACTCCACTCACTCTACCCTAGAAGAGTGTCAGCTCGTCAAGCATGGTATGGACGCAATCTGTGTCGGAGATTCACCATCTCACTTATATGTTAATGATGAAACAGAAGATGTACCAGAGGATTTCAATAAGCCTATGGTGTTCACTAAGTGTGATTATTGGGCAGGGTGTTACTCGCATAGACCAGTAACAAGGACTAACACAGTACAATGATCTGGATTGAGAGCTTTCTATCAGTATGGGCTTTGATAGCCATACGAATGTTAGCTCAAGGCCACAAGGCAGGGCCTATCGTAGGTTGGATAGGTCAGGTCTTGTGGGTTTCCATGTGGATATACACTGGTCAGTATGGTTTTATTCTTATTGACGTAGGACTAGGGTATATCTACTTGGAAGCTTACTGGAAAGGAAGAAAGAATGCGTAGTCCAATGCAGTTGCATCACCATTTAGGACTCTATTCACCTGAAGAGTTAGACAAGATTATAGAGCTAGGTGATTCACTAGACCTAGTAGAAGGTGCAGTCCTGGTGAAGGGTCAGGACTCTGTAGAGCACAAGAAGAGAAACACCAAGATAGCATGGGTACACCATACTCATGAAACAGCTTGGATATTCATGAAGATGGCTAAGTTATGGTTGCTTGAACCTATATCTATGCTACAATCATTTCAATATAGTGTCTATGATGTAGGTGGTCACTATGATTGGCATAGGGACATAGGTGCTAATGATGAGATCGTGAGTGACAGGGTAATATCTGGAATTCTTCAGTTGAGTGAACCCACAGACTATAGGGGTGGTCTACTGGAAATAGAAGGTATCTTTGGTAGTCATACTACAGAGAAAGAACGTGGTATGGTAACTTCTTTTCCAGCTGGATGGAGACATAGAGTAACACCTGTCACTCACGGTATCAGAAAGACTTTAGTTATGTGGGGATTGCGTTAATGCTAAATAGACAGAAACTCTTAGAAGACGAGATGATAACTTTAGGAGTCAAAAGGTATCGTCATGAGAATACAGAAGCTAAGAAAGGTAAACATGAGTCTACTACTCCTGCTGGTATTCAATTTATTCGTAAAGGTTGTGGTAAGATTGTCAAAGCTTTAGACAAGCTTAAACTTGACTATGTTAAAGGTATACCTGTCCAGTGTGAAAAAGAAGTAATGGAGCTATTGACTAACTCTGTATCTTCTGAGGTAGTAGCCTTCCTAGCTCTTAAAGCTTGTGTTAATCACTTGTCTACTCCAGTTAAGCTAGTCAAGGTAGCCTTAGAGATAGGATCATTCATAGAAGATGAGACAAGGTTCAGAGCCTTTGCTAAAGAGAACGCACCTTTGTTTGGTGTGGTGACTAGAGACCTATCTAAGAGAACTACCAACTACAGGAAACAAAAGAGAGTACTTGTACACTCAGCTAATAAAGCAGGGATTGAGTGGCATAACTGGTTGACAGCTGATAAAACCAGGCTAGGTACTTTACTAGTCAAGATGGTTTGTGAAGCTACCAAGCTATTTGAAATTAAGAAACATAATAACAATACCTCAAGAAAATTTAAAAAGGTGTACTGGTTAGAAGCTACTGAAGCTAGTCTCAAATGGATAGATGATAAGAATAGTGTATGTGAACTATTAAGTCCTGTAAAGATGCCTTGTTTAATCTATCCTAGAAAGTGGGACAGTGTTTACACAGGTGGCTACTACCAGTACACCAAGATGAACTTAGTTAAATCTTCAGATGCAGCATATCTTCAGCAATTAGATAATACTAATTTAAAGGAGGTGTTTCATGCAACTAATATCGTACAAGGCACAGGGTGGAGAATTAACAGTAAGGTCTTTGAGGTTATGGAAGCCTTATATGACAATCAGTCAGTGTGTCAGGTCATCCCAGAATCGGGACAAAGACACATGGAAACGTCATACCCTAAAACAGGGACGAAGGAAGAAATAATAGAATGGAAAAGGACAGCAACACTACTACATACTGATAATGTCAGACGTAAGACTAAGCGTATACAGTTCGCTCAACTTATGTGGATGACTAGAAAGTTTAAAAATGAAAAAGCTATATATTTCCCTCATACCTTGGACTTTCGTGGACGTATGTATGCCAACACAGCCTTCCTCAATCCCCAAGGTGAAGATTCCGCAAAAGGCTTGTTGGAATTCTCTACGGGAAAACCTTTGGGTTCTTCAGGACTCGCATGGGTCAAGGTACACCTCAGCAATTCTTGGGGGTTTGATAAGGCATCCTTGGAAGAACGACTAGATTGGACGGACAACAACGAGGATATGATAATGCGTATAGGCATTGATCCTCTTACAAGTCGTGAATGGATGGAAGCAGACAAACCTTGGCAATTCCTTAGGGCTTGCTTTGAGTATGTTTGTTGTAATAACAATGAGGATTATATTTCTCATCTTCCTATCACGGTGGATGGTAGTTGCAACGGTCTTCAACATTTTTCTGCTATGCTTAGGGATGATGTTGGAGGCTCTGCAACTAACCTTATTAATCATGATCAACCAGAGGACATATATGAAATTGTCAGAAGAGAAGCAGAACAACGAATGGTTCTGGACAATGATGCAGATTTTAGGTTATGGGGTAACGGTTGTCTTTCTCGTGCGTTGGTTAAACGTCCTGTAATGACTACTCCTTATGGTGCTACACTATACGGAATGAGGGATCAAATACATGAAGAACTTAAAAAGCAGTTGGACAAAGGAGTGGTATTTCCAGGTATTGATAGCAGTACTGATATGTGGCCTCATTGTAAATATCTGGCTTTTCATATCTATGAAGCTATTGGAAGGGTTGTTATATCTTCTAGGTTAGGCATGAAGTGGCTACAGGATGTAGCTAAAGCTTCTAACAAGTTAAAGAGACCTATCTACTGGACTCTGTCTACTGGCTTTGTAGTTAAGCAGAAGTACATAAGGTCAATAGTCAAAGAAGTAAAGACTATAATAAATGGGCGTATGGCTTCACTATATGCAGGGAGTAGTGATGCTGAAAAGATGCACAATTTTAGACAAGTCAATGGTATTGCTCCTAACTTTGTTCATAGCTTAGATGCCTGTCATCTTATGAAAACTGTGGTTAGTGCTAGAGATAATCATGGTATTGAATCGTTTGCTGTAGTACATGATTCTTTTGGTACTCATGCTTGTGATATTGAGCAACTAGGTATGGTGCTCAGAGAAACTTTTGTAGACTTGTATAAAGAAGATATATTAAAAAAATTTATGGAAGAGCAGGGAGACTTAGATTTGCCAAGTCTTCCTGAGTATGGTAAACTCAATATTGAGGAAGTGAAAGATGCAGAATTCTTTTTTAGCTAATTCTAATGTAAAGAATGTTTCAGCAGGAATGATGGCAGTAGTAGATGCAATACATAATTTTAGCAAGGCAGAAAGACACGCTATAATTCTTAGTGTGTTCAATTGTCTGTATAACAATAAGCTTCAAGATATGTATAGTGTTACAGATGTAATGTTAATGGTAGACACAATGAGAGAAGAGTGCAAACGCACAAAGGTTCCTGAGTTTGGGGGAGCAGAACGCTACATCAAAGGAGAATTATAATGGCAAAGCAGAAGTTTGACACCCATGTATCACCAGCTGGAATTGCAGTATATCCTTGGCTTAACAAGCCAGACACCAAGTTTGATGCTGATGGAGTTTTCTCAGTTAAGCTTATCTTTGATAAAGCTGCAACTAAGAAGATTAGTGACGTGGTAAAACCACTAATGAATGGTGGTAAAAACAATCCTATCAAACCTGAGTTAGATGATCAGGGTGAAAAGACAGGGCAGTATGTTGCTAACTTTAAGATGAAAGCTCATGTCAAGACCAAAGGTGGCGATGAGTGGGATCAAAAGCCTATCCTGGTTGACTCTGATGGTAACAGGATGATTGCTGCCATAGGTGGTGGTAGTAAACTACAAGTAGCATACGAGGCTGTACCTTATGATGCTATGGGTGGTGGTGTTAGTTTGAGAATGAAGAAGGTCAGAGTCCTTGACCTTGTAGAGTATCAGTCTAAAGCTGATGGGACAGATTGGGGTGAAGAGAAGGGTAGTTATGTAGCACCTAAAGATGAATTTAAAGAAGCAGAGGAATCAGTAGATGAAGATGAAGAAGATTTCTAGTACTCAGTTGCATAGGGGTATGGTAGAGGGATACCGTTCTGGACTTGAAGCCTCAGTAGGAGCACAGCTTAATTCTGCTAAGGTTAGGTGGGAGTATGAGTCAGAACGTATCCCATATACTCCTAGACAAAGAACTTATACTCCTGATTTTATAGTAAAAGGTCAGGCAGTTAAGTTTTATGTAGAAACTAAGGGTAGGTTCCTTGGGTCAGACAGGACTAAACACCTTCTGCTCAAGGAGCAACACCCTCAGTTGGATATAAGGTTTGTCTTTACTAACCCGAATCAAAAACTATATAAGGGAGCCAAGACAACGTATGGAGAATGGTGCGAAAAACATGGATTTAGCTTTTCCAAGGGAAGCATACCAGACGATTGGATCAGAGAGTGTCTGCCTGAGGCATGAACCATGTCCTTCCTGTGGATCTAAAGATAATTTAGCGAGGTACGATGATGGACACGCATTCTGTTTTAGTATTGACTGTGATCATTATGAGCATAGTAATAGTGGTTCTACTGTCATTGCTAGAAACAAGTCAGCAAAGAATAAGAGGGCTTTCACTCCAATTGGAGGAGAGTTCAAGGAGATTTCAAAGAGAAAAATATCGGAATCTACTTGTAGGAAGTTCGGGTACAAAATTGGAAAATACGAAGGAAAGTCAGCACACCTTGCAGCATTTATACAAGATGGAGCCGTTGTAGGACAGAAGATTAGACTTAAAGGTAAAGAGTTTAGGACTATAGGTGACTGCTCTGATCTTTGGGGTAAGCACTTATGGAGCAGTGGTAAGAAGATATGTATATCTACAGGAGAATTAGATGCACTTAGTATTGCAGAAGCTCAAAGCTGTAAGTGGCCTGTGGTCTCCATTCCTAGTGGTGACAAGTCTGCTAAAAAAGTGGTGGCAAAAAATTTGGAGTGGTTACTTGGCTTTGATGAAACGATTCTTATGTTTGACATGGATAAGTCAGGGCAGAAAGCAGCTACAGAAGTGGCTGAACTATTCCCACCAGGAAGATGTAAGATTGCTAGATTGGGAAAGAAGGATGCGAGTGACTTACTCTGTGAAGAGGGAGGATCAGCAGTAGTTGATGCTATCTGGAGAGCTAGAGTACATAGACCAGATGGTATTATAGCAGGAGCTGATACATGGGACTTGGTTAATTGTCCTATGTCAGCTAGTGATCATGAGTATCCTTGGCAAGGACTTAATGACAAAACTTTAGGAGCTAGAAAAGGTGAAATTGTTACATTCTGTGCGGGAACGGGTGCAGGTAAATCTACAGCTGTTAAAGAAATCGCTTCTTATCTTCTCAGTAAGGGTGAGACTGTCGGCTATATTGCTTTGGAGGAGTCTGTTAGACAAGCTGCAATAGATTTCATGTCTATCGAAGCTAACATGATGTTACACTTAGAAAAGGACTTAGATGAAGAGTTTCGTAGACATATATGGGAGAAAGTATTTGCAGATAACAGATTATATCTGTATGATCATTGGGGGAGTTTAGATGCTGACATTTTGGCTAGTCGTATCCGTTATCTCGTTCACTCCTGCAATGTTTCTTGGATTGTTCTTGACCATCTCAGTATTATGGTCAGCGGAATTGAAGGTGGAGATGAAAGAAGATTAATAGATAATATAATGACACAACTTAGGTCACTAGTAGAAGAACTTAATATTGGTATGTTTGTTGTGTCACATTTAAAAAGACCTCAACAAGGGAAGGGACATGAAGATGGAAAACAAGTCAATCTCAGCGATCTTAGAGGGTCAGGAAGTATTGCTCAACTCAGTGATTTCGTCATTGGACTTGAGAGAAACCAGCAGTCGGACGGTGAGACCTCTATTAGAGTACTTAAGGCAAGATATAAAGGGTCATCTACGGGACTTGCAGGAAGCCTCTTCTACGACACCAACACAGGAAGACTTAGAGAGTGTGGAAATACAAAGATTGAAGGACATAATGCTGGACATGAATCACAGGATTTCTAAATTAGAAGACAAAGTTTATCCTAAACGAAGTATCTTTCAGGAGAGACCATGAGCTTAGACTTGATAGTAGACATAGAGACAGACGGATTACTTCCTAACGTCACCAAGATACATTGTATTGGTATGTCTGTAGTCGAAGCCCAAGCAGGACAGGTCTTTGCTAATCAAGAACCTTATGATTGTTTTGAGGATGCACTAGAGATCATGAGTGCTGCTAAGTCTATTACTGGACATAACATTATTGGGTATGATCTACCAGTATTGAAGAAGATATTAGGGTGGACACCTAGTAAGCACACAGAGATCATTGATACTCTTTTACTTTCTAGGTTGTGCCATACTAATCTGTATGAAGTAGATGCTAAGGAACGTAGTATTGACAATAAGCTCTATGGTTCTCATAGTTTAAAAGCTTGGGGTCAAAGAATAGGTGTATTGAAGAAAGCATTAGGTACAGTAGAGGGTGATATATGGAGTAAGTTTACTCCTGAGATGGCAGACTATTGTATACAGGATGTTAGTGTATCTGCCCATCTTAAGTATCACTTTGATATACTTGAATACTCTGAGGATGCTATCGACTTAGAACATAAGTTTGCACAGATCATACAGAGACAGGTAGAACATGGCTATGCTTTTGATGTAGACAAAGGTAAAGAACTTTATGTGAGTCTACTTAAACGTCAAGAGAAACTAGGTACTGCTCTTAGAGAAAGTTATGGTACTTGGTTTGTCTCTGAGGGAGAAGTAACTCCTAAAGTTAGTAGTAAGAAACGAGGCACTAGTAAAGGAGCTGTGTATAATAAGATTAAACAAGTAGAGTTTAATCCTAACTCCAGGGATCATATTTCTAGGTGCTTAATGAAGCAAGGATGGAAGCCCACAGAGTTTACTTCTGGTGGAAAACCTAAGATAGATGAGGCTGTGTTAGGTAAGCTACAGTTACCTAATTGTCAGGAGCTAAAAGAGCACTTCTTAATCTCTAAACGTATCTCACAATTAGCGGAGGGAAACCATGCTTGGCTTAAACTTGAACGTAATGGCAGAATATACGGATCAGTTAATACAAATGGGGCAGTCACTGGGCGTTGTACTCATAGCAGTCCTAATGTGGCACAAGTCCCTGCAGCATACAGTCCGTATGGTACTGAGTGTCGTAGTTTGTTTAGAGCTAGTACGAATCGTATATTGGTTGGTTGTGATGCTGATGGTTTAGAACTTAGAGCACTAGCAGGATACCTTAAAAAATATGATGGAGGTATATATGCCAAAGCAGCAGTCGATGGTATTAAAGACAACGGCAGTGACGTTCACTCCCTCAATAGAGATGCACTTGGACTATCATCAAGAGATATTGCAAAGACTTTTTTCTACGCTTTCATTTACGGGGCAGGAGATCAAAAGCTTGGTAAAATTCTTGGGGGTGGTGCAAAGAGAGGCAAACAGGGAAGAACTGCCCTGTTATCTGGAGTCAGCGGTCTTATGGAACTTACCGAAAAGGTTAAGCAAGTATTCAGGAGACGTGGGCATCTCATTGGTCTTGACGGTAGGAAACTACACATACGTTCAGAACACTCTGCTTTAAATACATTGTTACAAAGTGCAGGAGCTATACTCATGAAGAAAGCTTTAATCTTACTAGATGAACGTCTGAAGATGCAATACCAAGAAGGTGACTATGAGTTTGTAGCCAACATTCATGATGAGTTTCAAATAGAGGTCAAAGAAGAGTATGCAGAAGAAATCGCATCACACGCAGCTGAGTCTATTCACAGAGCAGGACAATACTTTGAATTTGGCTGCCCACTTTCCGCAACTAGCCATATTGGAAAAACTTGGGCTGAAACACATTAAGACTTTAGAAGATTTGGTAGTATTTATGAAACAAATGAACACAGTATTACAGAAAAGTAATCCATATCAATCAGTTGATCGAAGTGATCTAGGCCCATATTCAAAATATCATCATAAAGTGAGAACTAGTTTTTTAGGTTGGTTATTTAATTTTACTTGTCAAAAGTGTGGCTTAATTAATGAAGACAGAACTTTCTGTTTTCATCATATAATACCAGAGACTAAAAAATTTAATATCACACGACAAGCAGGGCATAAAGATAAATTACCGTTGTTTAAAGAATTATTAAAATGTGTGTATTTGTGTGAAAATTGTCATGCTCAAACACACGCTGACATGGGAGACGTAGATGAAGACTTCAAGGCTATTAATAGACGGAGACATACTTACATACAGAACTTGTTGGGCTGTACAGAATGAGGTAGAATGGCCTGATGGTATCGTCACTACAGCTACTAATTTAGCAGAGCTTAAAGCTCAAGCAGATAGTAGCATAAGGTACTGGCAGGAGAAGATAGGCATATCTAATTTTATTATATGCTTCTCTCCTAGAGGGTCAAAATATTTTAGGCACAAAATTTTAGCGGATTATAAAGGTAACAGAAAAGCTACAAAGAAACCACTAGGATACAATTCTCTAGTGGAGTACCTTAAAGAAACTCATACTACTTTTACTCTTCATGAGTGTGAAGCTGATGATGGGTTAGGTATACTAGCTACTGATGGTAGCCACTCTAGGAATGTGATTGTTAGCATTGATAAAGATATGTTGACAATACCATGTGAATACTTTAACATGGACACTGAAGTGATTGAGACTGTGACTGAATCTCTTGCAGATTATATGCACTTGTATCAGACACTGGTTGGAGACAATACTGATAACTATAAAGGGTGTCCTGGTATTGGGCCTAAGAAAGCAGTAGAAATACTTAAGACTCCTACTTGGGACAGTGTGCTTACAGCTTTTCATAAAGCTGATCTCACAGAAGAGGATGCACTAGTACAAGCAAGGGTAGCTAAGATATTACGAGCTGATGACTATGACTTTAAAACTGAGGAGGTGATACTATGGGAGCCGTCAAGAGTATGATGTATTGTGATGAATGTGGACAAGACAAGGAAGATCACATGGCATACTGTAAGAGTCAAGAGTTGAATGATCAGTGGAAAGGTGGTAGTACTAACATACGTCCTAGTTATTATGCCAAATATAAGATTGATCCTTGGACATTTATTATAGAGAATCAATTAGGGATGGACGTAGGTTCGGTAGTTAAATATGTAGTACGACATCGTGATAAGAATGGTGTTGAGGATTTAAACAAAGCAATAAAATGTATTGAGATGATGAAGGAGTTTTACTATAATGAAAAGAGTTAGAGAGTTTCATGAGAAGATGGAGTTAGCCATTGACCAACCTTACAGCAAAGAGTTAATGGACTTTAGATTAAGGCTCCTCTTTGAAGAGATACAAGAACTGGCAAGTGCAGCTCTTGATATTGAAACTAATTTGCACACAGAAGAACGTCATGTTATGATGCAAGACTTACTAAAAGAAATGTGTGACGTTGTGTATGTGATTAAGGGTATGGCAGTATCATTTGGGATGGACTTTGATAAAGCATTTGAGCTGGTTCATAAGTCTAACATGAGTAAGCTACCACTAATAAAGGACGCTAATGGTAAAGTCCAGAAGGGATTGAACTATGAGCCTCCGATACTGGAGGGATTAATTAATTGACCAAACCATCTGTAAGAGCACAAGTAATAACAAGACGTACCTACAATAGACCTACTGAAACAGGCTATGAGACGTGGGAAGAAACTGTAGACAGAGTAATACAACATCAGAAGTGGTTATGGTTACGTTCTCTTACATCTGATACTGGAGTTAACCTATATGAGTTAGAAGAATTAAGACAGTTGATGCTAGACCGTAAGGTCATGGTATCAGGTAGGACACTGTGGTTAGGGGGAACTGATGTAGCTAAGAAGAGGGAAGCTAGTCAGTTTAATTGTGCTCATCTTAAAGTGGAGACTATTCATGACGTTGTGGACTCTTTGTGGCTCCTGTTACAAGGTTGTGGAGTCGGCTTTACACCAGTTGTCGGAACACTTAGTGGATTTACGTCACCCATTACCACCATTGAAGTCCTTAGAAGTAAGAGAACCAAGAAAGGAGGACATGAAGGAAACAAAGAATCTTTCGATGCCGATACCAGGACTTGGAGTATTACAATTGGAGACTCCGCTGAAGCATGGGCAAAAAGTATCGGTAAGCTTCTGGCTTACAAAGGGAAAGCTACAAAGCTCGTTCTCGATCTCACACAGCTCAGACCAGCAGGACAAAGGTTAGCAGGGTACGGTTGGATATCATCAGGTGATGGCCCCTTGTCCAAAGCCTTCACAGCTATAACACATATTCTTAACAAGAAGTCTGGACAGTTGTTAAGTAAGATGGACATACTAGATGTCATGAACTGGTTAGGTACGGTGCTATCCTCTCGTAGGTCAGCAGAGATAGCTTTGGTTTATCATGATACTCCAGAGTGGGAGCAGTTTGCTAGAGCTAAAGATAATCTTGCTACTTCTCCTCACCGTTCTCAATCTAATAATAGTGTAGTCTTTTGGAAGGAACCTACTGATGCACAATTGGGACAAGTCTTTGAAATCATTAAAGAAAGCGGAGGTTCAGAACCAGGAATCATCAATGGACAGGAAGCAAGACGAAGAGCACCTTGGTTTTCAGGAGTCAATCCCTGTGCAGAAATCCTCCTTGGAAATAAAGCTTTCTGTAACCTTACCGAAGTGGATATTGGCAAGTTCAGAGATGACAACGGAGGACTTGATAGAGCACTCTATGTCACAGCTAGGGCTAACTATAGGCAAACGCTTGTCAATCTTGATGATGGAATCTTACAGAGAACATGGCATGAGAACAACGAATATCTCAGACTCTGTGGAGTTGGTCTTACAGGAATCACCACTAGAGAAGACCTTAATGAATACGACTATAAGAGATTTAGAAACATAGCAGTACATGGTGCATACTCAATGGCAGATGAGTTAGGTACTCAACGTCCTAAGAATGTCACTACTATTAAACCTAGTGGTACATTGAGTAAGATCATGGATACTACTGAGGGATGCCATAAGCCTATCGGTAAGTATATCTTTAACAATGTTAACTTCTCTGTGAATGATCCTATTCTACCTAAGCTCAGAGAAGCAGGGTATCATGTGGTGACTAATCCTATTGATGAACACAATGCTATTGTTACCTTTCCTGTATCTTGGGAGAACATAAGATTTACTAAAGAAGGAGACAAGTATGTTAATGACGAGACGGCTATTGAACAGCTGGAACGCTACAAGTTACTCATGGATTCTTACGTTGAACAGAACTGCTCGATTTCTGTTTATTATAAAGAGGATGAAATCCCTGCTATTAGAGATTGGCTTAAGGCTAATTGGTCTAGCTACGTTGGTGTTAGCTTTCTTCCCGTTACTAATACCGTCTATTCGTACCTACCACAAGAAGTAGTAACAGAAGAAGCATACAATGAGTATGTCTCACAGTTAAATGATGTAGACTTTAGTGATACTGGTAGTTCACATGAGATAGAAAATGATGAGTGTGTTACTGGTGTTTGTCCTACTAAATAAAATCTGAACACTGTTCAGATAATATCGGGTCTTTAGGAGAGCCTTTCATGGATATTGAGAATGATATTGTAATAACAAATGGTCTACTTAGGCTACTAGAAAATAACTTTGGTTCACATTTAGTATATAGTTGTGATACTTGGGAACAAACTTGTGAACTTAAAGGTCAACTTAAAGTATTGCACTGGTTAAAAGATAAGCAAGAAGAATTAAGAGAAGATCAGTTTAAGAATACAGAACAAATTAATATAAATACAAGTTAGGAGAACATTGTGTTACACCTATTGTCAGTCCTTATGTGTGGGGGAGCAC
>Ga0180120_10000469_pt1 | contig 20504 bp, 14 predicted proteins | sample CPBDNA_3_FD_129677 | JGI IMG/M metagenome (GOLD analysis project Ga0180120, IMG submission 129677) | Freshwater to marine salinity gradient microbial communities from Chesapeake Bay, USA - CPBay_Spr_31_0.2_DNA (version 2) (version 2) | ecosystem: Environmental > Aquatic > Marine > Coastal ... | reverse complement strand
TGCAAGCAGTAATGCCAACCTGCCGATCACCTATATAAGTTCGGATTCTTCGATTGCATCCATTGTTAACGGAAACTTCCTCAAGGTCGTCGGTGCGGGCAATGCCACCATCACCGCCACCCAGGCTGGAAATGGACAGTACCAGGCAGCCAGTGCGGTGGTGAAAACGGTCACCGTGACCAAGGCAAACCAAAACATTAAGACCACTGGTGGATCTTCCACCCTGCCCAACTTGACCAAGGATAACGGAGACTTTGAATTCGCCCCCGCCTTGCAGTCTGTAAAAGCAGGAACCACCACTACGACCGGACTGGCCCTATCCTATGCCAGTTCCAATTCCGCGGTGATTGAAGTGACCTCCGGAGGCACCCGCCTTAAACCCAAAGGGGATGGAACCGCCACTATTACTGTCACCCAAAACGGAGACAGTACTTACAACGCGGCTAGTAATAACAATGCAACCTTCACCATTACGGTGACTGAAATGAGCCCCTACCCCGACTCACTCCCCGGAATGATTCTATGGCTCGACGCCAACGATATCAATGCGGATGGCTTAGCCGAAACCAATGCCGACTTCATTTCAAATGGAGGCAAAACTCAGGCAAGTACATGGGCCGATCGATCGGGCAGTTACAACACACTGAGTCAGGGCACCACCAACCTGCAACCTGTCCGAGTGGTCGCCAATGGAAAACCCGGACTCGCGTTCGGTTCTACCCTCGGCAATTCAGGAGCTCACATGACCGGAGCGATGCCCAGTATTCTTGCCGGCAACCCAAGCTTTACCCTCTTTGTGGCGGCCAAGGCATCAGGTACCAACAATGAAAAAATCCTTCACTTCGGAAATTCCGCCGGTACGGCCGGACAAGTTTTGGGCATGGCCAAGAATGGAGGCTACTACTTCAATGGTGGAGGCGAGCAGACTTTTAGCGGAGTCGACTTTGGGGGTGCGGTACAAGTCGGTGTCTTCCGAAGAAAAGCAAATTCCACCTATGCGGAGGGTGAATTCTTCTTTAATGGAACCACTCAGATCGGATCCGCTCAGTTGGGTACTAGCGTACCGGCAATCCCTGCATCTGGAAGTCGAGAAATCATCCTCGGTGCCGGTCGCACCGCAACGGGAGCAATCGCTACTCAGTTGGGTAATGCAGTCGTGCATGAAGTGGTCCTCTTCTCGGGGAGTCTGACCGATTTTGCGATTCGTCGGATGGAGGGTTACCTCGCTCATAAATGGGGTTCCCAATCCAACCTCGTGGCCAATCATACCTTCAAGAGTAATCGTCCATTGTTTGGAGGAAGTCAGAGCATTTCCATGAATCCGACCAATGTAGCGGTTGACTCCTCAGACAGCCTGCCTTTCATGTCGGTCTTTGATGGGGTATTTGATTTTGAGGGTGCTTATGCGACTTCCGGCCTGGCGCTTTCCTATGAGACTAATAATTCATCAATTCTGAGCGTTACTTCAGCCGGTTTACTTCAACCTGCGGGGCAAGGATTAGTGCAAGTCACTGTCAAACAAACTGGGAACGCCTACTTCTCCGCCGCCACTCCGGTACAATATAACATGAAGATTCTGGGTAAACGTTCGCAGACAGTTACTTTCACCACACCGAATGAAGTCAGGATCGATCAAAAGCTCGACCTGAATGCAAGTGTCTCCTCCGGGCTAACCCCCTCCTACTCGATCACAGCAGGTGGGAGTATTGCCAGCCTATCGGGGAGCCGACTTTCCTTTACCGGAACGGGTTCCGTTACCGTGCGGGCAAGCCAGGCAGGGAATTCAACCTACGCCACTGCAGTTCCAGTCAGCCGGACATTCCTCGTAAAACGACCACTCAACCTGGTATTTGATGCCATTGGAGATATGGGCATAAACCAAAACTTTACAGTGCGAGCAGTTGTACTCGATGGGATAACCAACAAGCCCGTACAGGTGACCCCGACTTACTCGATCGTCTCGGGACCCGCCACGGTAAATGGTAGCCAGATTACTTGTGGAAGTACCACCGGTACAGTCCAAGTACGTGCCGTGGCCACAGGCAGCGTGTACTATACCAGTTCGGCTACGGCTTCCTTTAGTATTACCAATAAGAGAGGACAGACCATCTTCTTCAAGCAGGGAGAAAAGGGTGGACTTCGTGACCTCCCCCTTTCCCGAAAACCAATCCCAATTGGAAAAATGGCCTCCTCTTCCTCAAGCCTCGCGATTTCCTACGCCCTCACCGCCAACCCGGGTAACGTCTTTCAACTGGTCGGCAATGGGGCTAGTGCGGTGTTAGTATTCAACAAGAACTTCACTGGAACCATACCCAATGGTGGACTTGCCGTACAAATTACCGCATCTCAAACTGGTAATAATGACTACAACGCAGCAGCCGCTGTAGTCCGCGAGATCATCGTTAAGAAACCCGGTAAAAGTGCCTTCTTTGACGAACGCAGAATGGATCCTCGTTACGAAAAAGAAAGAACCAAGTTTGCTCGTAAACTAGCCGCCAAGAAGGACCTAAAGGGATTGATTGATCTCAATGGGGATGGGGCAGTCAATCATTTGGATGCAGAACTCATGTTCGACTCCGATGATACCGACTCTGACGGCGATGGAATGAGTAACTTTATGGAACGAGCCTTCGGGGGCGATTCCCTCGGAAGCGATGCGAAGTCTGTCCTTCCTCGATCGGTCAATAAGAAGGATGGAAAACAAAGAATCTCATTCCAAAAATATCAGGATTCCTATAATGATGAAGGAATTGAATACATTGTCGAAACCAGTTCTGATTTGCGCACATGGACCACAACCGGCGTAACTCAAGTTGACCTCAATGGAGCGGGAACTGCGGGTAAGGGAATGAACGCAGGCGGAGGGATGGAACGAGTCCTTTATGAAACATCGGGAACTGCGGCCTCCAAGGGAGGTAAGCAATTTCTACGAGTTCGCCTGAGAACCAAATAATATATGGTTCTATGTACTAATGAATTCTATGACTAAAGAAAAAATCAATCCGGACGATTACATTACTAAACGAGAGGCCACGCTTATTCTTGGCTTTAAAAATTCCCGATCGATTGCTCAACTGGTCAAGAAGGGATATTTAAAAGCCTATAATATTGATTCCAGTAAAAGAGAGGTGCTGAAAAAATCAGAGGTGCTGGCGTTGCCTCAACAAGATCCTCCTGTGTGAATCAGCCTGTCTAACTGGATAAATAGATTTGTTTTTGGGCTGGCCTTCTCAAAGGGAAGGAAGCCAGAGGGGCCAATAATTAAGTTACTGTGCAAAAAGAGAACGGGTGCAAATATCGACGATTTCTTTGGACTGTTCAAAGTGTTCTTCCATTGAAGCCAAGAGTCTAAACTGTGCACGCACACGGTCCAAGTTATGACCGTCTCTTTTTACTTTAAAATAGACATCACCATCTAAATAATCAGTCAGAAAACGGAGACCTAATTCATAGGTAATGATTTGTGGAGCCACTGCCAGATGCTCGAATTCAGAGGGTTCAAGAATACTACCTGCAGACTTGAGGTAACCCTCAACAATTGCTTCAAAAGTTTCGGGCAAGAAGAAAATCTTATCCACTTCGGGCTCATCCTCCAATGATGAGCACGCTGCGGTGCGGACAAGGTCACCAAAGTCATGCAATACACACCCTGTCATAACCGTATCCAAATCAACCACACACATGCCTTCACCTGTTGTTTTATGAAGGAGCACATTATTTAATTTGGTGTCATTATGTACAACACGGGAGGGGAAATTTTCAATTTTGATCAAATCAGCCAACTTCTCACGGTCCATCGCAAATTGAATTAGGTCCGAAACTTCTTTTGCCCGGTCCATTTTATCTTGCTTGCAGGCCGATCGAAAATGTTCAAAACGCATGCGGGTATTGTGGAAATCCGGAATGGTCTCAATCAATGGGTCACCGGGCAGATCAGCAAGTTTAGCCTGAAAATCACCAAATGCTTTAGCCGCTTCATAGGCTTGATGAATATCTTCCGGTACTTCAAACGATCTTCCTCCATCCACAAACTTGGTAACTCTCCAATAATTTCCATTAGAATCCTTGTGAAAAAATCGACCGTCTTTTGCCGGGACTAAAGTAAGGCACTGAATCCCTGAACCTTCTTCCTCGATTTTAGAACGCAGGTGGCGGGTAACCCGAGAGAAATTATCCATCAATCCTTCCGGGTTCTTGAAAACATCGTGGTTTATTCTTTGGAGTGTGTATCGATTCAAAGAATCTCCGTCTTCGCAGAATAATAAAAAGGTATCATTTACATTTCCATTACCGTGCACTTCAGAGGAGCCAATATATCCCTCCAAACTAAATTGATCCCCGACCTTGCTAATAAAACTCTTAGTGTGATTTGCCAATCTGGCCGAGCTTCCAAAAATTATTCTTTCAGGTCAATCCTAGAAGAAGAGAGAATTCTTGATCAAAATTTTAATATCGCACCCGTTTTACGGAATTAATTGTATTAAATGCATATAAAACATATTGATAAATAAATGAAAATCTTCCGCTTCCTCCCCACCATTTTTTTCGGCTTCCTCTTCGCATCTGCCGAGAAACCAAATATTATTTTTATCCTTACTGATGACCAGGGTTATGGGGATGTCAATGCACACGGGCACCCATACCTTAAAACTCCGCACACCAATAAACTTCGTTCGGAAAGCGTGAGCTTTGACAATTTTTATGTCAGCCCGTCCTGCTCGCCCACCCGGGCTGCCCTCTTAACCGGCATGCATGAATTCCGTTCCGGAGTCACCCATACCATTGTACCCAGGCAACAACTCCATAAAGATGCCGTTCTCTTGCCCCAACTCTTACAGTCGGGCGGGTATAAAAATGGGTTCATTGGAAAATGGCACTTGGGTAACAAGCCCGGTCCGGAAAAGCGGGGGTTCGACTGGTGTTCGACCAATATGGGAGGCCCATCCAAGCATTTTGATGCCACCTTTATTCGAAACCAAAAGCGAATGGAGACAAAGGGATTCCGGGAAGATGTTTTTTTTGACGAAGCAATGACCTTTATCGAGGAATGCAAGGATAAACCCTTCTTTTGCTACCTTTCCACTTATTCTCCACATACTCCCCTCGCCGCTCCGGAAAAATTGATTAAGCCATTTCGGGATGCCGGATTAAACGATACCCATTCCACCTATTTGGCCATGATTGAAAACATTGATTATAACCTTGGTCGCTTGATGAAATTCCTTAAGGATACAGAGCGGGACCAGGACACGATCATCATCATGGTCAATGACAATGGTGTGACGGAAGGGTTGGATGTTTATAATGCGAACATGCGCGGGTCCAAGTGCACTGCGTGGGAGGGAGGAACCCGAGCCTTTTCTTTTTGGCGTTGGACTGGAAAATGGAAACCAAAAGTAATCAACAACCTGACTGCCCACCTCGATATTTTACCCACTCTATGTGATTTAACAGACTCTCCGGTTCCCTCCAGTCTTAAAAAGAAGCTCGAAGGATTTAGCCTACGACCACTGTTGGAAAGTAACAAACCAATCGAATGGAACCCCGAGCGCATTTTATTCCACCATGTGGCCCGATGGCCAAGCGGCTTTGCAAAGTACCATAAATATACCATGGCCGGCGTACGACAGGGCAACCATCTTATGCTTCGCAGTCACGATTGCGGAAATCCTGAATGTCTCCAATACATGAGCCAGTGCAAGGGCTTGCGCAATGTATCGCAGGGAAGCAAAAATATGACTTATGCCTATGGTACCGCCCAGTATCATTGGGGTGTAAGTCCACGAGGACAATGGGTTTTGTACGATGTAAAAAAGGACCCCGGTTGCCAGAATGACCTCTCCAAAGAAAAGCCCAGCCTGATCACTACGCTATCTATTTCCTACGAGAAATGGTGGGATAATACTTTCCCTGAAATGATGGCCAAGGGGGGTGATTTGGGGGATCCAGGTGAAAGAAGGAAAATGGCCACAAGAAACATCAAGAAAGTACCCAAGAATAAAAAGTAACTGGATTGGAGCAATTTTGCTACCAACCAATCATAAATTCTGTGAAAGCTTACCTCGATTATTGAAGATTGAAAGCGTTTTTCGCACCGCTTCTGTTCAAGGAGTAGCCAGGTTAAAAATGGGATTCGAATCCATTTTTAAATCGTAGGGGCGGGGGGGCTCGAACCCCCGACAAACGGATTAAGAGTCCGCTACTCTACCAACTGAGTTACACCCCCAAGATTTGATGCAAAGGTAGCTTTTATGGATGAGTGTTTTAAATATGTCAATTCATCTATAATCAAGCATTCAAATCCATTCTACTCCATTCAATAGGACTCCAATAAGTCAAAAATCAGGACTGTGACTGTTTTGATTCAAAGTAATTGAAAAAAAACGGATCGAGTTGTAATAAAATAATATGTTTTTTAACTCGTTCATTGCTTTTCTGGGAATTGCGGTTCTTTCCCATGGCAAAACTCGCCTTCCCCCCCTACCCATCTCGACCTTTTCAATTATCGCCCGGGATCAGAAAACAGGCGAACTCGGAATTGCAGTTCAATCTAAATTCATTGCGGTGGGCGGAGTGGTTCCGTATGCATCAGCAGGAGTCGGAGCGATCGCCTCCCAGGCATGGGGAAATGTTCTCTACGGCCCCCGGGGAATTGACCTTCTATCAAGCGGAAAGAACCCCAACGAAGTGATTCAAATTTTAACCAGTGCAGATCCGCTTCGAAATAAAAGACAACTAGCCGTAATTGGACCGATCGGTAAACCTTCCCACTACACCGGTTCCGAATGCCTGGACTGGGCCGGCGGGAAGACGGGAGACCATTTTTCAGTGCAGGGTAATCTGCTGGCAGGCCCTCGGGTAATTGAAGCAATGGCAAATAGCTTTGATTCAAGCAGTGGTTCTCTCTCCATACGGTTACTGAAAGCATTGGAAGCCGGGCAAACTGCCGGCGGGGATAAAAGGGGCAAACAGTCTGCCGCTCTTTTGGTCGTTCGAGCGGGTTGGGGTTATGGTGGACTGAACGACCGGTTTCGTGATCTGCGTGTCGACGACCACCCCACTCCGATTCAGGAATTGATACGCATTTTTCACCTCCACCGAACACTATTTCCTCGCCCCGATTTAGGATCAAGAGTGAAAAAATGATTTTTTATTTTACCATCCATTCCTTCAATCCATTACCATGAAAGCAGTTGTTCTATTTTCCGGAGGACTCGATTCCACCGTACTGACCTATCACTTACTCCACGAAAATGTGGAACTAAAACTTCTCTCGATCGACTATGGGCAAAGGCACCAAAAAGAACTATCCGCAAGCACTCAAATTGCCCTGTCCCTGGGGCTGCCCCATACCATTCTGAAATTACCCATGTTGGCTGAATTACTTGGCGGAAGTGCCTTAACCGATTCCTCCATCCCATTACCCGAAGGGCATTATGCCGAAGAGTCAATGAAGGCAACTGTAGTGCCCAACCGCAACATGATCCTGCTTTCCCTTGCCGCGGGGCATGCAATTTCTCTCCAATTTAATACCGTTGCCTATGCCGCACATGCAGGCGATCACACCATTTATCCGGACTGCCGACCGGAATTTGCCGACGCCCTCGACCGGACACTGAAATTGGCGGACTGGAGTGAAATTTCGCTACACCGCCCGTTTGTAAAGTGGAGTAAAGAAGATCTGGTCAGACGGGGAAATGAATTAGCGGTCCCGTTTGAAAAAACCTGGTCCTGTTACGCCGGCGGGGAATTTCACTGTGGAAAATGCGGGACTTGTGTAGAAAGAAAAGAGGCTTTTGAATTAGTTGGTCTTTTAGACCCAACAGAATATAAAGAATAACTTTTTACTGATGGTAACCTGTAGCAAAACATACCGTGACATTCCCTTGTCTCATCGTCAACCCAACCACTCGGGGAGATGCTCCCGGCTACATGGACATAGCTGGTCTGTCACTCTTACCTTCGGTGCAACAGAACTGGACTCCAATGGATTTATAGTCGATTTTGGCGAACTCCATTACATCGCAGATTGGATTGATGAACATCTTGACCACGGGACCATTGTTTGTAATTCCGATCCCCGAATTGAGGAAATTCGTGCCCTTGATCAATCCGGTCTGTTAAAAATTACCGCGATTGAACAGGCTTCCTGTGAAGGAATTGCACGGCATCTTTTTTCGGTATTTGATCCAATGGTCAGGCACAATACTGATGGACGTGCCTGGATACAAAAAATTCACCTCGAGGAAGATTCCCGTAATTCCGCCACATTTGAACCCGAAAAAAAGGGTGAGTGAGCTCCCCGTCTATGAACGATTCCACTCCTGGCAGGGGGAAGGTGTGCATACGGGTAAATCCGCGTTCTTTATCCGCCTTCATGGCTGCCCCGTTCACTGTCCATGGTGTGACTCTGCTGGCACCTGGCACCCCGAACACAAGCCGGACAATGTCGATCGCTTATCCCCGCGCAAACTGGCAGAAGAAGCGTTCAGTTCCGGCTGTGAGATCGTCATCATAACTGGCGGCGAACCCGCCATTCATAATTTGCATGACCTGGCGTACGAATTAAACATTCGTAATCTTCCCGTTCATATTGAAACCTGTGGAGCCTTTCCCATTCGGGGAGAAATGGACTGGGTCACCCTCAGTCCCAAAAGCCTGGCCCTACCCTTGGAGGAAAACCTCCGCCTCGCGGATGAATTTAAAATTATCGTGGAGGACGAAACCAGTATTCAATACTGGGCTGAAAAATTAAATATCCCCCAGTTTAATGCCCCCACATGGCTACACCCCGAATGGTCCCAATCTTGTAACCATTCAGTTCTGTCCTCCATCACTCAATGGATTAAAGACAAAGGTTTTCCCTACCGGGCGGGTTTTCAAATTCACAAACTTTTTCAGGCGGATGAACAGGACGAGCGCTCACAGCCAGTTGCCGCACTGTGCACCGAACCCAAAAAGTAAAATCATTTTATTTTTCTAATTTATGTGCGGTCGTTATTCCTGGGCTCAAAAAAAAGCCCTCCCTTCCCACTCGTCACTCCCCACTCCCCCACAGTCTGTCAGTTATAATCGTGCACCCGGACAGGAACACCCCATTTCGATCCAACGGGAAAATTCACGGGAATGGACATTGGCAAAATGGGGACTGGATCCTTTGCGCCAGCCAATGGTAAAACAGCCCAGCCCGATCAACGCACGGATTGAAACGGTGCTCGAAAAACCTGTTTTTCAAAATTCCATTCTTCACCGCCGATGCCTCGTACCCGCGGACGGATATTTTGAATGGCAAAAAATCGAAACTCAAAAATATCCCCACTTTCATTTCCTGCCCGGACCCCATTCTTTTGCCATGGCGGGTATTTGGAATGAATCAAAGCAGGGGGGGCAATCAAACATAACATTTGCAGTACTGACCCATTCCGCTTCTCCCGACATCCTTCCTATCCACCACCGCATGCCGGTAATTCTCAGGTCTGAAGATTGGCTGGATTGGATGTCCCCACAATCCAATCCCGATCTTTTAGTATCCCGATATGCCCAATGTCAGCACACCGTTTTGGCGCACCAAGTCAGTTCCCGGGTAAACCGCGTCCATGAAGATGACCCAGGCATTACCGACCCATTTTCAGAAAAACAGACCACCCTTTGGTGATCTGATAGAGGGTCCGACTTTTGAAAAAACAAACTAAAACGGCCAGAGAGAACCCTGGAACCATTGAGGTAAACCAATTTTTTCAATCACAGGGTTGGAAACCATTTCCATTCCAAAAAAAAACCTGGCAGGCATACCGCGAGGGGAAAAGCGGATTGATCCACGCACCCACTGGAACCGGAAAGACCTTTGCCGTGTGGGCACCGCCACTCATTGAATGGATGAACCAGGGAGAACTTCGAAGGAAGCGCCCTGCCCGACTCAAAGTTCTATGGATAACTCCTCTTCGGGCATTGGTGGAAGATACTAACCGTAGCCTCACCGAACTGGTGGAAGGCTTACAACTGCCTTGGACTATTGAATCGAGATCAGGTGACACCACAGGCTCCAGAAAAGCAAGTCAGAGAAAAAAATTCCCCGCTGCTCTGGTTACCACGCCCGAGAGTCTTTCCCTTCTTCTTTCCTATCCTGAAACCAGGCAGTCCTTCTCTGAACTGGAGGCAGTGATTGTGGATGAATGGCATGAATTACTCTCCACTAAGCGGGGAACCCAGACTGAACTTTGCCTCGCCCGCTTGAGGAGGTGGAACCCTTCACTGCGTACATGGGGCTTATCGGCCACCCTCGGCAACCTCAAGCAGGCAATGGCGGCACTACTGGGCAATGACAAAGAGGGCGTGCTAATCGAGGGAGATACCCGTAAAAAGTTTGTTGTCAAAACTCTCATCCCCAAAAACATGGAACGCTTTCCATGGTCCGGGCATCTTGGTGGTAAACTTGTGGAACAGGTCGCACAGGCGATAGAGAAAAAAACAACCTCGCTCGTCTTTACCAATGTGCGCTCCCAAACTGAATACTGGTTTGATGCACTGCTTGGCGTTCGTCCAGAATGGAAGGGTCAGATTGGGATTCACCACGGTTCAATCGACCGCAAGGAAAGGACAGTAATCGAGAACCGCCTGCGAAGTGGGGAAATCAAGGCCGTAGTCTGTACCAGTAGTCTCGATTTGGGAGTTGATTTTTCTCCCGTCGAACAGGTGATTCAAATTGGTGGACCAAAAGGAATTGCCCGGTTACTGCAGAGGGCCGGTCGATGTGGACACCAGCCCGGTGCCACCAGTACCGTGATTTGCGTGCCCACCCAGGCGATGGAATTAATAGAATATGCGGCGGCTCGTAAGTCGATGGCGGAAGGGAAAATCGAAGAAAGAGAACCCCTTGATGCACCCTTAGATCTACTGGCCCAGCACTTAATTACCCTGGCACTAGGGGGTGGATTTAAAGAAGGAGAAACCATTTCCGAAATAAAAACGGCCTGGTCTTACCGTAACTTAACCAAGCAGGAATGGGATTGGACTGTTGAATTTATTGTGCGCGGAGGAAAAACTCTGCAGGCATATGATCAGTTCAAACGAGTGGTGTTAAAGGATGGGGTTTATCAGGTGCCATCCTCTTTAATTAGCCGCTTTCACAGAATGTCAATTGGTACCATAACAAGTGACCCCGCCATCACCGTTCAATTTCAGAAAGGAAAAACTCTGGGTACGATTGACGAGTCCTTTATCGCGAGGATTAAAAAGGGTAGTCATTTTTTCTTTTCCGGAAAACTCCTTACCCTCGTTCGAATAAGAGACCTGACTGCAGTGGTGAAACTGGCCCGTTCCGGCAAGGGAGTGATTCCCGTCTGGGGAGGGGGCAAGTTCCCCCTTTCCTCCGAGCTCGCGCAGTCGGTACGGGAAAGGATCGAACAATTTCGACTGGGCAAAACATCCGAACCAGAAATGAAAGCCATGCAGGGCACATTACAACTCCAAAACGAGGAATCCCACCTCCCCGCTTTATCGGAGTTTTTAATCGAAAAAACCATTACCAACGATGGAGTAAACTGGTTCCTGTTCCCCTTTGCAGGGAGACTGGCCCATGAAGGGCTGGCCTCATTAATTGCACACCGGATGTCACAACTGGAACCCATGACCCTGTCAGTTTCATTCAACGATTACGGCTTAAGCCTATGCTCCAATTCGGAAAAAGAGATTGATGAAACAACCTGGCGAACTCTTTTGAGACCGGAAGGATTGGTCGAAGAATTACTCACCTGTATGAATCAAAGCGAAATGGCAAAACGGCAATTCCGGGAAGTGGCCCGTGTGGCCGGGTTGATTTTTCAAGGCTACCCCGGTGCCCAAAAATCTATCAAACAGGTACAGGCATCCGGCGGTTTGTTTTTTGATGTATTTGCCAAGTATGACCCCGACAACCTTTTGCTCACTCAGGCAAGAAGGGAAGTACTGGACCGACAATTGGAAGCAAAACGACTCACAGAAAAACTAAGAGAAATTCAGAACCAATTATTTGTACTCCGGAATCCCGCAAAACTGACTCCCTTTTCCTTCCCCCTCTGGGCGGAATCGCTCCGGACCCAAATAAGCTCAGAATCATGGAGCGATCGCGTTCGTAAAATGGCCCAGGAATTGGAAGCGGGAAATTGAACAAATGAACACAAAAGTAGAAATCTCATGGCAGGGAAAAAACTTTTCTCTTTTGGCCGACCGGGCAATCCACTGGCCATCCCAAAAAACGCTCTTTATTGCCGACCCCCACTTTGGAAAAGCGGCAACATTTCGCAAATCCGGAATCCCCGTCCCCGAACGAACTACTCAGGATGACTGCGACCGACTTACTCAATTGGTAGAGGAAACTTCTTCCCGGACCATTATTTTCCTGGGCGATTTTTTTCACGCCCGAATCGGAAAAACCGAGGAAGTTCGAAAAATTCTTACCGATTGGCGAAAAAATCTTTCATCCCTTCAAGTTCATCTCGTTCGTGGAAATCACGATCTAAGTTCCGGCGACCCCTGGCCTGAATTACAAATTCAATGTCATCCCGACCCGGTTAATATTTTCGGTATTGAATGCAGGCACCTTCCTGTTCCCAGATCAGAAAAGCCCTACCTTGCCGGACATATCCATCCCGGTTTTACCCTTAAGGGAAGAGGGAAAGACCAAATTCGTTCCGCCTGCTTCCATCTTAATCAGTCACAAATTATCCTTCCTGCATTTGGTTCTTTCACCGGGTTAAAAAATATCCAACCACTCCCTGGAGAACATATTTTTTTGACTAATGGGAAAGAAATTTTTGAGATTCCTATTACCGCTTAAGGTAAATACAAAAATTCATCTTTTTTATTTCTCATTGACAAAACCATCGCCTAATAGTGTTATATAGTCTGTCTAATGAATTAACTATTCATAACTACAAACCAACTAAATTCTTATGAAATATATCTTGTCTCTCTTGACTGTTCTTTCAATGTTACTTTTTACCTCCTGTGGTGGTGGTGAAGGTGAAGCTCATGACCACAATGGTTCCGACGCAGAGTGCTGTGGCGAAGGTGGCGAGTGCTGCAAGGATGCGAATGCTTCCGAGTAAGCTTATCATTATCTAAACTTTTAAAAATCCCACTGCTTTCGAGCGTGGGATTTTTTTTGGCTTCGGTATAATTGTCTCATGCTAAGCAGCGAATAGAAAAATTCTTGATGAAGAAAAAAATTCACATTTTTGAACCCACCTCCGAAACGCTTGGTGCGGAAGTAACCATCGCCAGTCACCACGGAAGGAAGACCTTTCATTTAAAACGTCCACTCTCCCCAAAAGAACAGCCTCCACTGGCCATCGAGTCATTCGCAATTGACCCTGATTATTATGCGGAATTAATGCAGCGGGTGGAAACACTTCACCGAACCCGTAATGAGCCATAGTACTTTCTCTCCTCTCCATGCTTAGTATTTTCCAGGACCGCACGGAAAATACATCCCAATCTTTTATCTTCGCTCATTGGTTTTTTGGCCGTTGCCTTGGCTTGGTCACATTAACTGCCTTTCTTTCTTACTGGAGCCAGGGAGATGCATTAATCGGCCCGAACGGAATTTCTCCCTGGCAATTAGATCTTGAACGCATTGAATCCTTCCTAGAGAAAAGCGACACTGAGCAAAGTAAATTCAGTCTTCGCCCCACACTTCTTTGGTTTTCAGTTTTTGCCAATCACCACTTACTCTTTTCCTTAGGCACAATCTCATCCCTCGCTTTGGTGCTTGGCTTTATGCCCGGACCCGCGGCACTACTCTCATGGATTTTCTATCTTTCCCTCAGTGTGGTGGGCGAACCATTTCTCAGCTTTCAATGGGACGCTCTACTCATGGAAAGTCTCTTCCTTTCAATTCCTTTTCTGCCCTTGGTTTCAAGACACCGAATTTCCCATCCAATTAAATATTCAAAATGGGCAAGGATTCTGGTTCTTCTGCTACTTTCCAAGTTAATGATCGAATCAGGAGTAGTTAAATTTACTTACTTTGATACGGATACAAGTAATGCATGGAGGGATTTTACCGCACTGGACTATCATTACTGGACACAACCCCTACCCCACACACTCAGTTCGTGGGTACACTCACTACCTTCGTGGTTCGACTGGATTTGTCTGAATGCAATGTACTTCATTGAAATCATTCTCCCTTTTTTCTTTTTTCTTCCCAAAAATGGGCGAAGGTTTGCTCTCTTCGGGCAGGTGATTCTACAACTGGCCATACTCCTCTCCGGTAACTATGGTTTTTTTAACCTGCTTACCCTGTCATTATGCATTCCACTACTCGACGATGGACTCGTTCCAAAAAGATTTCGTCACTCCACCGGCCTGGATAAAAAGCAAAAGAAAAAAATTATCCATACTGTTCATCTCTCCCACCTTGCCATACTATACTTTCTTTTTCTTAGCACCGGATGGCATTTCCTTCAAGCCGACCTGCAGGGCAATCGTCCGGATTTAATCCAGGAATCGGACAAAAACTGGACTATTCAAGTCCGAAATTATATCCAACCCCTCCGTTCGATTAATTCTTATGGTTTATTCCGAGTCATGACAAAGACCAGGCCTGAAATCATAGTCGAAGGAAGTGCAAACGGGGAAGATTGGAAACTTTATGATTTTGAATGGAAACCAGATCACGAAGATGATGCCCCCAGTTTTGCCGGTCCTCACATGCCCAGGCTTGACTGGCAAATGTGGTTCGAAGGCCTTCGTGCGGAGCGGTATGTAAGTCAACCATTCCCAAAGTTTTTATATGGGCGATTTCTCAACATTATTGCCAATGGTGGCGGGCAAAAAAAATGTTTTGATCTAAACCATGTGCTTGGAGAACAGGAAATGCGGGCATTTGCCCAGGCTCCGCCCCAGCAAAAACAAATGATTCTATCAAACTATCAAAGCGTAATGAATTCATTCATCCAGCAATCCACATGGTTTGGAAAGTTCCTGGAAGCTTGCTTTGAATCAAATCTAGTAATTCTAGAAAAACTTAAAACGGTTCCCTTTGTCAATGAATCACCAAAATTTTTACGAATATCCTTCGCACATTTTGAACTTCAAGAGAACAACAGCTTAGACAATGATGTAGTTTGGAAAGTAGATCAAATCTCAGGCAGCCAAATAATGCTTCAAAAAAAATAGCTATACCTGTAGATTTTCACCCCCTTGCATCTTGACTTATTTGTCGGGGATGTTTTTATATGTTTTTCGCGAATTGGGGTAGTAGCTCAGTTGGTTAGAGCGCCGGCCTGTCACGCCGGAGGTCGCGGGTTCGAGTCCCGTCTATCCCGCCATTCGCAATCCTCGTCAGACTGCTTCAATGAGCGTCTAGAGCCCACTATTAATGGGGTTACTGCGATTTCACCCTCCTCACCCGTTTCGCCAACCCGCGACGCCATATGACCCTTTTGCCGGAAATGTGTGTCCATATCTGTGTCCATTTTTGGTACCCGTCTATCGACCTCATGCTCTCCTGTAAGGGTAATAAGCGGCAGTCAATGTAAGCAATCTCCCTTACCTGCCTATCAGACAGAACTCTTTCAGAATAGAGCATATTATATTCTTTGACCGTATCCCAACCCCACTTAGGGTAATAACTCTTGGGGATAAATGGCTTTCCTGAACTCGTTACGTACTGTTCTTAGTTGGTAATTGAATTACCTAATAGAGGAACCCACCAACAGGAAGCAAAAGTAATAAAGAAAATGGTAGGCGATAAGTCAAACTTCATGCAAGTTTTGTACAAATTCAAGCAAGAGGAAGAGACCAGCAAGAAGAACTTATAAGTCTAGTACTTGCCATACATTAGTTAACCATCTGTCAAAAGGCAGTTAAAAATAAATGGAATGAAGGGAAATTGTATTCTTAGATTTGATTTTATTCAAAAAAAGCAAATTAATAGAAAAAATATTTTTTTATCAAATTACATTAAATTAAAAAAATATTTCATATCACCCCATAATACAAACATTATATAACAATAATTAATTAAAATATTATTAAATTTATTTAATGTTTTTTCATATTTTAATCTAAATTAGACTCATAAACGATCTATCAAAAGAAAATTGTATGAAATTGCCAACGAATTAAAATTATAAAATTTGCTGAAATAAAATATAGTTTCCCACGTATTATTTTCTCAGGAATTGATAATACATCGTACAGTTTATATAATATAATATTAATAATCTTTATAAAATCTCTAAAATTTCTATATTTCCTATGGCAGAAAATTTCATCATTAACAGGATTCAAATTTCATCCTCATTAATGCAGCTATCGATATTCTGTTTATTCTTTTCCTATTTACCTCTTCGTGCTCAGAATATTGTGCCCGCCGGGCTCGGGCCAATGAGTGCCACTCAACCGAATCGCGAAACCGCCATACTCACCGGCAACCTCCTCCGCAACGGGGGACAAAACCCTACAGTCAAAATCGTCTGGGGCTATGAAAATGCAGGGGCTAAGCCTGCCAAATCTTTCCTCTTAGGACAACGCCTTGACCATTTCCTCCAGTCAGGCAGTGGGCAGCTTCTCCACCACCGCCATCCTGCTTCTTGGTGCCTCGGATATGATCGCCACCGCGGGCACCATTGCTCCCAATGGGCAGAGCGGAATCAAACTGGACGAGGTCCGTTTCTACACCGGAGGGACTCTCCGCTTCTCAAGTATCCGCCCTCTCGGTTAGCATAACCGACTCCTTTTTCATTCCAACCGTGCGATAACTGCCCCCCATCCATCCCCTTTTTTAAAAGAATACTTAACCAGCCCAACAAATAGTACATGAATAGTCATACAATCTTCATTTACCCTAACCTAGCATCGTTTTCCCGGGGAGTCCTGACACTCCTCTCAATCTTATTTCTGATGGTGGAAAGCAAATTGGATGCAACCGTGCAGGGAGGTGCTCTCCTCAATGGGTCCACTCACTCGGATAACAGTGCGGTCATTACCAACACAAACCGCTCGATCAAGTGGAGCGGGGCGGATTTGGATAGTACCGTGTTCGAATTCAATGCCTCCAATCCGACGCGATTACAGGTGAAGGCTGCAGGGGATTATTTCGTCTCCCTCAATGCACACTCCGTTGAAAACTCGAACGGTGGAGGTAACCACCGAACCCAACACCGGTTCGTGCTCCGCAAAAACGGAACAGCGGTTCCTCAGGGTAAATCAAACTGCACTTATGTAAGACATAACAATGGCCATGCGGAAACCAGTGGTCACATCAATGTGCTGGTGCCGGGGCTGTCCGCCAACGATTACTTTGAAATCTACACCGGGATTGATTACGCTGAAACTAGCACGGTCAAACTTGAATCCGTCCGGTTATTTGCGGAAAAAGTCGCCCCTTCGCGCACTGTTTTTGCCGCACTGTCGAACCGTACCACGGCCCATGCAACCGAATTAAGGCATAATTCACTGACTCCCCTAGTCTGGGATCATAATGTTTCCGATTCCGGATTTACCCACTCCGATTCCTCCAACGCTCATCAAATCACCCTCGATTCCGCCGGAAAGTACCTAGTTTATATCAATCTTCCCCTTCAGCAATCCGGCAGTGTGCAACGGGCCACCCTTGATTTGCATGTGAAAGTCGCAGGTTCTTTGATTGCCGGTGGAGTGGCATCACAGGGATATATACGAAATCCGAATTCCGGTTCCTCACTGCACTGGGTGGGAATGGTCTCCACCAATTCCTCCAATCAGGTACTGACCACTGAAGTGGTGAAAAGTGATAATCAGGGGGACACTTCAATTATCGTACCCACAAATGCCAAGGCATCTATTTTTATCGAAAAATTATCCAACGCCAACAAATTATTTTCCGCCACCGCCACCCAAACCACTTGCTCCAACCCCAATGACTGGAATAAGGCCGCCGCTCCGAAATGGACGACCCAGGAAACCATGGACGGTAACTACTTCACCCACTCAACGAGTTCGAACGCCGAACGAATCACCATTAATAAGACCGGGGATTACCTGCTTTTGTACAACGACGAACTCAACGCCACCACTTGGCGGGTCAACCCCAAGGTTTCGGTAACAGTGAACGGCACGGCGGTGTCCGGTGCAGTTACTGCCACCCATTACATCCGAGTTAGCAGCGATCATAGCGAAGCCAGCGGAACGCTCACCACCCTCCTTCCCGATCTGAAATCAGGGGATATTATTTCAGTCTCACTATTCCCTGAAGCCTCGGAGGGAACAGTCAAAAGTAAACGCCCCGCTCGCCTCGTCCTGTTGCGCAAACCGGGATTACCCAAACCCATTTTCAACCTTCCCGCTTTTTCCGCTTCCTCCTCCGTTTCAACGAGTGTGACTTTTCAGGAAGATGACGCCAATGTTTCGGTTTCCGGTTTTACTGCGGGTGATCTCAATATTACCGGTGCTTCAGTTTCTAATTTCAGTGGTTCCGGGCACACCTACACCTTCACACTCACCCCCTCCGCCTACCCAGGCAATGTTTCGGTATCCATCGCATCCGGTGCCGCCACTGCCTCTTCGGGCGGGTACCCCACCGCGGGAAATTCTGCCATTATGCAAATTAGAGAGCCCTATCATAGGAGTGCTAATCTCGTATTTTACATGCCATTTGACGAAGGGAGCGGAACCACCGTAAAGGATATCTCCGGAAATAATTATCAGGGCACTTTCTCAGGCGACCCTGCATGGGTAAGCGGAAAGCGGGGCACTGCCCTGCAGTTTGATGGAAACGAGGATAAAATCACCGTTCCCAATTTCTCTGAAATTACCGGAAACAACGCCCTCAGTGTGGCGATTTGGCTGAAGTCCAATCAAAATGCCAACCGTGCCCACATGCTTAATTGGGGGGTGCATCAAGATCAAACGGGAAAGCGCTTCAGCCTCTGCCTTTCCGATATGAAAATCCGGGTCGAAAATTCTTCGGGGTTTAACGCTTCCACCAACACCTATGGGGATAATCAGTGGCACCACCTGATGGTGACCAAACCCAACAATTCTGCCACAGTCCAATACTACCTCGACAGTAGTCTGATCAGCGGAAGTGGTACTCTTGGAAACTTTAATATTCCATCCGGCGGCGAATTATCTATCGGCGATCACCTGAGCGGTGATGGCGGAAATTTTTTCATCGGCACTTTGGATGAGATTCGAATATACAACACCGAACTCAACGCCACCGATGCCACCACTCTCTACAATGGCGGACTGGGCATGGGCCGGTTTCCCACCGCACCCTTTAGCCCCACAATCAGCGGAATTGAGCGGAACAATGCCGGTTCAACCACAATCACGGTCAATTTCAAACGAAAAGGGTCAAATTTGGCAGTCTCCGGATTTACCTCCTCCGATCTTAATGTCACCGGGGGCTCGGTCAGTTCCTTCAGCGGATCGGGCCACACTTACACCTTTTCTTTGAGCCCGAACAGTTTTCCCTCCTCCGTTACCGTCAGTATTCCCACACAATCAGCCAACGCCGGAATTTTTCAAACCAATGCGGCCACGGAGTCCTTCAGTTTCTCCAGTCTCGCTTCTTTTTCCGCCTCCGCATTACCCGGTCTTGAAATGTGGTACGATGGAAACGATCTCAATGGGGACGGCATCGCCGACTCCAATTACAGTGTGGGAAATGCAGTCAATTCATGGAATGACAAATCCGGTAACGGGTATCATATGACTAAGCAAAACGATCCAACCTGGGCTTCCTATAACGGAATGGGTGTGGTCAACTTTGACGGGGATGATTCTCTCTACTCCACCAATTGGTGGGGAGGCGGAGGCGAATTTACCATACTCTCCATCGCCCGATACACTCACTCTACCAACAACCAGAAAGTAATTTCCGACCGGCAGAATCATAATTTTGCATTTGGATTTGAAGGTGGGCATATGCAAAAATGGCGTTTTCGAGACCTTGTTACCAACATCAGTAATGGAAAGGACACAAGCTTTCATCTTCACTCCGCCACGATGAATTCCTCCGATCAGGCCAACACATTCTACCATGGCACCCAGGTCGGATCGGTCAATGCGAACGGTGCACACAACACAGATTATGTCCCAAGACAACTCCAATTCGGAGGAAAAGAGACCTCGACCGAATACTCCAAGTGCGAGGTGGCGGAATTTATTGCATTTAACCGTGTGCTCACCGCCACCGATCGACAAAATTTGGAAGGCTACCTCGCCCACAAATGGGGACTGAGCACCACCCTGCCCAACGGGCATACCGGCAAAGCCAATCCCCCGGGAATTGGAACCGGACTGGCACCGGAGTTCACGGTTGCAAGCCCGACTCAGGCCTACCCCATTCCAGTATCGGTTACTTTTAAAAAGGGTGGAATCTCCACTTCAGTTTCCGGGTTCGCCGGGTCCGATCTCAATGTCAGTGGGGGCACAGTCAGTGGATTCAGCGGATCGGGGCACACCTACACTTTCAACCTGACTCCCTCCACCAACCCTTCACAAATCACCTTAACCATCAACGAGGGAGAGGC
>Ga0180120_10000459_pt1 | contig 20661 bp, 24 predicted proteins | sample CPBDNA_3_FD_129677 | JGI IMG/M metagenome (GOLD analysis project Ga0180120, IMG submission 129677) | Freshwater to marine salinity gradient microbial communities from Chesapeake Bay, USA - CPBay_Spr_31_0.2_DNA (version 2) (version 2) | ecosystem: Environmental > Aquatic > Marine > Coastal ... | reverse complement strand
CTTTGTATTATATATGATTTTTATATAATACAAATATGAAAATGCTACAACTAGCATCACAAAGTAAACTTCAATTGGGGCTTTATCGCGGTGTTGGAGGCAGAAGTGGTATGAAGATGTCGTTGGACCCACTGCTGCATACAATCACGCTTCCGTTGAACGGAATTGACATTGGGATGCCGCTCAATATTATTGATAATATATTTACGAATTTACACTATGGTTACGACATTACCACTCTGAAAGTTGTGCTTTTACAATTCTTGATTGGCTACTACACCTACGGAAAAGACAGATACAAAGACGCGGTGGAATATATTGAACTACGTCAAGAGGGTCAGAAGCATGAAGGTGGCGATAGAATCGTTATTGCCAAAAAGAAGAAAGACCTGTATCAAACATTGTATAACAATTCATCATTCTATAAGAGGTCTTATTGCGCAGCATTTTATTGTATTATGTTTCTATTGTTCTATGACGACTATTGGTACTTGAATATACCGACCGCTGGGTTGTTATACAGCACCGAATATTACAAACAGTTGAAAGGACAAATTGTTGGATTCAAACCGGTCTTTGTGGCGAGCATGTGGACATTTTCGGCGGTTTTTTTGCCGTGTATTTTACACGATCACGATTATTCCATTTTGAGTGACGTGGACGATTATCTGCCTTGTTTTTTGGTCTTGTTTGCGTGCACTAATTTGGCGGATATCAAAGACATTGACGAAGATATTGAAAATAGCGTCAATACCATACCGGTTGCTTTTGGAAAGAAAAATACACAAATGCTTGTCATGGTTTGCTTGATGTTCTCGTCGCTTATTTTTGGTCTTCATCCCAATTACATGAATAGACCATTGGTCAATGGCGCCTTTGAATTACAGAACGCGGTTTTGTCTTTTTTGACATTTTTAGTTTGATTTAATTTTAATTTGATTGTATAATATAACTTGGAATATTGATGGCGGCGGCATCGTCTTCTTCCTCATCGGGCAGCGGCGGCGATGAACCAATTTCTTACATTCAACGAAAAACAAAACAAAGGTCGTCGCGTGACGGTTCATGGATTCAAACCCAAGGGATTGAATATGGAACTAATGAACAACTTATTTCAGAATTATTTGACGACGAACACTTTCCACAAAAGATTCGGACGTTTCAAGACGAAGAGCCGGTCGATGTGATCCGGTCCTACATTTACATCATATCCAAAGTGGTGGATGGACGAACATTTATCAAAATCGGTATGAGTAACTTTGGAAATACGCGTCAGAAACTCGCCACACGCCTTGAAAGTGCGCAGACGTTTCTCATTCCGGGATTGGAAAACGGTGGCTTCAAACTGCATAATATATTTTTCTATCGCCGAGAAGCGAAACATGTTGCCTCAACCCCCTTTGCGCAGTTGGTGGAACAAGGACTCCACAAAAAAATGAAGTACAAGTTTGAACGCGCAGTTATTTACATGCCGACGGGAGCAAAATCAGAATGGTATTTACCTGAAAAAGACAAATATAAAGAGTTTTTCGAAATGGCGTTTGTGCACATCAACTCGCAAATACCACAGCCCGAAGAGGCGTATTTGTTTTATATTGACAAGGACAAGGACCAACTCGTTCGTCAGCACAAGGACCAATTTATGCCCAAAATTACACGAGAAGATGTTATTGAACACCGAGCCGAGCAGTTGGAACAAAAGAAACACGAGCGTGCGCGGACAATTTTGTTGGGCAAAGAGAAGGCGCTCAAGCGCGGCAACAAACAATATTTTAAAGACAAATTGATGGTATCTCAAAAGGGGGTTGGAGCGTCTGTGCCCCCACCGTTGGGACAAGAACTGAAAATTGTTGACATTTATTACCATAATAAACAATCCACAAGCGTCATGAAGTTTAGCGAATATTATGCACAAGTTGAATCTGTTTCGGGGAAAAAACCTTCCGAATTGTCCTCCGGTAAGGGAATCATTCTCACGTTTAGCACCGAAAATGCTAAAAAGGAAAAGCGCTACTATACACATATACACAACGTACTTGACTATATGAAAAATGTATCCAAAACAATGGATCACGAAACATATAAAATGCTTGTACACAACTACAATCACTATTACAATGAGCCAATCAAAAAAGCCAAGGCGCTGCTTGAACGAAATATTGGCGAAAGACGACGCTTCAAGATGAGCAAACAGGAGTGGCTTCTTGGACGGTTGTTGAGGGACAATACGGATGACCTTTACCGCGTCACCGGGTTGTCTAGAGACCCAAACGATTCTGTTTACGTGAAACACGTCCTGTGCCGCAAAATACAAGGGGGAAGTGCAGATTACGAATACGCGGCTGGATCTAAAGATACCAAAGTGGACCCACATGTGGCAATGCAGCTCGTGGTCGACTATTACGACGATGTCAAGTACGAAACGCTGGACTATGCGATTGATCACGTGGTGCAAGATGATGCCGCTGGACAACAATCGCGTCAGTCCAATCGGGAACACAATGTGTTGGATTTTGTCTTATTCAATCGCAACTATTTTTCGCAAGGAGGAAAGAAAATACCCGAACAGTTTATTGGGGTGGTTACCCAGAAAAAATGGAACTTTGCTGAAAATAAAGACACGGGGAAAAAGGTTTCCGAATATCAATACGACATTCTCTTTGAAAATGGTGAGACTTGGGAATTCGGAATGGAAGAAGTTCATAAAAATTCCAAGTTGTTAAAAGACAAATCTAAAATAAAACACTTTATCAAAGAAACGGAGAAAAATAAAAATGTCCTTCGTCGTTTGTGTGATAAACACAACATTCCGTGTGGCAATACACAAGCGGCGAACGCTATGTTGCCGACTTCGTTGGCTACGGCGCCTCGCCGGTCAAGGCGATTGAATCCGACGCTGAACGCCGTGGAGGTTCGGAACGAGACGTCCAAAAAAGTGGCACTTCCGATGCGAAGCTCCCAGCGACTGAAAAAGGCGAAAAAGTCAACAACTCAGAAAAAGAGGAAATGATAAATTATCTGGATGTGGATGTGGATGTGGATGTGGATGTGGATGTGGATGTGGATGTGGACATGTAATGCTTCAGCATCTTAGTTTGTTCTTCGCTTTCTTTATTTATACTTTCAATCAAACATTGGAAACTTATACCAATATTTGATTGTTCGTTTTTATCATTTATCATTTGTCTTTGATATCTTGCTAGCTCTCGCAAACAATTTACAAAATACGAAAGGCGCATAATGTTTCGCAGTGAGTGGCGAATAATTTGGTTTGTAGGGTGCTTGTAACACAATTCTCTTGCCCAAATGTTTTGTTTTAAATACTCTTCAAAATGTCGATGATTATCCAAGATCAAGAGGTGCTTATGATGTAAAAAGTAATCCAAAAATAGGTAACTGGGAATCAAGAGTGGTGGTGGTGGTGTAAAGTAATATTCACGTAACAAAACAAATATGTTCTGGGTGTTGTAGTTTAGAACTCTTTTACAATTTTCATAAAAGACAAAACTTGGATAAAATGAAAAAATATTTAAAATCATTGATTCTGGTAACTCTTGCAATTTCATTTTTATGATATTAATACATAATCATTTTTGTCTTTTATTCTCATTGGATTGATTGGATTTATTGGATTTATTAAATAATTAGTTGTATTTATAGCAATGAATAGTAATGTTTACTTGTTCGTTCATAACCCTTTCCGGTCGGACAATAATTATGAGCCAACCAGAGCGGAACAAATTTGCTTTGGATAACTTGAACCGCCCATATTTCGCGAATAAGGCGGACAATGAACTTCTGACGAAGTGGTCCAGTGACAAACGTGCTGAATCCGCGCCAAGAACCGTACGGCTTGTGCAAAATCACTTCTTCTTTCAATATTTGTTGGGTTAGCTCTTTCCATCTTGGGTGTTGGCGCATTGTTTCGTAGCGAACTTGGGTATAGATATGCGCATTTCTTGCGATGGTTTCGTCCAATGGCTTGAGGTTTTCTCTTTCTTTGCTGAGAGAATTTGAGACAGTTTGACACAGGTTCTTATTTTCTTGTGCGTTATTTGTCTCCTCGCGCAGACAAATGTAAATATGAGAGTTTTGCATGTATCTTTCTACGTCGGATTCGGAAGGACAAGATGTTTCGTACCAGGGGTCCATGTAGTTGCGGTGTTTGTTCTATGATTGGCGATTATAATTCAATTTTATTTTTGTCTTTTATTTTTTGTTATGTTTTGTTATGTTTTGTTTTGTCAACTCATTATTAAAATTCTAAATACTATATGTAGGCAATATATATAGACATTAATATAGATAATATGAACATTTCGTATATTTTGAATTACTCGTTCCTCTTTTTGTCAGTTACTTTGATTATCTTTTCTTTGTATTTGGTGAAACATCTCGACAGAGATCACGAAATAAGTAGTGGCAGTGCTGGTGGCGTGGGTGGAGGCGGTGGCGGTGGCGATTTTGAAGAAGTTAGTAAACGAAAATTTTCGTTTTTTGCTTTTCCGACGATCATTATTTTCTCCTTTTTCATCGGTTGCTATTTTTCATCCCTCATTGTGGAAAACGAGGTTAATAAGATTGATAAATATTGTGGTATTTTGTATTTACTCTTAGTCGGGTTTATTTTGCTTCTTTCTAATTTTTTCATATTTACGAAAGAGAGGTTGCTGAAGCTCGCTGCGGGAACCAAGTTCTCCAAGGTCGGTCTTATTATGGTCATGGGGATCGGCGCAACCATATTTGGATTTATCGACAACTTTGGCATGCGTTTGGGAACGGAGGCGCTCGACAACCTATTTGTACAGTCATTTTTGAATCCACTTTCTACTCATTTTGAGTTTGGTAAATATAAGGAAAATATCAAGGAGAATTTTGGCACTATCAATACATGGACCGAACATGACTGGCGCAAGGTGATGAATCATGTACTGCGGTTTGAGAAGGAGATCTCCAAAAATAAAAATATGAAAGACCTCTCGGATGTGCTGAAATCGTATCACTGCAAACCACTAAATATTCCAAAGTCAATATTGGAAGATAAAGACAAAACAAACAGATATGTTGATAATTTGAGAACAAAATATGACATTATAGATGGGTCAAAAGCGATGCTCGGCAATTCGTTTTCTAACTTTTGTGCGGGACTCTTGGGAGCCGGAGTTGCCGGCATATTCACCGTGCTGACTTCGTTTGACGAACTTACAATTGGTGACAAAAACTTGGAGGAAAACTTCCACGAAATTGCCGAGAAATTCAAGCCGCTCATTGAAGCATCCTTCATTTTGATTGGCTGTTTGATTCCGATAATCTTGAACATTGCGATGAAACGAAGCGACACCGACCACAACAATACATTTGCGTGGTCTATTATTTTTGTAATATTGTTAGTGATTTTGGTGACCATGTATGCGAGTTACAAACTTACCTCAAAAATGACATTTTCAAACAAGAAAAATGGCATTATTAAAACGCTGACAAATTTGAAGTTGCGTTACTACATCAATAGTAACGTCGATAAAAAATTAAATAATGAAATTGATAACTTTATTAACACGATTGGAAATCTATTGTAAGATGTGGGTGGGGGAGGGGGTCGTAGATTCAGATGAAATCGCGGATGTAATGCGAAATGTCCTTACAAAATAGGCGGTTCAGCGCGAGACCGATTTTCTTGCCATAATGTTTGTCATACTTTTTCAGAGTCTTCAGCGCAAGATTATAATAGGTAATCTTCTTTTTCATGTTGCTAATTTCTTGTTGGGTTTTTCGTTGGGTTTTTCGTTGGGTTTTTCGGAGAAGCGCTATTTCGGTTGCGCAAATCATCATATTTATTTCGCATTCAAATTCTACTGTTTTAAACGAAACAATCCTCCAAAACGCTTGGTCTTTTAGCACAAACGAAAACTGCTCGTATTTTTCTCGGTTCAACATCAGGAACAGAGAACGCACCTGCGTGACTTTGGCAAATTTTGTCACGCATTTCTTATCATGAACCAATTTCTTCTTAAGGTTTCCGATGAAAATGGAGTCCATCTTATTTCGGTTGAACGTTCTTGTGATTATGCGATGGCGTGTTGTAATGGTATAATGGCACATACAAGCTCGTCGTTTGTATTTCAATTTTTATCTTCTATTCTTTTGCGTTTTTTGGCGATTTTGCGACTTTAATTTGATAGCCTTTATAGAATTGAGGTGTTTTTTTTGGAAAGCCTTACTTTTATTGCGCGTTCTTTCCCATACTTTGGTGCGCAAATAACACACAATAGACATGCGGATTGCATCTTTGGATTTGGGCGCCATTGGCAAATTTCCGTGCCATTCGTGGACGTCCATAAATAAAAGGTCCCCTTGGCGCACGTCGATGCCAATACCATACTGGGGCAAGCACGTCTCGCCGCCGGTGTAGGACCCCTTTTCTATTACCGCCAGATTACCGAAACCCTCTTCGTCGTCGCCGCTGTCCTTGTGAATAGAGGTCTGAAAGTTGATATTGGTGGTGATGGTGGTGAACGAGGTTTTTGGTATTTTGAAGTTTGTTTCTTCTGCTTTTTGTCTTTGTTTTTTGTAAAATTTGCTCAGCATTTTCTCATACAATTTGTCGATTGATTTGATGAGTGGAAGGGTCTTTTGAAATTTATCGGGGTGGGCGGCAGAAAATCTGGTCTCGCGGACTTCTAACGGAATTGGTTCGCCCGCTTTGCGGAATTGCATTTTCTCCTTGGCACCCCAGCGGTCAAAATATCCCAAAATAGCAGATTTCACTTTGGGATTGTTTCGCAAATTTCGCTTTTTACTACCGGTCGTATTGCCACGATTGGTGGTGACCATTTTACTTGTGAACTCGTAGGTGGCGTCGTAAAAGCTTTGTAACTCTTTTGGTTTGAGCATCTTTTTACGGAACTTGGCGAGCAGTTTGTGGGTATCTGCGTCGTATATATCCACATTTGCGGTGAATATTTGAGAAATCTCGTCGGACTTGACAAATGCATTGGCACGCTTTTCCATATTTTCATCGCTAATAATTTTCGATACATATATTTTTCTCATTTTGGAGTAATGTTGCTTGTGTCTTACAATATAGTGATATAATTAATCAAAATAGCCGATAGTGTTGATTTTGAAGTGATTTCTAATACGAAAAATGGCGTGGTATTTGAACGCGGGGTCGTACACGTAGCGGGTCATTTTTAGACTCAAGTTATTGACTTGGATCGCGACGAGGACTGCTTCCTTGTTGTGTTTGTAATCTTCGCTTTTGACTTTGCTGTAATATTGGTGCGTCAGTTTGTTCTTGTTGTTGTTTTGGAATGTCTCTGTTTGCATTTGGATTATTGGTTTTTTTGTTTTTATATGATTTGTGAATGATTTAATGCGAATGATTTAATGTGAATGATTTAAACTTAAAATGGTACGTAGACTAACACGCAAATGAGGCAAGTTCATTATTTAAGATTGAGTGAAAATATTACATCTGATGCTTCCAACACTATAGATAACGACCCCTGCATTGTTGTTTGTCCTTTGTTGCTGGGCTTCTTTGGAGTAATAGTTGTCATTTATATATTATTTTGTTCGGAAGAGTTATTTAAGTTTCGTTGTAGATATAGTAGCAGATGAGGACGAATGTTGCAAAGGCGATTGCTCCCGCGATTGCTTTTTTTTCATTTTCCATTTTTGGGATTATGGTGATTGATATATTTAAAGTATTGGTTGGTACTTTATATGTATTTTTGTCTTGTTAAATTTATGTCCACGTCAATCTTTTACAGATATGTCATACAAAACCACCAAATCAAATTTGGTACCCCAAAATCGCATTATATCCGTTTTGAAATTACCCCAGAAATGAGTGGGAAAAAAAAGAAATGAGTTTGAAAACAAATATCCCTATAAACACGGCATCAAACCGCATTCTGTTCTACAAAAACGCAATAAAAAATGGGATAATTCCCTGCCTTAAACTGCCAATTTATACATCACTCTTTATTTAGTTTTCTTGTTTATACACCTCCCACCCCACCTATAGATCCTCCCAAGAGTCGGGGACATCATCTTCCTCCTCCTCGGCTGCCTCCAGTTCGTCCGGTAAACAACCGCCCATGTGCGCCAGTTGATTGGCTTGTCCGGTAGAGCACCCCAGACACTCGGGCAACTCAGTAGGAGAGCATGGCTCCGCCTCGCACGCTGATTGGCGGATGAGTTCGGTTGGCGAAGCTGGTGGTGTTCCGAGTTCACAAGCCCACACTGGCTCTTTTTGCTGGGTTACAATCTTGGCATTCGCGCGCTGCGCCTTGTTGATCTTCTCCATCGTTTTGTTGATTTTTGTGGTAACAGTCGTGTATTCGTGGTATATTTTTTGTAGTTTTTTGTTCTGCTTGATGGAGAGTCCCGAGTCTGTATTTGCCATGCACTCAGAGAGTTTGAGGTGTAGGCGACGCGGATCTTCCCATTCAAGCGATGTATTTGACAGCGTTGTAAAATCCAACAATGCCACGATATCCTTCTGACACTTCGCTTGCAGTTGCAGTTGCTTTGGCAAGAGAGCGTCGGTTGTAGTGGACAACTGGCTCTTTGGCGCTGAGGCGTTGGCTGGGGCTTGGAGTTTCATCTTTTTCCCTAGCAAGAGAGGTGTCCACACGCGCTGGATTCCGTAGCGAGTTGTCTGCTTCATGACGTTGTCCTTGTAAAAGAAGTTGGGCTTGGTGAAATACCATACAAAGAAGCACACAGCAATGTGTATGTTCTTCTCAGCAAGGTACCATTCTGCTTCTGCGCTGAACCACTGCGATATGAGAACGCGCACAAACTTATAGAGCCGTTCGGTTTCAACCTGAGACTTGGGCAGAGCATCACTCTGACGCATGTCATAGATCCAAACTTCGCCACTTGAGGTCAAGTTACACTCAACGGTTGTATTGGACCGCCTGCTGAAGTCAGCAGCCATGTCGCTGAAACGCTGAGCCAGGGTTGTTGGGTCCCTCCCTAGCTCGTGCGACATCATGCGGGCCACTCGCTGAATGGGTTCTTGGTTGTCGGGAGAGCCCAGAGTCCAGCACTTGCTCTCATAGTTCATGGCTCCAACCTTCTTATCCCACTTGTCAGCGAGCTTGTAGAAGGTGCGCGGAAGGTTCTGCGAGATAGAGGACATGATCAAACGATAGAGTGTCTGAGCGCGGGTAATCGAATTTTCTGTGTGTTTGCCAAAAGGCGTTGATATAGAGTTGTACCTACAAATCGTTTCAATTTTATTTTCTAAAGAGGCGAATAAAAAATGGGATAACTCCCTGCCAATGTATGTTTTTGTTAGTATAACCCCCAACAACCCCTAACTCTTATCTCATTCTCTTTCTTTAGAATCACGTATTTCCATCCATATATTCCCCAACATATTACCTCCCAGAACAACCAATTTGCCGTCACACATTTCACCTCTACCTTCCCATAACCTATTTTTCACTTTTTCTCTGTTACATCTCATCGCAGGATGAATAAGAACTTTTCCGATTGTACTATCCAATAGTTCTCTTACATCATCATCGTTTTCATATTTATATCTACAGATGTCGCGTTGAACATCTAAACACACTTCTTCCCATTTTTTTATTTCATTCACTTCTAGTTTCATACCATATTTCCCCCTCCCTCCCCGCTTTTTTATTTCGTTTTCAGGTAGACTTGAAAATTCTTGGCCGAGTTCAAATTTTTTTGCGTATTCATATAATTCTTGTTTTCGGTCAAGATCATTTGATGTGTTTCCGACGTTCATATACTTACTACCGTGAAAAGCGGCCTCGCCCGAACCATATATTCGATCGTCGTCCAAAACAACAACTCCTTCATAGAAGTTACTCAACTCTCTACCTTCCTTCTTCTTACTGAAGAAGTTGAAGAACATTCCCCCCTTTTTTTTCTTTTTTCCAGTTTTCCGTCGCGCCTTTGTTGTCGTGAAGTTTGTACCTACAAATCGTTTCAATTTTTTTACAACCATGTATTTTACATGTAAAACTGCGAGTTTACTCGTGTTCCAGAAATGAGTAGGAAAAAATAGAAATGAGTAAGAAAAAATAAATAATAAAAAATAGGTTAATACCTTGCCTTATGCTGCCTTATTTTTCTACTATTTATTTACAATTTGTCTTTTTATGGGTTTTTCATTTTCTTATTTTTTTGGATTTGGATTTTTAATCATCTAGTTTCACCTCCCTGGTCTCCGGGTTCCACTCACCCACATAAGTGGTGACGTCGTAATCTGAGTCATGTTCCCAGACACAGTTGTCCTCATTCTCAACTACATATGTGGTGCCTTCCCAGAACACTAGGAAGTGGTCAGCATCTAGTTTCTTAACGGATCCGTTTTTCTTTTCGATAGAATCGGCTGGTGAGTCCGACTCTTTCTCGGCTTCCTCGTCTGATATTGGCTCGGACTCTAGTTCCTTATCAACATTAGCGAGCTCTTGCTTGGGAGCGACGGATTCCTTCTTGGGAGCCGGTTTCTCGTCTTCCACGCTGGCTTCCTCGTCGCTGGCTCCAGACTTGGTCTCTTCCACGGGAGCGACGGATTCCTTCTTGGGAACCAGTTTCTTGGGAGCCGGTTTCTCGTCTTCCACGCTGGCTTCCTCGTCGCTGGCTCCAGACTTGGTCTCTTCCACGGGAGCGACGGATTCCTTCTTGGGAACCAGTTTCTTGGGACGTCCAGCTTTCTTGGGAGCCGGTTTCTCACCTTCCACGCTGGCTTCATCGTCGCTGGAAGTAGATACCGTCTTCACCGCCCGGGATGACTTAGACTTGTCCAGAACCCAGTACTCGTCCGGTAGACTAATACAATATTGTTCCTGAATCAAGGTCTCCACCTCAGCGCGTTCCACCCCACGCTTCTTGAGCCAAGTGCCAAACGAAATTTCCTTCTTGCCTTTCGGGTCCACGTAGCACAGCATAGAGCATTTGGAGCGCTGCTCCATTGTTCCATATTGGTGGTTCGCTTTCGCGCAAGACTTGCAGAATTCAGAATCCTTTGCCGGGCGGGTCAGGCAAGGGCTGAAGAGTCCTCCGTCTACCTTGAGAGACTGGCAAGTTCCGCTGTAATCGACCTCCGCGAGATACGGAAATGCGATTTTAACTTCAACTTCAACCTCAACCCCATCTTTGAGTTCTTTCTGGATGATCTTCAGCGGGTTCTTCTTCAGCTCCTTGGAGGTCAGGTTGGTGATCTTCTTGAGTGCCTTGGGTGCTTCAGCAAGAGGTACTTCTTGAACAACTTCCGGTGCTTCTTGGACAACTTCCGGTGCTTCAACTTTCTCGGCAACGTCATCGCGAGGAATGTTCTTAGGCGGCGAAGAACTTTCTTCATCGCCAAAAACATCCTCCATGATCAGTTCGTAGAGCTGTTCCCCACTTGGAGTGTCCTTGAACCCTTGTTCGTTGAGAACCTTAACGGCACTCCGACAGAACAAGGACAGGGCAAACTCAGTGTGGCGCTTTCCGAACTGGGCAGTGTACGACGACATGTTTGAGAATGTAGAAGACTGGAAGCTTGAGAGTAGATAATGTGTGTGTTGGTCTAGGACCGATAATACCTTAAACTGTGGCGCAGATTTCATTTCAATTTTTTACATATTTTTTTCTGTTAAAAACATAAATTTTAAAAACTCGCACTTTTCGTAAAGTGCGAGTTTTTACTCGTTTATTTGGTAAAAGTGCGAGTTTACAGAACTTGGTGTATTTTAGGGTTATATACAAAACTCGCACTTTTATGAAAAATACTACTTTTTACTCGCACTTTTCGTAAAGTGCGAGTTTTTGCTCACATTTTATGAAAAGTGCGAGTTTTTGAGTGTTTGACGTTTCGCACAAATACCCCCTTTTTAAAAATTGAGGTTTTTGACACGTTATTGCTAAAGGCATCAACACCCGAAAGGGAAAAACCTATCTACTTTCCGGCTTTTTAGCGACCATGGCGACATTCAGTGAGAGCCAGTCAACAAACCGGCTATATGAAGGCATCGACCAGAGCAAAATCGTAGTGGGTAAAATATCTCCACGAAAGGCTATTCGGCGCCACGGGGTCAAGATGAACGAAGATGGGACGTGTCCTATTGATGGTTGCACCTATTTGTGTAAAAGCCAGAAACAAAGCACGTTTGCTATGCACGTAACGAGTAAACACCAGTTTATCACGGGCAATAGTATTCACACATACACGTGCGAAACGTGTTTCCGAGTTTTCAGTTCGCGCTCAAGCATGAGCAACCACCAAGAAACAGCCCACAACAAATGGAAATACGCCTGCAAAGAAGATGGATGTGGGAAACTGTGTCCAAATAAGAGCTCCTTAATGATTCACCACGTCTCTAAACATTTAAATATGCGAGACGAAGACTGCACGGATGAGAATGGCTGTTGTCTTAATTGTGCCATGAAGCTTACGCGGACCGGGCACAAGAATCACTATGCTAGATGCATTGGTCTACACGAGAAATTGTTCGTTTGAAACGCGGAAAAGGGTGAAGGGGGGAATAGATTGTATTGTAGTTTTTTGTTTTTTTTATGAGAGATAATATATTTCTATTTATTAAATGAAATACCTCGGAGGCAAACAAAGATTAGGGAAACATATAGAGCCAATACTTCACTATTTATGGGAATCTACAAATTACAACGGATATCTGGAACCATTTTGTGGGTCTCTGGGTGTCTTTCAGCACATGACAAAATTAGATGGTGCCAAAACAATTATCGCAAATGACTATCATCCGGATCTGATTTCATTATGGAACGATGTGAAAAATGGTGTGTTCAAACCACCTGTTTCTGTATCAGAAGAAGACTATAATAAAGCAAAACAGTTAAAATCTCCTAATTCGATGAAAGCGTTTATCGGATTTGGGATGAGTTTTGGTGGGCGATATTTTGGCGCATTTGCTACGAAGTATCTTGGAAACAAAAAGGAAGATTTTCTTAAGGAAATGGTAAATAGTCTGAATCGGATCGGACCTAAAATACAGCGACCAAATGTGAAATTTACTAATTCAAAATATCAGACACTTAGACCAAAAAATAAGCTTATTTACTGCGACCCGCCATATCGTTATCAGAAATACCCAATTAAATATCGTACTGATACCAAACATTATGATGTGTTTGATAATGATGAATTCTGGGATATCATGCGCAAATGGTCCAAATCAAATCTGGTCATTATATCCGAAACTACTGCTCCATCTGATTTTGTAGAAATATGGAAGGCTGATAGATATAGAAGTGCTGCGCAAAGCACCAAAACTAGATTCAAAACGCAAACTACTGAAACTGTCAAAACCGAAAAAATGTATGTTCACAAATCTCACAAGTCGCTAGTTTCTCAAATTATGTCAAATTAAAATTGAAATGGTTTCGTGCTACAAACTTAGAGATATCAACACCCAGGGGCAACTAGTTTTACCTCGGATACCATACCATACCAGACTACCATGTCCAAGCTCCAGCCTTGCTTCTTCTTCGCGCCTAGAGAGGAACTGTATACTGGGGAGGAAACGCCGCTAGATTTACTGTTGAACGGCATCTCACTCAGCAGCGACATACAGAACCATATCAACGGGTTTTTGGACGAAGAGCCGGAGCACCCTTACATGTGGGAAGGTCCCGATGCTTATTTAATATACCACGACGACCTAAATAATGAGCGGCGGTTTCTTATTGACGAGGACGAGAAACACTGCTTTGAGTATGAGATAGAAGGTGATTTTGTAGTAGACGGGGAAGTTTTCACGGATTATAACCTATAAAAAAGACAAAAATGAATAAAAGACAAAACGGCAGGGCAATAGCCCATATTTTTAATTATTTCGTAAAAATTGAAACATGCCATCACCACGTATAGCAAATAACAAACGTTCTCTTGAGAACCCCCCAGTTATGACGCACCACGTTTTTGACCAGGCTTCGTGGCTAGTCATCAAGGAATTTGTAGGAATTTACGGAATTAAAATGGACTATTCTACCATCTACAAACTTCATGTCGGTGATATCCACGACGCGCTGAGATGGTCTGAGATTATACCGCCGACCTTTATATACAACTACCACAAGAATCCAAAATCATGGAAAGCGCGGTTATTGAAACGGGCGAGTCTGGGATACAAAAGTCGTCAGTTTTACGAAGAGTTGAAGTTGAAAATGGACATTTACGAAGAGACCAAGACCCAAGGTAATAAATAAAAGACAAAAATACATGGTAGTTTCGGCAGGGCAATAGCCCATATTTTTTATTGTTTCGTAAAAATTGAAACGACACTCGTTACTATTGCCACTTACACCACTACTAAGATAGTTTCCAAACTTCCACCCCAGTATTTCCAATATGTCCGCTCCACAAAACCACAAGTTTGCGCAGGCTGCTTGGGTTATCATCCGCGAGTTTGCAGGCATTTATGGTGTTGAAATGGACTATTCCAAGTTCGGTACCCTATCTGTAAGCACGATCGAAGATGCGATAATTTATAGCAAAATAATTGATCCTATCTTGATGGGAGGCACTCGGTGCGACAGCAAATACTTTAGTCACCCTAAAGCATGGAAGTCATTCTTGCTGAAACGGATTTCGTCTGGATATAAAAGTCGCCAGTTTTACGAAGAGATAGCACAACGGATGATATTTAAAGATATAGTGTGGAGGTCGCAAAATGCCCACCTGATAAAATTGAAGGAGGGGGCTGAGGAGCGCATTCGGGAAAAACGGTGGGCGCGCATTAAAGCAAAACAGGCAAAGTGGGGTAATGTGTCACAAATATAGGTATTAATTACATCCAAAAATACTACAAATAAATTATATACTTGTCATATGTGTATTTTTGTTTCAAAAAATTGAAATGGATTATCTCTGATAACAAAGTGATCATTCGCGGTGTATTTTGTACAATTCACACACACTCTCTGATATGTCCATTTCCCCGCTCAACGACCCACCCATGACGATATGTCCGGTTTCAAGTCATGACGAACTCGAGTCTATGACCGAGTCTCGGTACGCTCTCAAGCGTTTGGATTGTTTGAACGAAATGCATCATTCGAACAACCAGTATATTCTGTGTCTGCCACAGAATTACCAGCAAGATATGGATCAGGAATTACCTTCTTTCGGACAGTTCATCTATAAAAATCTTAACCGGGCGGCAATTCAAGGATTCCACGACTCTCTTGCAAAATGTCATTGTTGCAAGAGACATTGTGGTGACGAGGCGGCGCCTGGATACGTGTGGGTCACGCGTAACGATTGTGACCTAGGTGCGAGGTGTCCGTGTAATTGTAGGCATTACCGGAGACAGTTGCGCGAGGTTATTGACTTTATTGACTCTAGTTAGGAAAAAAAACATTAATTAGGGCGGTTTGTGGCAAGGTATTAACCTTTAGTGGGGCAGCTCGTGGCAAGGTATTAACCTTTTTATTTTTATTTTCATATTTGTGGGTCTTTTCACAATTGACTGCTTATGTGAAAAAATTGAAACATCGTCAGTTTTAGGTTTGGCTTTCACAACAATAAAAAAGCATTACAAAAAGCAACATGTCAGTATCACGCCAAGAAAAGGAGAGAAGCGAACAGTTTACAGGAGCCTTAAATGAAATATTGGATCTCATTGAAGATATCATACCACATATCAATGAAAACGATTATTTGAAAGCATGCAATAACCTGAAATTACTAAATGACTTGCGGAATGGAGGAACGGTTGTTCAGTATGTTCGTCATGTAATAGAAAATGTACAGTCAAATGAAGTTGTCATCGAACATGAGCGCCGCGCACTGAGAAAGATACGTCCGGAGTACATAGAATTGACGGACTCTGAAAAATTGAGCAAGGGGTGGAAATGCTGTCCAAAATGCGACCGCATTGTCAAAAGTCTGAATATCCACAAAAAGTCTGATGTCTGTCGCCGAACACGGGAAAGTAAAACGTTGAGCGTGTCTACAACTTCACCTGACATAAATAACAAATTGATTTTGATACATAAAATACGGGCCTGGGCAATTAAAACGCACAGGTACCGCTATTACTAGAACAAAAAAATTGAAACTCTGTGTTCTGAATTAATATTATTACACACGAAAAAGAGAAATACGAACCATGAAGAGACGTTCTTATGTGATGGTGACAAGCGGGCAAGATGTTGGTAGAATCGCACAAGTTATTGATTTCCTCCACGACAAATCTACTTATGCGATTATGATAAACTACAACGGATGTATGCGGTTTATTTCGCGTAATAATTTGCGCATACCCACAAAACAAGAAAAAAACAAGGATAAAAAACAACACAATCGCGAACTCCAGCTGGACCGCGAACAAAGAGCGTTTTTGAATAGTTTTATCTACACAGAACGTACAGAAATGTAATAATTTTAGGCAGTTTTTAGGCAGAAGTTTTTGGCAGCAGTTTTTTTAATTTAAAATTGATTTTTACATCTTGATATTATGAGTATTTGTCACACTTGCTACATTCTTCCGCTATGAATGCCAGAGCGGCCACGAAGAGTAGATATGGAAACACTCGCGATAACGATACTTTGTTGAGAAGAATTACAAAAATGTCTAGGGAACAGTTGAGTTTTCGTTTAGAAGAACTATTTCAAGCTGATTTGTCTTTTAATTCTTCTGAAAGGAGAAATCTGTATATAGAAATCGGTATGATTGTGATCAAATTGAGAGATTGAGGAATTGAGAATTCGTGCCACAGAAAGTTAAATTCATATTTTCAAAACGCAAAAAAACATATTTTTTCATTGCGTCTTCTTCATAGTTTCAATTTTTTTGTTCTGGAAAAAATTGAAATGATTTTTGAGTTATATGCTTGGTCTCATCACTACTTTCGGGTATATATCCTATCTCGTTCTCCATACAGAATCATGGCTTCCAACAACAACACTATCGCAATTCCTTCGGTCTGCCTTCCGCGGGTTTACCATAAGTTTGACGCGAACTATGTTGAGGGAATCTTCTGCGAGCTCTTCGGACCTGACATGTATGGCAACAGCTGTGTAGACAAGGTCGATATGGTCTCCAGGACCGACCGCAACACCGGCGAGCCGTTTCACGTGGTTTTCATCCACTTTTCCGACCACATGTATTACTCTGAGTACTTGAGTGATTTTGCGGCACGGATTGGCAACGATGAGGAGGTCAAGATCCAGTACAACCCGCCGTGGTTCTGGAAGGTTCGCAAGAACAAGGCGGCCAATCGCAAGGAAGTTCGCACCGGACCTCGCATTATGAGTCGCAAAGATGAGGCAGAAATCTTGAAGACACAATCCGAGATTCTGCAAGGACGCAACGACGCATCCGAAGATGTCTCCAACGGAGATACATTGGTTCAAGCACGCCGCGTCTGGACCAATCATCTTGCCCAAGAACAGGATGATGAGGCGCTCAACCGCCTCAAGGAAGAGGCTGACAAAGACAACGACTGGCCACCCCCACTTGAGTGGGGGGAAGATGCCGATGACGCAAAAGCTCGCTAATAAAAACATAAAAACATAAAAATATAATTTAAAGAAAGAAATATAAATATTAATGGGATACTATCCCACACCTGACTGGTTGCCCGAGTGGTCTAAGGGGTCAGACTCAAGTTCTGATGTATTCGTACGCGTGGGTTCAAATCCCACACCAGTCATTTTTTATTTTCATTTTCACTTTTACAAACTGACAACTTGTCATTTCGGGATTTGGGTAGCATATTTCTCTGTAAATACAACAATAGTCTATTGCACTCTTCACTTATAACCACATTGTTATTTTTATCTATACAATCATTTGAATACTTCTCTATTATTTCTTCCAATTTGTCAAACGGCATATAGTACAATGTACCCCTTTTCTTTATACTTTCATATTCATCTATTTCATATATCAGGACAGATTTCATATATTTAGGGATGTTCCAGAAATGAGTGGGAAAAAAAAGAAATGAGTCTGTTTTTTACCTGATTTAATAATACTTTTTCATGTATTTGACAACACCATATAACTAAAATGGTCTAACAAATTTGGACAATGACACACATAGATTTCGCCTACTCTCAGATTTTTGTCTTTTAAATTCAAACGATACTCCATTATTTTTTTGCTATCTCCCTTTTTATCATTGTTGCTTTCTCCAATCAAGTAACGCCCCAGCAGCTCGTAGATATTCTCTTCTGTGTAGATTCCAACCTTTTTGTTGAGATAGTGTAGTATTTCTTTTTCATATTTATAGTATTTGTATGTTTGGCAGATGCTCGCCAGCTCTTGTTTGCGATACAAAACATGCTCTTCTATATTGTAATTCTTGATATATTCTTCTTCCAATCTATGATGACGCGACGAACGACGCAGGCGGAGATGCCGAGGTTCGCGGAATTCTTCATACAATTCGCACGATTTCCTAATCATACCTTTTACAATCATTTCGTGTGTTACTATTATTTCAATTTTTTAAAATTGAAACATTTGCCCTTCTTGTTTCTTGGACACACGCAGACATTTATTCTATTTTGGTCGCACAAATTATGATTTCCGTAGAACATAATTTGAACCCTTCTTTCGTGAGGCGGGCTATATCGAGCGAGGAACAAGCCAAACTTGACAATATTCAAAACAAGTTGCTCAAGAAGCAGAAGGAGGTTCGCATCAAACGCGCGATTTCCAAGCATTTCGTGTTCGACGATGCTTGGATCAGGAAATCGTTCCACGTGAGTGGTCAGGCCGATCAGCGCATTGAGCAACTTTACCAGAATGATACCTTTGAAAATCAAAGACAATTTGGACGCAACATTTGTCGGGCTTTTCACGACCTTAACGTCACTCACGTCTTGGCTGTCGCGCCCACACAGTCTGGTAAAACGGGCTCTATGCTCGCAATCATTCGCGAGTTCAACAAAAACGACGCCAAGTATCGGGTTGATTATGACAATGTATTCATTTTCACCGGACATTCTTCTATTGAGTGGACTCAACAGACCAAGCAACGTTTCCCGGATTCTATGCACAAGCGCATATTTCACCGCAATCAGCTTGGGCTATTTATCAAATTGGTCAAGGACCTTGACAATGTTTTGATCATATTTGACGAGTCTCACGTTGCTAACAAATATGGACAAACGTTGTATTCACTCTACAACAAACTTGGCTTTTTCAATATCAAGCGCCTTTATTCTAAAAACATCAAGATTGTTCACCTTACGGCTACGCCGGATTCCCTTTTGGACAAGGTTGATATTTGGCGCAATTCTTTGAAGGTTCTTCACATGGATGTGCCGGAGAAGTATGTTTCTGTTCAAAAATACTTGGAAAAGGGGCAAATATTTGACTGTAAGCCCTTGATTGACTCTCACGACAATATACGGCATTTGCTCACGCATATTGACATTGACAATCCTTTTTACCATATTATACGAACTCCTCGCGGGCTAAAGCACCACGATTTGATTCACGATTTTCAGTATGTTTTCAGCTCTTTTGGCTTTCAATACATTTCTGAACCTTCTTATCGCTGCAAGTTTGGAGATTTCACTTCTTTGCTTCACGTTAAACCTACCAAACACACATTCATCTTCATCATCGACAAGTTGAGGTGTGCTAAGTCTATTCCATTGAACAATATTCAAATTTGTTATGACCGATTTGTTGATAACCCTTCTTACGATTCAGTCGCACAGGGCTTATTGGGACGCTGTACTGGCTATCACTCTACTACTTTTCACATTCGCATTTTCACTTTCAAAGATTTTATATTATCTTACTCTACACACGACACATTTTACAAACACAATATTTTACATCCTTGTTGATTTTACTTCATTCTTTGGGATTTTATCCTTTTTTTTTCGGGGGCGGCGGTCTTGAGAACGGCTTTGAATTAAAATTGATTATACCTTCATTTTATATATGCTTCACAAAGAAGTAACAATGAACAAAGTTTCACCAGAAGTATTCATTTCGCAGTGGTTACCGTCCCATATCAAAAATAAAATATTATTCTATTTGATTAAATCGTCGCATTCAAACTGGGAGCGCGTAAGTGCCGGTACATTTCACTTTGGCGAAAAATCATACAAGGTGACTTCAAAACAAAGTATAGAAAGATTTCTCCCATTTCGCAACGACGAGTTCAAACGAAATATAGTCGACCCAAAAAATAAAATGTCCAAGTATTATGTTCATAATGAATCCAGAAACGATTTCTTAATTTTTCAAAAAGTTATGAAATCGTTTGTATACGAGATGGACGCTATAAGAATGAAAAACAATAAACATATGCAACTTGTAAAAGCTGGTAAAGAACTCAAGCAAATTGAATCAAAGAGCTTGGATACGAACAATTTGAGAAGTGTTGAATATATTAATGAGATGGTGTTTGGCAATTTTCCATGTGGTTTAATACAAAGTGAAAAAGAAACTATTGTGGCGCATTACAAACCATATAACAACGGGTGTTCAAGAAATCATCTTATACATTCTGACATTACTTGTAAAATCATTTCAATATCACCCCTTCAAATGTTGTGGCGCATTCATGACGGTCTTGTAACGGTAAAAGAAAAAAGAGAACTGGCGAAAATAAATAGAATTAGTGGTAGAAGTAAATTAAAAACAAATGCTGACTATATTAGAGCTTTTTTGGAACTTT
>Ga0180120_10000458_pt1 | contig 20705 bp, 28 predicted proteins | sample CPBDNA_3_FD_129677 | JGI IMG/M metagenome (GOLD analysis project Ga0180120, IMG submission 129677) | Freshwater to marine salinity gradient microbial communities from Chesapeake Bay, USA - CPBay_Spr_31_0.2_DNA (version 2) (version 2) | ecosystem: Environmental > Aquatic > Marine > Coastal ... | reverse complement strand
GCTGTCTGGTTTTGTCATATTAGTCTATCTGTCCAAGTTTTAGGGGTTTTATCTGTAATCAGTTCTAAAGGTAAATGATATTCAAATTCTTTAACTTGTGGTCTTATCCATGCAACCATTTCTTTTAATGTTTGATCTACTGATATTGTAGCATTGTAATTCCACTCATCTCTCACTTTTTGGCTTGAACAAAAAGCATTTTTTACTTCTGCTGGTCTATCGGGAAAATGTTGAAGATTAGGATATACTTCACAAAAGTGCCCAACTTTATAAGCTAACTCTTTAATTGATATTTCATTATCATCAGGACCAATGTTATACACTTGGCCACAAAGATCTGTTCGTGAACTCTCCATCATTCTATAAATTGCTTTTATACAATCTAAAACATTAGAAAATGATCTTTTTTGATCTCCCTCGCCATATACAATGATTGGTTTATGTTGCAAACATCTATTTATCATTATTCCAACAACATTTCTGAAAGGATCAAAATATCTTTGACCGACCCCTACAACATTATGAGGAACTACTGTTAAGTAGTTTAAACCATGTAGCTTACTTAATATCTGTAAATGTTGTTCTGCATTTACTTTTGCTAACCCATAAGGATCTACAGGTGCTGGTTGCATATTTTCTGTAAAAGGAGGTGTTTGTGCCCCATATCTAGCCATAGAGCTACAATTAATAAATAGTCTAATCTTATTGTGAATTGCTGCTGTTGCAGCTGCAATCGTACCTGATACAATACTTGTAGCAGTAACCATTGGAGAAAAAACACTTAATCCTTCATACGGAAGTGCTGCTGTGTGAAATACTACTTCACAACCCTTCATTGACTCTTTCAATAGCTCTATGTCTAATATATCGCCTTTTATATACGTTGCAAGTTCAGGTACGTTACCCTCAACACCACCAATCATGTTATCTATACCAACAACTTCATTGCCTTGATTAATAAGGAATCTAGCCATAGTGCTACCTAGTAGCCCACTAATTCCTGTGATAAATATTTTCATTATTTTACTATTCCTGTTACGGTTAAGGTGTATTTTGGGTTAATACCACAGTTTCCACTAAGATGAAAAATGTTTTGAGGAATCTCTATAGTATATCCTGGTTCCCAATGATGAATCATGTTATCATGAAGTTGAAGAAAATGTCCCCAATCCCAGGGACTAACTGCAACAAAATAACGTTTAGCTACACCCTCTGGAAATCTCAACCTAAAAGACCCAAACGCGTCAGTATGAAGCGGGATACCGTGTCCAGGATCATAGCGTAAAAGTCTTACTGCGCTTTTATCTTTTATAAGGTTAATTGAATCAAAAAACTCATCGCCTAGCATTTCTTTGAGTTTTAAGTCATCTTCAGGCTCACAACCCCAGTTTTTTTCCATGGAGTTGCTTTCATTATACCCTGTATGCATTAGCAAAACTGCTTGTTTCATATTATCAGGAGTAGTAAAAGGTCTTGGATTATAATATTTATGTAAAGCCTTATCAATATTATCAGTTGACCAGTCAATTATGTCTTTATAGGGGATATCTAATTTCAGTTCTAAGGGGGAAATTTCAAAGTGAGTATCTAAACTAACATTCTTTTCATCTAAATACTGTTGATAGTAGTCTTCTCTGGTGTATGCATTCATGTGTATGCTCCTTTTTAAGGGTATAAAAAAAGCTAGCTAAGAAACCTAGCTAGCTTTTAAACTAATTATTTGTTGTCTAGGCTAATCCAAACGTCAACGATATTCCAAAAGTTTTTAAGGCTCATACCCTTTGCTTCCATAATATCACCTGTCAAAATATGGCTTTTACCGTAGTATGCTTTTAAGTCAGCATCTTCCTTAAGCATTTTCATCACAGCAGTTTTTGCTACTGCTGTTTGCTTTGCATTCATGTTTACACCCTGCATTACACCATAGGTTGCCACATCTTTAAGCTTCCAGTTTGGAAACACATCTGCAAACTTCACAGTTCCGTTTACACCTGCCGTAGTTGCAAAACAATTTACACCAGGGGTGTTGATCTCACGAGCAGTATAACCAGTGTAAATCATATCTACGTCACCAGCAACTAGACCTTTAAGAGTCTTGCTAGAACCACTGAAATCTACACGATTAAATTTTATATTGAATTGCTTTTCTAAGTCAATAAACATTCCTTGCGGATAGTCAGAAACACCTATATTGATCTTTCCATCTTTTCCTTTTATCCACTTCTCAAAATCTGCTTTTGAATTAACATTATTGTATGGCTTCTTTGCTACACAAAGAGTCATACTTCTTAGAAATAACATTGATACTGTACTGTCTTCAGTAATAGCAGGGTTTGGGTCACATTTTTTTCTGAATTTATCAGATTTAAATTTATTAGCACTGATTAAATACATTGCAGCTCTGTCAGTATTTTTTACCCACTTATTGTTGGTATGGCAATTTTTAGTCCAGTGAAGCTTACTATCAAAACCTTGGCTTTGAAGAGCCTTATGGAACATAACTCCTTGTTTCCAAGAATTGCCTGTATTACCAGACGGTACAATGATATCTAACTGATCTGCTGTTGCAGCAAATGAAGTAAGTGTTAGTGCAATAGCAAGTGCGCTAGTTTTCTTAAGTAAGTTCATAATATCTCCTATGTGGTTCTTACATTAAATTGATTTGATAAAAGGCATAAAACGCCTCTAATATTTTGTCTTGTAGCATAAAAGCGATCATTAAGACTAATGGTTCAGTTTTTCGCAGTAAATATCCTAGCGGTGTTAAAACTAACATCACTGTAAGATGATACCACATATCATAATCAAGTGACCCAGTGTATAGCACGAGCCCGATTAGTAATATTCCTGTCCCGATTAACATGTAATTCATATTAACCTTTTGTAGGATGTTAATGTACTTTACTGCAGGCCAGCATAGTATTAACCCTATTGCATTAACTATAACAAACCAAGCACACAGATGCAAGAACAAATTTGTTTTGATTGTTGTCGTGTAATTGATGATATAGGTATTTATTTCTATAATTGCCAGTAGGAGTGTTTCACTACCAGAAATCGGAATTCCTATTAGTAGTAAAGGCATTAAACCAGTCATGTTAGTTGCATTGTTTGATGTCTCAGCTGATACTAATGACTTGATATCTCCTTCCTCAGAATATGTACCTCTTTTTCTCCCTAAATACCTTTCAAGGGCATAGCTAAGATTAGTTCCGACAGCTGTTCCAACATGAGGCACTAAGCCAATAAAAGCTCCTATAATACTACCTCTAATAGATGATGTTATATTACCAAAATATTCTTTTATATGTAACCAGACAGGAGTTTTATCTTCATAAACTCTATCAGTTTTAAAGTTTTTAAATTGATCTTTTACCTGTAATAACACAGGAAATACATACAAACTTACCATTACAGGAAATAAAGGTAAACCAGTTATCAACTCAGGAAATCTTTCATACGGAAGGTAATCTTCAGCAAAAATAGTAGGAGGAACACTTAATTGCCCTATACATGATAGTAAAAATCCTAACGCAAATATAAACGCATTCTGTATCTTACTATGTCCAAGAAGAAATACGACACTAAAAGATGCAATTAGTAATATTACTGATTGAATATTGTTATTATAAAATTTAGTGATCAGTTCGACTGCTGAAGGTAATGCTAATAAAACCATACCTAAAGCAATAAAAGCACCAACTACACTTCCTATTGCCGCATTTGAGATAGCTATATTTCCTAGTCCACGAGAAAACATTCGTTTGCCCTCTCTTACTGCAGGAAGACTACTAGCTTCTCCAGGGACTCCAAATACCGTAGCAACTACACTACCGCTAAACTGTGATACTGAAGTTAGTGCCATATAAAATAATAATAGTTGTAATAACGTTGAATCTAGTAAAAATGGATAAACTAAAAACAAAGTGACTAAGTTACCTATTCCAGGAATAAACCCTGAAAAATAACCACAAGTTATACCAGCTAAAACATGAGCTGTGTCGCCTAAATCAATCATTTACTACTCTAAATAATATTTACCAATTAAAACGCCCTCTGGATATCTATGTAAAGGAACTCCACGAAGTTTTGAGTTATTTACTCCTAATAAATCCTTAAACAATTCGGGGTATATTTTAAACATTTGCTTTGCAAATGCGTCTGCCTTTCTTGAGATGTTTAGCTTAGAAACATGTTTTTTATCAAAAAAGGGTGATTTTCTATTCAATACATTAGTTCTACACAGAGTTTGGAATATATTTCTATATTGTGTCTGCCTAGCAGCACTAAAAGCAAATAATTTATGTTGTCTTAGATAATTTTTTACCATATGACATTGTTTTGAATGAACCCACGGAGCTTCTGGGCTTGTAAAAAATGAAAGTCTATTACTTCCTTGACTACCACAAATAAAATTATCTGTATCCCAGATTTCTACATAAAATTTATCTAGCATCTCATCGTATACTACAGTTGGGTGAGTGCATCCTCTTATTATGATACCAGCTTCTTTTTGTGTTTGCATTGCTATGCCCGCTAATGGGGCAGAATACTTTTCAAACGTTCTACTACTATGACTAAATACGTACTTTTCTGTATACGCTTCTTTTAGTAAAGTCCAACTATCCATTTGCCAAATATTTATTGTTGGATTACCTATTAAAGAAAGATTAGTTGCTTTTAGTCTTGGAAGAGCTACTTGGTTTATTTCCCAATTTAGATGCTCGTGAAAATCTTTTTCTAGTCCCTCAAGATTAGTCGCATAAATAACTATTTCATCAATCTTAATTTTATGTTTAAGAGCCGTGTCTAAAATTACTTGACTGTCAGCACCTCCACTATATGATAAAGCTATATAATTATAATTATCTCTATACCATTGTAACCTATTTTTTAGAATATCATCCCATGACTCGATAGGCTCTTTAGTCCAATCATAATAATCAAAAGATAAATCTTTATCTAAACAACATCTTAGTTTTTCAAATACCTGAGTGCGTGTCAAACCTTTATTGAAGGCGTGATCGATTGCTAACCATTTAGTTGGAAAAAAATGACCATCTTGTATATGATAGAATATTCCAGAGTCACTATGATAAAAAGTTTTTGCCGATATAGTTTGGATCATTTTTTACCATCGCCAATTCTCTTTAAAATGTTTTACTAATTTTAACAATTCTTTATCAAATTCTTTTTTAGGCTCCCACCCTAATTTTCTGAGAGGATCGCAGCTTATAGCATATCTGACATCTTGCCCAGGTCTTTCAAAGGATAAATCTAGATGAGTCTCTAAGTCAGGAACTTCTCTTTTAGAATGTTCTAAAAAATAACAATTAATTAGTTTTCTTACTGTATCATAGTTAGATTGCTCAAACTCAGACGATATATTGTAGATACAATTTCTTTCTGCTTTTTCATACAAAGTTATTAAAGCATCAGAGGTGTCCTCGGTATGAGTCCAAGTTCTAACTGGTAATCCATTGTTATGTAACTTAATTTTTTTATTTCTTGATAATCTTTTACAGGCTAAAGGAATTAGCTTTTCAGGATATTGATGAGGCCCATAATTATTAGACGGTCTTGCTATTATATAGTCTAATCCATGAGTTCTTGCCCAGCTCTGAATTAATAGATCTGCACTAGCTTTAGTTGCGGCATAAGGATTAGAAGGATTTAAAGTTGCTGTTTCATCAAAAGATTCTTTTTTTATGTCTCCATAAACTTCATCAGTAGAAATTTGAAAAAATAACGGCTTATCAGTTCTGATTGTTATTCTTTTTTGAATTAATGTTAAGAGGTTTTTTACCCCATAGATATTTGAGTGTAAAAATGGATCAACATTTTGATTTCCTATGTCAACATCGCTTTCAGCAGCTAAATTAAATATTACATCACATTCTGGTAACCAAGTAAGATTACAAATATCTTCCATAATAATGTGGACTTTTTTACCATACGTATTGATAAGTTTATCTATTAGTGGTTGATTTGATAAATAACAAAACTTATCAATAGCATATACATACCATCCTTGCTCTAATAATCTTTCAGTAAAAGTACTTCCAATAAATCCTGCAAAACCAGTTACGACTGCAACTTTTTTAGACATAGTTAATTCCTTCTGTTAGCGCAAAACACTTTATGTTGTTAAATAGGTAATTAGACACGGTAAGCCCTCTTAATGGTTTATAATATTGTTTATATTCGTATTTATTTAAAAAATCTTCTGGTAGGGCTTCTTCTGTAATATAAGGAAAACAATTCGGAAAAAAAGTTTCATCCTCTGAGTAGTTAGTATAACTTGTACCATCTAAATCTCTTAATTCATATTTTAATTTATAATAGTTATCTTGATATTGTCTTGCTAGAGTATCTATATCAAATTGATCCCACCACTGCAGTATTGCAGCAGCGCTGATTTCGCTAATTTTATAGTTACCACTACGCTCATTAAATGCGCCCTCGATAATTCCAAAGTTTGTAGCGATTCTAACAGCATCTTCATATTCTTTATCTATAATAGCTAAGCCACCTTCTCCAAAACCAATAGGTTTGGTATGGTGAAGTGATATATAAGAACCACAAGCATAGTTACAGCTATTTGTACCATCTAAAAAAGTGTAAGGAGACGCTGCATTATCAAATATTATGTAAGGAAATTTGTGTTGTGATATGTACTCAAAATCTTGTAAATGACCAAATACATTAGTAACTATAAGTATTTTAGCTTGGTCTATATAGGGACTGTCTAAATCAATATTAAAATCTGGTCTCATGTCCGTTACTACCGGTCCTTGGGCTGGTCCTAAAGAATTAGAGGCAAAAGTAAAATCTTGTGTTCCAATTCTTGCGGCTCCGTCCTGTCTTTGTATACCCCAGAGCATAGCATGCAAAGCTGAAGTACCGCTTGAGCAAGCAATAATAGCTTTTGATTCATCAATTTTAAGCATATCTCTTGCTCTGATTTCAAGTTCTTTAGCTGCCCAGCCATTATTAGTAAACTGATTAGTTTTTTGTGCGGTTTCCAAATAATGTTGAAATTTGTCTTGCAAGAGTGTTTTTTTGAGTATGTATGGTATCATTTCTATAAAGCGCCACTTTTGGTTGTTCTATATCAAGGTCATACACCCTGATTAATGATAATTTGTTCATTTCTACAAATTGTTCACAAACTTCTCTGATCCCGTTTGTGCTATTATTTGTCCAATAATCATCAAATAATAATAAAGGTATTTCTAAATCAATACATAGTCTTATATCAGATGCTACCCCTGTTTTAGAGTGATCACCATCTATAAACGCTAAATCAAATAGTTGTCCTTTTAGTTGTTGTTTTACTTTTTTACTGTTACTTAGTATAAAAGAAAATCTATCACCATGCAAGTTTTTTACTGCTTCAGATGCCTTGATAGTATCAGGATGGACTCCTATATCTACTGATGTTAACTTTGATTTCTTATCTACATCAAACTCTAACCACATTGAAGCTGAATAACCTATGTTAAAGCCTATCTCAAGTATTGACTCAATTTTGTATTGATTATATATATCTTGAATTATAGGTCTATATACGTTTCTATCATTCCAGTGACCTTCTGTAGTTTTAAAATTAGCTAGATGTGGATATTGAGTCATAGACTTGTTCCCAAGGTATTAATGGAGTAATGCACCCGTCTTGTAAATGCGTAGCGTGGCCTGGAACTGGGCAGTATGCTCCAACTTGGCTAAAGGCTTTCCAAGTCCAAGTATCGTCTGCAAAAGCTCCTGCTCTTAATAATTCAAATTTGTATTTTAACCAGGTAGAGCCTAATGCTGCAACAGTTAATGTGGCACTAGGTATAGATCTGATGTGTCCATAATTTGTAATTTCTAACCTACACATTCTATTGCTATCTATAAAATATCTGTCAGGATAATCTTGAGGTGCATAAAAACCTCCAAATTTATTACCAAAAAATGCTTTCATCGCTTCTATAGCTTGAGGTATGTGTAAATAATCATCTTCACAAATATAGATTAATTCATCTTTGTTTTGTTCAGATAGTTCTACTAAAAACTCCATCAACTCTGGACAAGAATTAGCTAACACTGGATGATACGTTGGATATGGATGATTTGCTCTAAGTTCTGGTAACGGAGTAATTTTATGAATACTAAACTCTGCATTAGTATTATTTTTCATCCACTCAAGAGTATCGTTGGTGGTTCTATCATCTATAATAATTATTTTATCATTTTTATCTAACGACCTTTGAATCGAAAGATAACATTTTCTAATTATTTCTAATTTATGTTTTCCATTCCAACGTAGACCCTCTTTTGTCTCGTCTCCTAATGAACCTGCAGATACAGCAGCTTCTGAACTTCTAAATAATACTATCATTTTTTTGGTGGTTTATTAACAATCACACCTGACTTGAAAAACTGTCTATCTTTCATATCGTCGAAAAGATGTTCTCCAGAACTTAGTGTGTTGTCATTTCCTAAGTTAGTTCGTTGTGTAACGGTTGTTGCGTTACCTAGCCAGTTATCATCTCCTACGTTACAATAACCTAGCACAGTGGCATATGTAGTGAATATATTATGGTTTCCCATTCTGACATCATGATGAACAGACGCATAACAATTTAACAAGTTAAAATTACCTATATCAGCGTTTGCGTTTGTCATTGCAAAACAATTTAGTACATTACCAATACCCAATCTACTAGTTTGAGATAAATGTGCTTCATTAGCCGCTATATTTGGAAAATGATTAATGTCTTGCTCGTAAACTTTAAATAAATGTTCTAAAAACTTTTTTCTCCAAACACGATGTCCTGTGCCTAAGACAAAAGAAGCTTTATCAGGGTATTTAAAATCATCAACACCTTCTTCGTTAATTATTACTAGTTTATTGTTTTTTAAAATTAGAAAACCTCCGAAGTCTTCTATGACTCCGCCTAACACAAATTGATCAAAACACTCTTGAGCATATCCGCCATTTCCTAATAGATAAGTTTTATACACCTTTTATTGTGCCATCTTCGTATGCGGCATCCCATAAATTTCTATTAAGTCTTACTCTCTTATCATTAACATCTACGTAATCTGTTTCTAGTTCTTTTTTTACTTCTTCAACTCTATGTTGCAGCCAACTGATAGATGTATGTATATGACCGGTATCATGAGGTTGTAACCTACTTTTTGCTACTGCAATTTCATCCATTAACATTATAAGTTTATCGGTATTTTTTATCATTTTTCTTCTCCAAAAATTGTGTTGTGTGTGTTATTAACTCTTATAAAAGTGGCACACTTTGATAAAGATTTTAGCCTCTTTGCACCTACGTAAGTACAGGCAGATCTAATACCACTTAGTATATCTATTAAGGTATTATTAACAGCACCTTTATAGGGTACTTCAACTGTTTTACCTTCTACCCCTCTATAATCTTTAGTAGGAACATTGTGTCTGCTCATTGCAGATTCAGAAGACATTCCATAAAATCTCATTTTCCCTTCAACAATTTCGCCATCACACTCATCATGCCCAGCTAAAATTCCTCCGATCATTACGAAATCAGCTCCTGCAGCAAATGCCTTTACAATATCTCCTGAGTTATTACACCCTCCATCCGCAATAATATGAGCATTAAGCCCGTGTGCTGCATCTGCGCATTCCATTACTGCACTTAGTTGGGGATATCCTACTCCAGTTTTTATTCTTGTAGTACAAACAGAGCCAGGTCCTACACCGACTTTTATAATATCAGCTCCTGCTAAAATTAATTCTTGTGCTATGTCCGCGGTCACAACATTACCAGCAACAATAGTTGCATCTGGCAATCTCATTCGCATATCTTTGATTGCTTCAATTACAGAAATAGTATAACCGTTAGCAACATCAATTCCAACCATATCCCACTTTAAGTGATTTGTTACCATATGTCCTACATCATCAATACCACCCATCATACATACATTTTTACCTAGCATCTTATTATTAGTTGTACCGATTCTCCACCAAGTAGCATCTTTCTTCATAAAATGCCTTGCCGGACACGTAATCATACCGTGTTCTAACATTTTTTTATGCATTTCAGGCGTACCTACAGTATCCATATTAGATGCCATAATAGGAACTCCAGTCCATTCCATTTTACTATGTTTAAATTTAAATGTTCGGGTAATATCAACATCATAACGGGATGTTAGTGTTGATCGCTTAGGTCTCAGAAGAACATCTGAATAATCTAACTTAATATCGTCTTCGATTCTCATCATTGCCTCATTTTAAATGTGTTGGCAGGGCTATTTTAGTTCCCACAGGCATCCAGCCCGCCCTGCCGTGTAGGTAATTTTACGTTCTTATATCGAGTCTACCTTATCCGTCTTGGTAGCCCACCTACGTCGCCGATACATTACATCATAGCTACTGATGTACTTTCATCTTTACGATAGTATCGCCTGCGAATCCTCTTTTTACGAGGAAAAAAGTTCCTACAAAATCAAGACCTCTTGCTGACAGTTAGCTAGACCGTTGATCTCTTACGTGTTAATTCACGATGACGTACCTCAGACCCGATCGAACCAGTGGTACACCTTGACGTTGTAGGTATCCTTACAAGGAATAAGGGGAGAGATTCTGTTTCCGCGCTCTCTCCAGGCGCATAGAAATTAAGCGGCTAGCGCTAACTCCTGAGGTGCAAAATTATCGTTTGCGTTTATTAAAATCTTGCGGTTAAGGTCGCTTGCGCACCTGCTTCTAAGTATAGGTGTTTACTCATCTGTCGATCCTATTTCACCCCCAATGGGTTATGCTGCGAGCCAAGTATTTACTTCAAAAACTTCAATAAGCATAAAGCTAAAAAGTAATAAGAGTATACTATATACAATTAATTTACCACTGAAGTTGTGTGCCGCCATTTTAATTGCTATAAGTTCATTGCCTAAAAATCTTAGTGCTAGCTCAAACTCATTATGCTCATCTTTAATGACTACGCCGTTTTTCTTTTCTTCGCTCATAATTTTCTCTCTTTTTTGGTGGAGGTGTCGGGTACCGCCCCCGAGTCCAGTCTGCCTACTCTACTTATACCTCAAACAAAGCACTGTCTATATTAAGTTCTTTGAGTTCTTCTTTAGTATTGTAATTAAAGATTCTAAAACTATCTGCTTCAAGATCCCATACTAATTCCATACCCTCTGGGTATTTGCTTTCAGAACCTGCACCTTGAACGTGCTTTTTTAAAAACGGTTCTGGTAAATCCCAAATTCTTGCGAAAACCATTTCTCGATTTTCTCCGTTCTTTTTCTTAAAAGTTCCTTTGTATGCTTTCATCTAACTCTCCATAATTATTACTTAATTATAAAGAATTATTTAGCAACGTGCAACTTCAAAGCGTCTGTAAATTGTTTCTTAACTGTTTCCCAATCATCTAGAGACAATCTATAGTGTCTAAAATAATCATTTGTATAAATCTTAACATGATTACTTAAAACAGTCAAAGTAAAATTGTGGTATACTACATGACCTGTTTTTATAGCCTTAATAAAAGCTTCTAGCGTAAAAGTTAAATTATGTACGTGGTTTTCTGAAATTTTTATTGCTAGATGGACGTGGTTTGTTTTGCTGATTTGGATTTTTATTAGGTCTTTGAACATTTTTATTTCTTCTATTTTTTCTAAATTGATTAAGTTCATCACGAACAAATTGCTGTTCTAGTTGTGCCCGTTTTTTGATCCAACGTTTTTTACCTGCTTTTTTTGCAAGTCTTTTCTTTTCTGCTTTTCCAGTAAAGTGCCGTCTTTCTCTAAGTTCTTTTGAAATACCTTCTTCTAAAAGTTTCTTTTTGAGAATCCTAAGAGCTTTACTTACATCATTATTTCTGACTGAAATGTACATATTTTTTATAATAGTCTTTTATAGTAGACTCATAATCCTTGTAGTTAAAGTTAAAATCAAAAGTTTTTAATAACTTTTGCGAGTCTAATAATCCTCTCGGTTTTCCTGTAGGCCCAAACTTTTCTTCCCACTCAAACGGTTCTGTATATACTAGCTCTATTGCTTTTGCTGATCTGACAAAATTATATGATATATTATATATGCCAGGATTCCAGTTGTCTAAAATATTTTTAATTGCCAAAACGAAGTCCTCTATATAGATGCATGACGCCGCTTCTATCATAAAAGGTTTTTTAGCTAAAATTTGTCTCTCTAAATTCATCCATATGGAAAATTTTCCGTCTCCCATACCGTACACATGAATTGGTCTTAATATAATATCTTTTTCACTGCAGATAGTTTCTGCCTTTGCTTTACTGTCCCCGTAATGGTCTACAGGTCCTAAAGAGTACTGCTCGTCAATTAATCCTTCCCAAGTGCCGTAAACCATGCTACTACTAATATGTAAAACAGGTGTATCACCGTAAGCATTTTTAATTTCTTGTAATCCTGTTACTATTGAATTAGTTGTAAATTCTGGAAAATGTTGAGAAAGAATAGCTTCAGATAAAGCTCCACAATTAATAATTAAATCATATTCTTTATGTATAGGTAGCATCTCAAAAGAATTTGATCGATGAATCTCTTTTACTTTTTCTTTTATGAGTCCAAGCCTATACTTTAAATTTAAAGTTCTATGCTTTGCTTCAATTTCATTTATAGGCTGAAGTCCTTGTGATCCTCGATGGATATACTTAAAACCAACATAATCTAAATCAAAGCCATCTACAATGTCAACCTCGTGAATTTGCCCTAATTCATTTACTAGGTGGGCTCCGATAAAGCCCAGTCCGCCTGTAATTAGTATTTTCATAAATAATTTTCAACTGTGATAATTGTGTTATAAAACTTATTAAGTAAGGAAATAAGCATAACGTCTATTGTTCTATCCTATGTGGGTTAGGGCCCACTCAATAGCCTTTTTATTAGATAGTTTAGCATTGATGTGAGTTTTATGAGTATCATTTTTAAATAACATTAAACAAGGAAGTCTGCCTGGTTTTTGATTATACAAAGCTAAACGAGGATCGTTTTCATTTGCAAACTCTGTTACTAGTCCTTCAATCTCATTAGATATTGCCGTAAGCTGATTTTTTATATATTCTATATTTAATGAATTTGACGAGTGAGAAAAACCTACTAGTTTATGCGCCATTGACTTGTTCCTTTAACTGCTTAATATCTTGTTGAAGTAACTCAATTGTTTCACGAAGTTCAGATATCTCTTGATGTAGATAACGAATATCCCCACCAAGATCATTAGCCAATTCATGAATTGAAGAATGTACTTCTTTCATCTCAAATTTTAATTGTTTATCGTCTATATACATATTTGTAGACTACAACATAATTTTATTTTTAGCAAGGAAATTTATGCACAAACGACCATCTCTATTAGAAGCAAAAGCACTTCTGAATCAACATGCGCCTGACGTAATGAAAGAGTATTATACCCTTATAGTAACTCACGGAGAGTTCTTTGCAGCTCGGTACCTTGTTGATATTGTTGACCACTACAATCATATAACCTCAGTAACTGCTCAAGCTAACAATTCATAAAGAGAGTTAGCTAGTTTAACATTATTTTCTTTAGTTAAATGAATCGCCGCAAAAGTTGATTGTGTTACTCATACCTAATTATATAAAAATACACTGTTTTAGCAAGTACTTTTACAAAGCGCTTGATTGTAGCTTAAATATTTTATATAATTAATCATAAATAAGGGAGATTTTATGGCTAAAGCAAAAAGAACAGTATTATCAAAAATCGGTTACTCTGACTGGAGTGTAAGAAGAACTATAGATGAAGCAGAAAATATTGCTCGTTGGCAACCTTGGTTAACCCATGAGTGGATGGAAGAAGCTGCCTCAAGACTAGATATTGTTTATGCACCTCATCATGACTATTATGATGCCGCAGTACATCGTATTAACGCATTGTGGAAACAACATAGGCGATTTAGATGGTTTAATGAAAGAGAGTTTTGGAAAGACGGAAAAACTTACCAAACACCTAAAATGTTAGATCCTCTTTTCTAATGAATAGTGAATGTATAAAGTTACTCAATCAACTGCCTAAGTCGTACTTATTAATCGTATTTCCGCCACATCACCACGGGAATGCGATAGGCAGGATTATCAGTTCTCATAAAGAATTTTATTGGCATATAACTGATTGTGACTTATCCTATGACAACATACCTGTAACTTCTCCACTAACTTGGCCTGAGAGTGTAGACCACTTTGGACCTGATAGAGCAATAAGTGAAGAACAATTCACTCGTAAACAAGCACTATTAGGAATGTATCGAAGAGTGCATGGCGGACTATTTTTGCATGATGAAGATTTACTTATAGATAAAGGTGATGTGTTTCAAACGCGTGCATTATCGAATCCAGGGATGCGCTTCACATTGCTACATCATGGCAATGAGCAGATGAATGAAGTTAGCTTACCAAAACTAGTGGTAACAGATTGTGAAGAAGGCTTTAGAGAAGCTCGACAATATGGAATGAACCCTGCTCAATATGAGTCTTTAGATTATAAATCATTTAATGCAGAGTATCATTTAGATTATAGAAAACTCTTCTCTCATGATTATAATATGTTTTATGATGAATATATGAATTTAGTAAAACACTTAAATTTAACACCTAACGAAGATGAAGTGAGAGGCTTTGTATTACGCCTCTTAGATAGAATGAAACACTGCGATGAATATCTTTGGAAAATTATGCAAGATGATGGTACACTTAGTGAGCCTTACTATACCTCATCATACTGTTATGACGACTTGTATTCGCCAGTGTTTAGAAAATTTGAAGCAGCTTATCTGCACTTTATTAGACTTAAAGAGTTACCTTATCAGATGAACGCAGTACGAACCCGTATTTTGTTTGATTTAGATAAGAAAAATAGATGATTTTCACCGTGCTTGTTAATGTTCAAAATTTTAGTTTGCACACACCCATAAACTATGCTATTAATAGGAGATTATAAATGTATTTTAAGCTAGTTTCAAAGAATGCCTACCGTGACTTAGTAAGAAACGCAAGGCGAATCTGCATCTCACAGATTAGTGACAGCGAAAAAAGCGATGCTTTTAACGAGCTGTATGAGACACTTAAGCGCCGTCTCGGAGAGACAACGCGTACACTTAACGCTGAGGGAGCTTTCGCTAAACGTTGCAATCATTGGAATCAGCGTGGCATACCTGATATCAAGCCTGTGAAAACGCTACGAAATCCGTGGCTAAGCTTCAAACGTGAGTTTGTTGACGCAATACACGCCAAAGATGCGTCTAAACGCATCGAAATAGCTTTGTCTTGGTTTTATGCAAATCCACACCGCGATGATTGGATCGCATCTTAATACTACGCGAAGCGTGCGACCGAAGGGAGCAAGCCTTGAAGAACCATCATGTGCAACTAGTATGGAATATACTAAAAGGAATGCCTATTGAAGTTTTCGATGATGAGGAACAACAGATGTGGGCAAACGACACTTATGAGCTAGTAAGTTTAAGAGATGAGGGAGATTTTAAGGGGAGTAGAGCTATAGGCTCCGCAAATTTAGTAACCGCTCTCAATATAATTAACCAAAAAATTGTTATTGAAAATTTAGCGGATAAAAATGTCAGACACTCAGCTGAAATCGCACAGAAACTTTTTGCTCAAATTATTAAGCATCTACAAGAAGAAAAACTCATCAGAAAAATACCAACTAAAGTAAGAGAAACATTTAAAATTATAGAGGGAAACAATGGAAGCAGCACTTAAAACTGAACTAAAAGCAGAAATATCAAGAATCGTTGATTTAATGATTCAAATAGAAGCTATGAGAGATCAAATTGCGTCACTCAAGAAAGACATTAAAGAAGAGTATGGAATCCCTGTTGCAACAATTACTAAAGTAGCAACGATAGTAAGAAAAGAAAATCTCTCTGAAGAAGAAGAGAAGTGGGAAGAAATCAAAGACTTTGTAGCAGCCTGCTCATAAAGTTTAAATTTTTATTGACATTGACTTAGCTTTTTGTTATTCTATTTGAAATGTGAAAAGCTAAGTCTTTAGCCATATTTTTTTTGAGCAAAAAAAGGAGAAAAAATGACTCAATTAATAGACCCGAATAAATTTACAGAAACAGTTGGCCTTTTAAGGTCATTTTTTTTGGAAAAAGGATTCCTTGAAGTACATACTCAAAATAGACTTTCTATCTTAGCAGCATGTGAAGATCCCTTTAACGTAGCAACATATAATTATGCAAGTCAAGTTTGGCCACTACCTCAAACTGGACAAATGTGGTTAGAGCATGAGCTCTTAAGTCGGCCCTCTAGTAAGGGCTTTTTTTGTGTCTCCACTTCGTACAGACAAGAACCAAATGCAATACCAGGTAGACACGACATAATATTTCCAATGTTTGAATTTGAGATGCCAGGTAACGTAGACGATCTAAAAGCAATGGAGTATGAACTATGTGATTACTTAGGCTTTGGAAAACTTACAGAAAAGACATATGCTGAATGGCAACAACATTTTGGTTTAAGTGCTGACGTAGAAATGGAAGCAGAACACGAACTAAAGATGGAAGCAGAATTTGGTCAAACTATTATCACAAACTTTCCTGAACTAACAAGCCCTTTCTGGAACATGGCAAGAAATGATGACGGCAATACTGCTAAAAAGATGGATGTTATCTTAGGTGGTATGGAAACTATTGGATCAGCAGAACGTTCATGTGATGTTGATATGATGAGAGATACGTTTCATAGTATTGTAGATGGAGAGTATAGTGAATTACTATACAAATTATTCGGCAAAGAACGTGTAGAAGCAGAACTAGAGAATTTTTTAGAGTTTGATTTCTTTCAAAGAGTAGGTGGTGGAATAGGTATTACACGTATGATTCCTGCGCTGGAAAAGATTAACAAGATTAATACCCTTAATCTAGGGTAATGAATACTCTGGGATGGTGAAACGGTAGACACGCACGATTGTTTCTCGTGTGATAGATGACGGCAAATTATTTATCGTGGAGGTTCGAATCCTTCTCCCAGAGCCAACATAATTAAATCACTTAATTTTTGATGACTTTTAGCACCTGCATGAGAGTTATCAGGTGCAAAATCTTTATGTTTTTCTAAGTCTAAATGAAACTTAATGTAATCTTCAGTTAATTCTTCTAATTGTGGCTGTAAATGAGGAAAACAACAGTGATGAATAGTTTTTATTCCTTTTGTACTTATTATTTGTTTTGCTACTGCTCCGCTCCACATTCTTTTTACTACCTCTTCTTCAGAAAAATATAGCATTCCTGCAGCGTGCCAAGCTGCTCTATGCTCTTTTGTATTCTTACGTTTATTATCCAATATTTGTTCCGATAATGTCCAATTTCTATAATATTTTTCATTCTGTAGCACATGATTTGCTACTATAAATCCCTGCCACTGATTATTTCTAAAATCCCACACTTGCCACCGATATTCATTCGTGTGACCGATAAGTATTAAATCAGGTTTTAACTTGACAGCTTCTTCAACTTGTGCTGTAATAAGATATTCAGAAGCGCCACTTTGAGCTAGGTTCTTTAAATCAGCTTTAAACTTATTTTGTACTAAATAGGGGTAACACTGCTTTTGATCAGAGAGTCCTTCTCCCTGAGTAAAACTATCGCCACAGGAAACTATTAACATGAGCGAAGAAATATTTGTAGTTGGAAATTCATGGTCTATACCTTGTGATGAAGCACCCGTACCTGCTTATAATATACTCGGTTTAAAAAACCGATGGGAAATTCCTGGAATTACTTTAGATGCACAAGCAGAATACATTATTGATAACAATCTTGTCAACAGATTTAAAGTAATTTGGCTAATTGGCCACCATCACAGAGTTGACCCAACAGGTGCTGGCCGTTATTTACTACCCTATCCTTTAGGACCTAATGATCCATACGGTAAGTTAGTAAGAGATTTGTGGTTTAAGAAGCTGACTAAAATGCCTTGGTATAATAGAATTAATGCTTTGTTTATTAAAGCGGTATTGGGTGATGCTACTAGAGATAATTTAATGCTCATACCTATTTATAGACCTCATACTTTAGAGCATATCTGGTTTACAGGACATCCTTGTATTTGGGATTTCAATTTGAGAGATTTTGCTAAAAAAGATGGAAACTTAGGTCCTCAAGGACATATGAATCAACAGGGTCATATTAAGTTTGCACCTATATTAGCATCGGAGATATACGATAGATGGAAGATTACATTAAAGATGGCTGGTCCGACGCAGTTGAAATCGGATTTAATGAGACGATAGCTAGACGAGCAAGTGATATAGTAAAATATTGCGAAAAAAATTATATAAATCACGGGCATCAATGGAGATGTGATTTTGCAGGTAAAGTTGCCATTCTTTTAAAACCTGGAGAAGGTTATGAATGGCACTTTGATAATTTAGACTTTGCGGAACGTCGATTAACAACTTCTCGTCCTGGGCGCTTTTGGTCACATCTAGTTTACTTAACTGAGGGTAAGCCTTTTGAGATTGGATCTTGGAACCCTAAAGGAAATCGAGTTGAGCAAACCGATTTTTCTGCGCCTGAACCAGAAGAGATTTTAGTTAGAATATATCCTAAACCTGGAAAAACACTATTATTTCCTTGCTTTATGGTTCATCGTATACAACCTATTGTAGATAATCGTAGATGGGCATTTGTTGATTTTGTTGATGAACCTAATTATTCTACTAAAACGAAAAAAGATTTAACTAATATATTTAATAGGTACTTTGATGAAGATACTAGGAGTAAGCTGCTATCATCACGATAGTGCAGCTGCATCATTAAAAAATAAATTTATACAAGGAGCCGCTCACGAAGAGAGGTTTACTCGTAAAAAATACGATAACTCTTTTCCAAATAATACAATTAGATGGTTACAAAATTGTTATGAGGACTGGGAGATAGCTGCTTTCTATGAAGAAAGTACCTATAAACAGTTTAAAACTGATATTAAAAAAATCACTAAAGCAGAACCTGTTTTAGTTGATCATCATAGTGCTCATGCTATGAGTTCTATTCTTATGACTGACTGGGAAGACTGCGCTGTAATGGTGATAGATACTGTTGGTGGTAAATTTTCAACATCTTTAGGAGTATATGAAAATGGCAAAATTACGTGGATCAAAAGGTTCCGTTATCCCAATTCTCTTGGGCTTTTTTATTCAACTGCTACTCGTTTATTGGGTTTTAAACCACTCAGCGGTGAGTCTCAAGTTATGGCAGCAGCAGGATATGGTACTCCAAAATGGGCTAATTTTATAAAAGATAAATTTATAAATGTTCAAGAAGGTGATTACACTTTACTACATGATCTTACTCGTGGCGTAGGTTCGGGTGTTTTAGATTGGGATATAGCTGCTTCAGTTCAGTCTGTTTTTACAGATGTTGTGGTTAACTTAGCTAATTGGCTATATAAAGAAACTGGAAAGACTAATTTAGCTTACTCAGGCGGTTGCGCTCTTAACTGTGTTACTAATTCACACTTAATGCGTTACACTTTGTTTAATGATATAGCTATACAACCTGCAGCAGGAGATGCTGGTGCTTCTTTAGGCGCAGCTGCTCTTATTGAAAGACCTGTATGGGAAAATGCATTTTTAGGATATGAGGACTATGAGCATCTACAGGCAGACGAAGCAGCAGATAAACTTATTAAAGGTGATATAATACCAATTATTCATGGTCGAGCTGAGTTTGGACCTAGAGCTTTGGGAAATAGAACCTTGCTATGTGCTCCTATAGATAGTACAATAGACAGATTAAATAAAATTAAAAATAGAGAGAACGATTCTTGGCGACCTTATGCACCTATTATTCAAGACAAGGAAGCTAATGACTTTTTTAATATATACAAAGCTTGTCCACATATGTTATTTGTAGCTGGTATAAAAGAGAAATCTAATTTTAAGACTCACGATAATACCGCTAGATTACAACATATTACAGGCTCTCAGGCTTATTTATATAAAATTTTAGAAATTACAAGACAATATGGTTATCCAATTCTTATAAATACAAGTTTAAATGCAAAAGGTAAGCCTATAGTTAATAAGAAAGAAGACTTACATGAAATACAATTATCTGACTGATGTTGAAACTGAAACTCTTAAGTCTGGCAGAACTTATTTTACCCCTGACGGTGCTTATCCTTCTATTACTACTATATTAGGAAAAACAGCTGATAATACCTGGCTCCAAAAATGGATAGAACGGGTAGGAGAAGAAGAAGCCGCACGAGTGTCTAAAGAAGCTACAGATAGAGGAACATTAGTACATGAATTTGCAGAGAGACATTTTAATGGGGAATCTATTACAGATGAACTAAAGGTTCAAACTTTAGATGTTAGACAAATGAGTCATGATTTAATTAAAATGACTGAATCAGGAGTAGAAGAGGTATGGGGACAAGAACAAGTTCTTTGGAGTAATAAATACAAATACGCTGGTAGAACTGACATGGTAGGTATCTGGAAAGGTAAACCTACTATAATTGATTTTAAAACAAGTAAGAAGAAAAAATATGTTAAACAAATTACTGATTATTTTATTCAGTGCTGTGCTTACGCTGTTGCTCACAACGAGCTGTACGGTACAGGTATCAGAAACATGGCAGTGCTCATTACAGTCGATGGCGGAGAACCCCAAATCTTTGAACGTGACGC
>Ga0180120_10000454_pt1 | contig 20843 bp, 31 predicted proteins | sample CPBDNA_3_FD_129677 | JGI IMG/M metagenome (GOLD analysis project Ga0180120, IMG submission 129677) | Freshwater to marine salinity gradient microbial communities from Chesapeake Bay, USA - CPBay_Spr_31_0.2_DNA (version 2) (version 2) | ecosystem: Environmental > Aquatic > Marine > Coastal ... | reverse complement strand
TGTCAACTCAATTAAGAAGTAGGGGGCGATTTGGTACAATGACTTTTAGAAACGGCTACGACCTGACACAGATAAACGCAAGAGGGTCAGCCTTCGGGACAAAGTACGGATTCACTTGGACAACAATAGTATGATAGTATTCGAGACATTAGACTTTCAAAAGGACATCGAAGACATCGACGCTTTCCTATTCGGAAGAATAAACCAGACTACTTGGCAGACAGAGCCCATAGAATTTGAGGGCAAAACTTACATCAAGTATAAGTCAACACTTGACGAATGGAAAGCAGTCAACACAACTGAAATAGAATTGCCACCAATAGAAATAGAAGATCTCACGAGTGATGAAGAAAATACTTAAATTTGTAGAAATCTAAAAACAATCTCAATGAAAACTTGTCTTTGCGATTTGACCTTCTTGAACACAGGACGGCCATCTTGTATGCCGATGCAAGATGCGGCTCGAAAATTAATCCTTGTTCCATTAGCTCAAGCAGATGGCACATTGAATCGAATCCTTTTATCTGATACGCTCGACAAAGCTTATGTCGATGCAGCTATCAACAATGCGGATCCTTATCAGCGTTGGTACCCAGTCGGAAATCTTTTGAATGTCGAAGACGTTCGTGGAGATGATGTCGTTGAGACATTTGAAGACGGAACTTCTGCAAAGGTTCAAGACGCGATTGGAACATTCGCTGGAATCATCATCAACCAGACTCCAGACTACCTTCGCAAGATCATCTCTTGGGGTTGTACTACTTTCGGAGCTTACGTTGTTGACAAGCAAGGAAACTTGATTGGTGACTCTGTTACCGATCCTCTTTACATGGCTCCTCTTCCAATCAATTCAGCAACTTGGAGCCCTAAGTACATCAAAACAACCGACACGACTGTTCCAAAAGTTCAATTGAACTTCGAGTGGAGACAGGACTTCACCGATGATAAACTCGGAATGGTTCTTGCTTCTGAGTTCTCAGGTATTGATTTGCTTGACATCGCTGGTTTGGTTGACTTGTACGGAGCTGTTTCAAACGAAGCGACTACAGGATTCACAATGACAATCACAACCGACTACGGATCTGCAAAGACTCGTGCAAAGGTGAGCGGATTAAATGCTGCTGACTTCGATTTGAATGAGCTTACGCCTACTCCAGGCGCAGAGCCTTTCACAGTTGTAGAGTCTTCTGATGGAGTTTACGACTTCACAATCACAACTCCAGCTTCTTCAACAGAGACATTTGCTCTAGGAATTGATGCTGCCACTTTAGGATATGATGACACATATCTTGTTAGCGAGACAATTACAATTCCTTAATTATGACTAAAGCTTCACACTATCAAGTTGGTCGAATCCACATTTCTTTGAAAGCTTATTCTTCAAAGCAGAAAAAGAAATTCGTGAAATTCTTAGCTCAGAATGGAGTTAAGAGAGGATTCGATGATCACTGGGAGGCTTATAAAAAGCTGAAGTAAGTTCTAAAAAAAGAAAGACTCGGAAGAAATTTCGAGTTTTTTTTTGCTTTTAACAGTAGAAAAAACTGGATAAGGCTACTCTGCTGATCTTAGAAAGTTTGGCGATAGGTTGTTGATTTCAGCCTCTAGCCTTCCGATTCTTTTATTCGCCTCCTTCTTCTCCTTTTCCGTAGAGTCTATTCCTAGATTTGCGGAAATTACCGACATCTCATGTAGTTTCTTATCTATGAGCTTTCTTACTTTCTCGTTTGTGTAATACAATGCAACTCCTTCAATCATAAGTCCATAAGTAAGTTAATGGGCGTTCTGCCCTGATTAAGAACAACAACGCATCCAATAGCAGGCTTTTTGCCTCTCTTAGCGTATGCCATAGCGTAGGAATTGTGATCTATTCCACAACCTACCTGAGTGCCGAAGACCTTAAACTTCTGGCCGACAACCCATTCAGTATAAGCCTGAGTGTGTAGGTGTCCTTGAACCGTGGACATCATATCTGCCTTGCACTTGGTTCTAGCTGTTCCTGCTTCACCATGAATGTATTGCACATCGTCAATCACGAGCCTGTCTACAAAATCCCATTGATCAACCTCCAATACATCTTTATATTCTCTAATCCATTTTGTAGGAACTGCGGAGGTCTGAGCTTTGCGCATTATGATCCGGTCATGGTTTCCGATAATAACGGTAGCAACCGGAAAGTCATCGCGCCACCTTGCTATCTTTTTTATTGCAAATTCTAGTTCGTCAGAGCCTCCGAGTCCGTTTGCGTCTGTTTCGTGATATGAGCTAAAGTGATTGTCAATTACATCGCCAATAAATACAATTTTATTGCAGTTGAATTTTTCCTTTTGCTTTATGCAGAAATCTAGATAGCCATCCAGGCAGAAAGGTTCGTGCAGGTCTCCTATTACTAGGACTCTGTTGGACTCATCTTTTAGGCTTCCCACAAGCCAGTTGAGTCCTTTGCTTAATCTCGGTCTACTCATCCTCTCAATTTTTGTTATCTCATCGCGTCAATGGCTTGCTTGATGTTCAAACCCTGATTTACATAAAGATAATTTAAAAAATCTAAAAAAATGAATTGCTTTTTTGTTGTAGTATAAAATTTTCTACTATATTTGTTCTATCAAACAATCTAAAACAAACAAGATGAAAGCACAAACAACGAAGAAAGTACAAATCCAACTATCAACAATAGAAGCGTCGCGGATAAACAAGAGGGTTGATGAGATCCTAGAAAGCGTGATTCACGGTGGGCATAGAAAAGCTCTTGCACAGAATCTAAGAAGAGAATTACTCACAAAGGATAACACTCTGAAAATCATAAATGATAACACGTACCACGTTTACGACATGTTAGAGGCCGTTAATTGTAGTACCTCTACAAGGATTGTTCAATTGTTTCAAGATAATCTAGATGCATAGTAGATTTCCTGACACCTCACTCGCTCCGCCTCCTTCATTGGTCGCGGAGCTTTTGAGGTGTAAAGCTAAGATGAAATCAAGAGAATCAATATTACTTGAAAGGCCAGTTTTGATAGGGCAGCACGGCAAGAAGAAGTTGACAAGTATGATTTTTACAGGGGATTTAATCACTGTCAAAGACAAAGAACTCACTTCATGTATTTTTGCAGAGCCTACACATCAGATATTTGGCTGCTTTAGTGACTACTTTAATGAGAGGTCAGAGCTTGCAGCTTTGGACTTAAAGGAATGCAAGCCAGAAATTATTAAAATTAAAAACTTATAATGTTGACGAAATTATTCATTTGGCTCACGAGGTTAAAATATAAGCGCAACGCTGGAGGCGCAGAGAACGCTTTTGACAGCTCTTTCCCTTTGCGTGAATATGTTTGGGTGTTAGAAGATAAAAGACTCACACAATTAGCGGGAAACAGCAAAGAAGCAGTGATTGCTGAGGCTCACGTAAAAGGCAAGCGAGGTTGGCTACATGAACGCATTGAATATCGCCATGTGATTAGAAGCTGGAAAGAAGCTGGAATCTGGGTAAAAGCAAAAAACAATACAGCATGAAAAGATTGATTGAAGTAGCTAGGAACATTCAAAAGACAACTGATAGAAGAGTGTTCTTTCTGACTTTTACGAGAGGGGATGCTCAAAACATGGTCATTGATCTTAATACAGATGGCCAGTTGCGTCTTGGTATCACTTCTGATGGTTCTGCTCTTCCGGTTTATTCGAGAGCGACAGAGATCATCTCAGGAGGCGAGAAGATTGCAGGCACACCTTTCACACTTTACGACACTGGAGCTTTTTATGATTCTTTCAAAATGAGCGATGTCAGTGGAGACTTTGTGACAATATCTGCCGACACAGTGAAACCGAATAAAGACCTTCTTGAGTATGGTGATTTACTTGGCTTGACAGAAGGAAATCTTTCAAAGCTCGTTGATTACATTATCCCAATAGTTCGAGACATTGTAATTAAAGAAGCATTGAAATTAAAATAGCGCAACTGGAAAAAGCTTCTTATTTTGAATAAATTGCTTAAGTTCTAATTTTGTATTTTTACGCAATGAACGTGCACACCTCTATTGACACACTACCAATTGGTAATTACTGGAAGATCATAGAAACAGGCGACGTTCATCTTCTTCTTGACGGTAAGAATGACGGCACAATTAAAACAGAGCATCTTCAAACTGCATGGGCGTTAATTGAAGAAGAAATGTTTGATCTACTTGCCGAGGATAAGGACTACATCGAGCAAGTAAACGATGAGCGTCGTGAATATTTGCGAAAGCTTAAAGCGTTGATTGTTGGTGACACATTATCGATCTTACAATATAAACAGACAAGCTTGTACACACAAGAAGAGTCAGGCGATCTAGAACCTTTTAAATATCACAAAAGCATTGCAGTTCTTGAGGCTCATCTTGGATTTCCAATAGATGATTCAAAAATGTCGGTTCGCAAATATTACATTCACGCACAATTGATGAAAGAAAATGGCACAAAACCGAATTGAACGGTCAGACATAATTGCACCAGACGCGCTTATTAGTGTCATTAAAGAGGGTCGTGATCTGGAACATCAACTGATCAAGGTTCTTGAAGTGATACAACAGATCATGAAGGGTGGGTCAATCAAGTCAGGGGGTGATTTAAAGGCATACACAGAACAGGTGCGTGACTTGAATGAAACATCAAAGACACTTGCAAAGACGCAGAATATCGTCAAAGAATCAACAAAGCAACTTGACGAATCAATTGCTGAAGAAATCGTTCTAAACAAAGAGCTGAATAAGCAAGTTGACGACGTGAACGGAAGCTTTACACAAAACGTCAAGCTGTCTGTTCGATATCGCCTTGAGTTGAAAAAGCTTGCAGAGCAGCAAAAAAATCTAACAAAGCAGCTTGATCGAGGGCTTATAAGTACAAGCAATTATGTAGAAAAGTCAACTGTTCTTTCAAAGCGACAGAAAGAATTGACAGTTGCAAACCAACAGCTTGGAATTACAATGCGTCAGCAGGTGAAGCAAGCAAATGCTGCAGGTACTTCTTTCGATCAACTTAGTATTCATCTTGGTAAGCTTCGCGACACATACAGAAAGCTCACTGCGGAAGAACGAAAATCACCTTTTGGAGTTTCATTAAAAAAATCAATTACACAGCTTGATAAGCAGGTAAAGGCAAACGATGAATCCATCGGAAACTTTCAGCGGTCTGTAGGTAATTATCGAAAAGGGCTTGGCAAAACAATTGAGAAACAAAATTTCATGGGTCAGTCGCTTGGCGGCTTAATGAAAAATTTCAGTGCTTTGTTGTCACCTGTTGGCCTCGTTGCTGGCGCGGTGTCTGGATTATCTGCCTTGTATTTAAGCAGCACGGGCGGCTCACTTGACCTTGCTTCAGCAACTGCGCGACTGCGTGGAAGTTTTCAGGGTTTGGCAAACGACTTTGGCGAGGCTGCTGGTGCTGACGGGAAGGGAAATGGAGTTCTTGACAAAGCTGCAGCGTGGCTTACAGCGTGGGTTGGCGTGGTGACAGGGGCGAAAACATACATTACAGGTGAGCTGGAAAAGATGGCCACAAATAGACTTGCTGACCTGGAGATTGAAGCCATCAAAGCTGAAGCACTTGCGGCAAGGCAAATTGACACACTTGAAGAATTAAAGCAGGTGCGTGACGATACATATCTCCCATTTTCTAAAAGGTTGAAGGCCGCAAGTGATGCTGTTGACATACTCACGAAAAGAGAAGATGCAGAGTTAAAGGTTGCAGAGGAAAGGTTGAAAATGTTTCAGCAGCTCTTGAAAAATGACCCCAACAATTTGCAACGTCAGAAGCTTGTGGCACAGCAGTTGTTGGCAATCTCAAGAATTGAAAGAGAAAACGAACGACTTCGCACAGAGGCAGTCAGAGCAGTCGGGCGTGTTCAGCGTCAAATTGATGCAGACAAAGCTAAACGAGACAGAGAGGCAGCTGCATTACAGAAAAAGCGAGAAGAAGAAGCAGAGAAGGCTGCTGCAAAAAAGAGAAAAGAAGATGAACTTGCAGAGAAAGCGAGACTAAAAGAGATAGATGACTACCAGAAGCTTGATCAACTTGTGTATGATTCACAGATTGCAACTGCTGAATTTGAAGAAAATGCAGAACAAGTCTTTGAGTTGCGTCGTGAAAAGCTTCAACAGCAAAAAGAATTTGAACTTAAAAATGAGAAGCTGACGACTGCAGAAAGGTTGATTATTCAACGTCAATACATTAATGACTTGAACAACATTAATCGTGAAGAAGATGAATACAAAAAACAGCAGCGTGAAAAAGAGCTTAACGCAGCAATTGAGCAAGCAAATCAATTGACATCAATTTTTGAGGATGCAATGAATAGGCGAAGCGAACTGCGACAAGAACAAATCGTTCGTGAAATTGGATACGCCAAAGAAAATTTAGCGAGACAAGAAGACTTAGCCGATCGTGGATTAGCAAACACACTTGCTTTTGAGCAGAAGAAAGCCGCAGAACTTGAGGCTCAAAGAGATAGAGAGGCAAAGAAACAGGAGAGGCGTCAGAAAACTCTTGCATATTTGACAGCTTTCACAGAATACTTGAAAGAGAATCCGAATACAGCAGCAGGAAAAGCACTAGCTCAAGTAGCAATAGCTGAAACTGTTTCAGGTTTATTCTACGAAGGAACAGAGTCAGTTGGTGATGATAACGCAACTAAGTGGAGAAACACTGGAAGAGATGACTATTTGATTGGTGTGCATAAAGGTGAGCGAGTGATCAAAACCTCTGACAACAAAAGAATTGGAAACATGAGCAATGAAGATCTTGTTGCTATGGCAGAAGGTCATCGAAAAGGAGAATACCAAGTCAACGCTTTGAATGATACGAATATCGTGAACGAGCTTCGTTCGGTTCGAAAAGCAGTCAGCTCTTCAGGACAAGTGATCGATGTTGACAAGCTCGGACAGATGATCGATAAGAGAATTGAAGATGGTATTAAGAAGACAATAGTGCATAAAAGGAAGCCGAGAAGAATATGAAGCAACTGCATAAGATAAACGGCAAGTCTGTTCAAGTTCCTAAGAATCATCAAGAGCTTTCAATTGAGATAAACTTCGACAATGACAGCACAGATAGGCAAGTCAGCATAGCGGCCTTTGAGTGGGTAGATAAAGAAGCTCAAGATTTGCTTGACTACTTTAATCTTGGCATGAGTGGAGGAGCTGGAGTCTTTGAAGGAGTTCCGCACAAGATCACACTTCAAGAAAATGGAAGCTCGCTTGATTTGTTTGATGGTTACATTGACCTATCAACCGCAAATTGGGGTAGAAATCAAGTCGTTGCTGATAGCACACCAGTCGCAAAAATTGATTGGCTTAATGATATAGCTGATAGCTTCACATTTGATTACTTGCGTGAAATTGATAAAATCAAAGATTCAGACTTCGTGTTTGTTCCTTATGTTGTGAGCAGTGTTCCAAATTACTCAGATGCAATGATCACTACTGTCACGATCGTTTTCTGCTCTAATGAAATAGTGAAAGTGTATAAGTCATTAGAACCAAAACTTGCTAATATTGCAACAGTTGTTGAAGCCCCAGGTGGAGCAATAGATTTGATTTTTGAAATTATTTACGCTGTTCTGCTTCTTGTTACAGTAGTGGATTTACTTCTTGATCTTATTGCGCTTATCATTCAAAGGATAAAGTACAAGCCAGCAATGTCAGTCAATAGATTGATTGAGATTGCTTGCGACTTTAAAGGGCTCACATACACGAGCGACTTTCTTTTTGAGTCTACTTGGTCAAAGCTGCATATTATTCCAGAGAGCTTTTCAAATCCAGAAGATGTTGAAGATAATAGAATCTTGGGCTTCTTTGCTCCAAATACAACGGAGCAAAACGGATATTTCCAAGGCACATTTGGAGACTTACTTCGAGCAATCAAAGATACGTTCAATGCTAAGGTTGTAATCAATGGAAAGCAGCTTTCTATTGACAAGAGAAATAAGAAGTTGACAACAGCGAGATTCAAGCTTCCTCAATACGATGTTGAGAATTGGAAGACGAACGCTGAAGAAGTTGTTTCAAGCTATTTGATTTCATTCTCATACGATTCAGTTGAGAAGCAAACGATAAACAACTGGACTGGGAATAATATGCAAGCGATTCTTGATTTGAAAGTTTCAACAGATCCTACTTTAAAGCTTCTCAAGAATCTCAACCAAGTTCAAAGTCCGTTTGCTCGAGCGATTAGAAAAGAAAAACTGACTACTCCTGAAAAGATTGCCGATGCTTTGCTTGATGTGTTAGGTGTTAATATCAGTATTCTTATTTCACTCGCTAATGGTGTTCTTGATATAGTTAACAAAGCGATAAAGACAATCAACAAAATCAAGAAAGCTCTTGCTGTAATAGGTATAAAAATCAAAGCAGATCTAGAGCCAGTTCCAAAGTTAATAGATCCACAACTTGGAAATATTATCGACAATAGAACAGGAATGATGCTTCTTGATACAGATATGATTACTGTTCCAAAGTTGGTTCTTCTTGATGTGAACTCAAATTATAAGCTCAATAAAATATCCGCTTTGAACGATACTAAGTTGACCGCTCTTAATCTCTTCAACGAGTTTCACATTTCGAATACTTTTGCTCCTACTGCAAACTCAGCACAGCGATATGAGTTTGAATATGATCAAGTAGAGATGAATCTTACAGACGTTAAAAACGTTATTGAAGATAGAGCCGTCAAGCTACCTTCAGGTGAAATTGTTGAAGTTGTATCTTGTAATTGGAATCCTTTCACGAGATTAGCTACTTTTGTAGTACGCCAAAGAAAGCTTTTTACTAACAATTTAAAACAGGTGATCCTTGAGCCAATTGGAAGATGATATAAAAAAAATAAGAGAAGGTTTGCAGGGCTCTATGGAGTTTTTGAAAGCTGCTCCAAAAGTTCTTGAGAGCTTGACAAAAGACTTGAAGCCTAAAACAGATGAAGATCTTCAGCAGTATGCTAAAATTATGGAAGGAGAAATCGAAATCCATGAAAAAGTTAAAAAATTAAGAGATAAATATGCCAGTCTGGTTAGAGAGTCTTGAGATAAACGAAGAGAACGTCAGTGGAAATATTGACTATCTCAAAGGGAATATGTTCCAGAAGATCGAAGTCAACATTGAAATTCGTGTTGAAACTTGGGTTGAAATGAACACTACTGACGAAGTGTATTTCGGTGACCCTGGCATGACTACGACGGACTGGATTACTGCAACTTGGCCTTTTGCTACTGACTTTAATGTTGGAGACTCTCTTGCGGTTGTAGGCTCCAGACATGGTAATAACGATTCAGCTCTCTATGTGATTACAGAGAAGCCAAGTGATTATGAGATTCGAATCACTGGATTCGGAATGACTTCAACGCTTGAGAATAGTGGAAAGATTCACTTGGTTCAAGAGTCTAAAGGAATCATTTTAGACTACGGCCTTATTGAAAACGCAGAAGCTACCAACTTTAACTCAAAAGTTGACGGCTCTTTAATGCGTTACGAATATGGTGCAGACCCTATCGGTGCGACTCCTATCTTGATGAATCCGCTAGGTAAAAAAGATTGGCAGCTTGGAATCACAGGCTTGGATGACGTTCTAGTTTCGAACACAACTCTTGGTGATGATCGCATAAATTATCGCTATAAGTTCACGCTAAGTCAGACGTTTATTATTCATCCAATGTTCTTAGCTCCTCAGATTACTGATTTGCTTAATTCGCCACGTCTTGCGCCAAAGTATTTTAGGCTGATAAACGCTTTAAAGTACGTCTTTAGGATTCGAGCTTTAAGAACTCTTCAAGATCCGAATGTTTATCAAGAAGGTGTCTTCGATAAAAAGATTGGAAACACTGGATGGGCAGGTGAAGAGTACAACGGAGGTGATGCCGAATATGAAATCGACAATTTAGTTTATTCCAATAGTCTAGGGATCGTCAAGGATTCAGTTGTCACAGTCTCTTTCGATGTAGTAAACACTGCTGACAACACTAACGGAGACGCTGAATTTGTTTGTGTCAATTTTATTATGTTGCCAGAAGACGCTTCACAGTATCAGAACAAAGATGAGTTCATGTCAAGCAATTTCTGCTTTGACAGAGCAAACCAGCAAGAAGGAGCGGCAGCAATTAACGGAATACAAAACGGAACTGGCTTTCAAGCTATTACAAACTTGACAGTAACTTCAGGCGCGAGCCTAGTTACAGTCCAATTTGATATGGACTTTGGAACATCTACTCAAGCTGTTATAGACGCTCTAAATGATAAGCGTTTCATGATTGCAGCTTATGCAGTAGGCAACGCTCTTTCAGCTGAATTGGCAAATTATACTTTAATGTTTGTCGATATTGATGAAATAAAGATTGATATTCCTGACACGATAATAACCTGCACTCCAGAGCTTTTCTTTCATGATCAGAATGATTTCACGAGCCCAGTCACATCTCCAGAGTTTACGCCTGAAGATGAAATAGTTGGGTATTCCGCTATTCTTTTAGATCGCTCAAGCTTAGACGCTCAGATAGATACTATGAGAGGTGAAGTGTATCTTGAAAAAACTGGTGAAGATGATGTGATTCTTGATCAGATTGAATTTGATTTAACTGGCGCACCTATTATTGGCGATGTACGCTTCATAAATGAAACTCCTGACACACCTTTCGCTGTTTTGTCTACTGAGATAAGGTCAAAATATAAAGCTGTTCGAGATACTTCAACGGATTCAGGCTCTTCTTATGGCTACTATTTACAGCATCCGTTCTTGATTCGTTGGGAATATTGGGAACAGTTGTTTCTCACTACACTGCCAGGAGACTTTCTTGACATCACAGAACAGTTCAACGGCTACAATCAAAACTGGTATCGGCTCTCTCAGCTCTCTGGCTGGTCATTAAAATATAGGCTATCCACTGATGTGACAGTCCAGAACACAACAAAAACAATAAACAAAGCTGTCGACATTACTTTAAACGATTATCTCTCAAACACTGATTGGATAAACGAAACGATTGAATGTTATGATGGGGCAACTCTTCTCGATGTTGGTGGAACTCCTTACATTAAGTCGAAATCAACTGGAATCGATACGACTATCAGAGCAGAGTTCGAACATCTCTCAGCAGCTCCAGCAGTCGGAGATCTTTGGGGCTTGATTAGAGTAATACCAAAAGAAGTAGGAACATACATCGCAAACGACTCCGCTTCGAGCGAATACAATAGAAGCTCTCTTTCTTTCTTATCAGGCACGGGTGGTAAGGTTACAATCTCAAATCCGAGCGGTAATGTCATCAGACTTGAATGCACTGTTCAAGCTTCAGAACTACCAGACGGAGTTGAAGAGTTTACAATCTCAGCAAGACTCGGGCAAGATTCAAGTACGATTTAATTCTATATTTTTGCAACATGAGCAAGTGGGGAGAGATTCAAAAGAAAAATGTCTTAGTTATAGACGGAATCAGGGAAATCATCACTCTCCCACTGAATGATAATCCTTTCGAAAGATGTTGCTACAATCTATGTGTCTTTGCTGATCCTTCAAATTCAGACAACTATCGAAACGATTGGACTAGCTTTTTAAAAATTATTCCCAAATCTTATAGCTCTGTAAATATGGAGCTTGAGAAATATGTCAATGGAGTTTGGACAATTCAAGCTTCTCTTGTAAATGATACTTACGGAACTTTCTATCCTTTAGGCTTTGAAACGAAAGGAAACAACAATCTCATCGGCTATCGAATTAACTGGGTTGAGGTGCTTTCAGCTTTCAGCACTGGAAAGTATAGAGTCAAATTTGACTTGACATCAACAGCGATTTATTCAGATTCTTACTGCTTGGAATTTTTCTCTCAATTTGCTGTTGACAATAGTGTGAGAATCGAATGGCTTTGGGATTCTGTAATAGGAGATAGACATTCTCAAGATACTCGCGATTTTGCTGGCTTAGATTGGTGGAATCAAATTAGAATCTGCAACGGAATATTTGGCTACAAAAAAGGAGGCTTTGAAACAGAGTCAAGAAGATACGAGAACGGTTTTGAAGATTCAGTGTCAAAAACATACTCCGAAGATTACACAATGATTCTGAGAGGATTGCCAATTGAAGTGCATGATGTTATCATCTACGACATTCTACAAGCAGACGAAATATTGATCACTGATTATAATTCGTGGAACAACTCTGGAAGCTATATCGATAAGTCTGTCGAAATCTCGGGAGCTTACGAACCAAACTATCAAGGAACAAACACGAAGCCGTCAATTCAACTTACATTCAAAGACCGGTTCTCGAATCGTCGAAAATTATACTCATGACACAAATAGAGGAGGCGGCTTTAGAAACAAAATGGCACGATAGAATCAACATCGTTCAAATCGTTGTCGGTTTGATGGTTGGCTTCGTCATGCTCGGATCATGGGTTGGCGCGGTTGAAGTTCGATTGCAAAGCGTGGAAGAGTATCGTGAAGGAATTGAGCCGACTAGAATTGAAGCTATTAAAATTCTCGGTATGCAAGAGCAAACCTTGACAAGATTATCAAACGACTTCAATGAGTTTCTTGTACGCTATGAGAACGACAGAAAGGAAGATGTTGTATACAAACTTCAAGAGCAAAAGAATATTCAGGAGTTCTACAAGATGTATGACCTAACGCTTAAGAAATGAAAGTAGCTGAGAATTTTTGCCTTCAAGAGTTTGTATCAAAAGACACTTGGGCGAAGTGGGGTGAGAAATCAATCTGGTTTGTAGATCCGAAACTCTTCTCGTTAGCTCAGTTCTACAAGGAGTTTTTTACGATGCACTATCAAGCTGATGATGTATTCATTGTGATCAACAACTGGCACGTTGGAGGAAGCTACATCGGTAGAGGTTACAGAGAGCCGCAGCAGTACAACGAAGGTCAGTTCAGTAAAAGACCAAACTCAGAGAGCCAACACAGATATGGAAGAGCTTTCGATTGTGACATCATTATCAAGAACGGAACTAGGTACGAAGCCGACTACATTGAGATTCAGAAAATCATTAATGATTACAAAGATTTGTTCATGCAAAAAGGCTTGACAACGCTCGAAGATCCAGCTATTGCAAAGACTTGGCTTCACTCAGATGTTCGGAACACAGGGCTTGATCACATTAAAATAGTAAGACCATGAACGAATTTATCGCTGCTGCTCTTCTAGGTGCTATACTTAGAGAGCTCTACTTTTTTAACAAGCACCAAGAGGATTATCTCGAGAAGTCTTACTGGAAGGATCGCTTCGATGACATTCTCTTCGGAGTAGGTTCTGCTTTAGTCTTCGGCTTTTGGGGTGGAGACATCTTCAAATTTCTTGCCGACTTAGGAATCTCAAAGGAATGGGAATGGCTTTTTATTCTCGGAGATTCTTGGCATCCAATCTGGGCTCTAGTGCTCGGATTAATGTCTTCAGCTCTTATTGGTTGGGTAATCGAAAGCGGCTTTGAATCCATTAGAAGCTACTTCTCGAACAAGCTCTCAAAAAAATGAGCGATTTTAAGCTCATCTCAGCGATTCTTTTTATCATAGTTATAGTATTACTCGGAATCATATTTTTACCCTCTTACGGGCTGCGAGATAAGCTAGAGGAAGCGAAAATAGAATCTGCAATAGGTGAGCAAAAGCTTTCTGAGACGATTGAGCGCATGAAAGAGCTTGAGAATGTCACTGATTCGCTGCTTTCAGTAGAGTTGAAAGTTGATACAGTGATCATTAAAACTAAAGTCTACTATGAAAAGAAATATAATGACATCAAAAACGCTGAAGCTGACACTGCTCTCGCTGCTGCTCGTAGTTTGCTCGACGGCTTTGAAATCCCAGACTGACGAACTCTCAAGCGAAGACGCAAAGAAGATCTGGTATCTATTTGAAAAGAACTCGGAGCTCGATTCGCTTCTCAAGCTTAGAGATGAAAAGCTTTCTACAAAAGATGGAATCATTTTCATGCAAAAGCTCCAGCTTGAAGAGTGTAAGAATGGACTCACTCAAAATGAGAATATCAAAATCGCTCTTCGGAAGGAAATCCAAATCATTGAAAGCCAGGCTAAAAAGGAGACAAGAAAGAAAAAGCTCTATAAATTTTCTTCAATAGGCAGCAGCTCTGTAATAGCTATCGGTATTCTTTTCTTATATTTGTCACGCTGATTCTTCAATCCCGAAGAAACATCTTCGTTGTTTGGAAGGCCGAGCTTCATCTCTCGGCCTTTTTTTTGCGTCAATAGTTTTACTTTAAAATTTTCTACTACATTTGTCCAAACAAACAACAAAAGATGAACGAAACAAGAAAAAAATTCCGTGATAGATACGCTTTTTCAAAGCTTGAATCTATTTTAAACGATGTCTGTATGATCATGGGCGAAGCAAAAGAAAACGTGATCAGCAAAAGAAGAGATGGAGATTTTGTTCTCGCTAGACATTTATATCACTACATCGCAGCGAAAAACACTCCTTTCACGCTCACTCAGATCGGCAAGGTTTCAGGCGGTAGAGATCACGCGACTGTTTTGAACTCAAAAAAGAGAATACTTGAATTGATTGAGCCAGTAGGCCCAAACAATAAGATTCCAAATCAAAATATTTTTGACATCGTCAAAGAGCTTGACAAATTTTCAAATCCTGAAGCTGTAAACTTCGAGCAAGAAGATAGCGAAGTTGAAGAAGTTGAAAAGCTATGTCGAGAAGTCCTTTCAACCTTTGATTCAATTTCAGAACATCTTGAAGAGTTGAGAGAGAAATTCAAAATCAAATCAAAATTATACACAAGTAAATTTAGATAATGTCAGTAAAAATTGAAGAGTGGACTACTATCCAGGACTACCACGAGAAAAAAAGTACTGGAAATCTTGTTTACTTTCGAAGAGTAATCGGAGAAGCAATCAAGAACCAAGAGCCTATCATGGTAGAAGTAAACGGAATACAAGAAGCTGTATTCATAGTCGGTCAAGCTTTAGTTCGCAAGAACGGAGGCACAATTCTTTTGAGAGATGTCTGAAAAACTACCAGCGAAGAAGGAATCAGCGATCAAAGTAATTGCATCCGAACTTGAGTTGAAAGGCAAGATTGAAACTTTCAATCAACTGCTATCGAAAGAGCCTCGACCGGCTTGGGTGAGAACTCATCCATTCCAGAAGAAACTGAAGTACATTCCGATTGAGATCATCGAAGAGATGCTTCGTAAGATCTTCCAGCAGTTTGATATTGAAGTCAAGCAAGTGCAGCCGCTTTTCAATTCTGTTCAAGTGACAGTTCGAGTCAACTACTTGCATCCAATTACAAATCAATGGAGATATGTCGATGGAGTTGGAGCCGTCAACGTGCAGACTGACAAAGGAGCTTCTGCTGCTGACTTAGGAGCTATCAAAGCGAACGCTATTCAGTTAGCTGTTCCAGCCGCGAAATCGTATGCAATCAAAGACGCTGTCGAAAATCTAGGAACTATCTTTGGTGCGAACTTAAATCGTAGAGATGTTCCTGAAATCAATTCACCTTGGGTTGATCATTCTACTGCTATGGATAAAACTAAAAACTAAAATCATGGAAAATATTACACACGAAATCTGGTTACATCATCATAAAAGGGAAATTATCTTCAGTTGGATTTGTAAGATGCCATTCAGATTCAATGTAGGAGACAAAATTGATCTACCAGCAATCGAGATATTAAGCAAAACAAAAAACAAAGAAGATGATTTGGAACAACTGCATCAAGATTTTTTTGATTGTTTGTTCGTTGTTGATGAAATCACTATTGGATCTAATTATTGTATTTCTTGTTACTTAAAGCCAGAATAATGGAAAAACAACCTCTTGACAATAAGAACCAGCTCAAGACTCAAATCGAGAAACTGAAGCTGAAGCTCTCAGGAGACATGATAAAAGACATGGAAATCCGTGATCAGATTCATAATCTTGAAATGAAGATCAATGGAACGAAGCCGATGGATAGTCATATCGACTGCGAAGGTTGCGGATCTTGAAAAATAAATTTGCTTTTTTGTTGTAGTATAAAATTTTCTACTATATTTGTTCTATCAAACAATCTAAAACAAACAAGATGAATACAGTAACTTTTAATTGTCATTGCGGATCAACAGTTTTCAATTGGAGAAAAGGAGATGTGTTAGTGGTAACAAGGGAAACTAAAAAAACAATTCAACACATAGCGAAGGACGGAAAAAAGCACGTTTTTAGTAAACGCTTATTTTCTGAATTTTCAGATAAGTAAAAACAAACCACCTCACTCGCTCCGCTTCCTTCATTGGTCGCGGAGCTTTCGAGGTAAAAAACGACGAAAGATGAAACAAATCAGAACAGATCTAACGATTGAAGAATACCACCAACTGCCAGCGATATCAGCCTCGACGCTGAAAAAAGCTGCTCATTCAGAGCTTTCACTAAAGCACTACATGAGTACAAAAATGACAGAAGAGCATATTCCGCACCTCGACTTCGGAAACGCTTTCGAGCTTGCTCTCATGGATGAAGCAAACAAAACTCAAGAGTTTGATAAAAAAGTCAAAGTCGAGCCAACAAAAGAATGGATCGAGAAAGCTCTCGAATCAAATCCAGAACTGAAATCTCCAACAGCTTCGAAAGTCTACAAAGAAGCAAAACAAGAATGGTTCGATAAGCTGCCTGAAAACTGCTACGTCATAGCAGATGAAGGAAAAGAATCAATGGAGTCAATCAACGGAATGATTGCACAACTCAAGAAAGATCCTACTGTCTGGGCTTTACTAGGAGCTACGACTTACCAAGTTTCGTGCTTCTGGAAAGATGAAGAAACAGGACTTGATCTAAAGTCTCGGCCAGACGTGGCAAAAGCAAATAAAAATGTTCAGCTCGACATCAAGACAACGAGAGACGCTTCTCCACACGCTTTTGCAAGACAAGCGACTCAACTGCTATATCCTATTCAAGCAATTATGCAAATAGATGGAGCAATCAAGTCAGGACTTATGGAGTCAGTCGAAAAGTATTACTGGCTTGCAGTTGAAAAAGAAGCTCCTTACAATTATGCTCTCTACTACTTCACTGATGTAGATCGCTCGATTGTAGATAAGAGATACAGATTGCTACTCAAGAAAGTAGCAAAAGCTTTATCAAGTGAAAATCCAAAGTCATACGGAGCGGAAGCCGCCAATGAATTTGGAATCTTAAATTTCAATCTTCCGAATTACTTCTAAAACAAAAAACGATGGCAAAAATGCTAGGACTCAAAGTAAATTTGAGCAAGTTACAGTCAGCTCCATACACGACTAAAAAAGGAGCAAAATGCATCATGATTCCTCTCGATCAAGAAGGAATCTTCGAAGGCAAGAAAGGAACCTATCTTGATCTCACTGTCGCGGTCAATGATGAGCTCAACGACTACGATCAGGACTGCTCTGCTTGGGTGGCTCAGTCGAAAGAAAGTCGAGAAGCTGAAGAAGCAAAGAACTACATCGGAAACGGAAAAGTCTTCTGGACTGATGAAGAAGGAGGCCTTCCAGCGAAAGCTGAAGAAGCCGCTGAAGAGAAACCTAAGAAAAAGGCAGCGGCGAAAGAAGAAGAAGAAGATGATGATCTACCATTTTAAAAAACAACAGACATGAAGAAGAAATACATCACATGGGCGGAGATTAAGCAAGCGATGTCCAATCTCAACATTCAGCCAGAAGCAAAAGTTTACGGAATTCCTAGAGGCGGCCAATATCTTGCAGCGATGACGAATAATCCAGTTGACTCACCAGAGGAAGCTGACATTATCATTGACGACTTGATTGAGACAGGAGAGACATTTAAGAGATATAATTCGAAATATCCAACAAAAAAATATGTCGCTTTGTTTGAAAAAGTACCAGGATCAGACTGGTTGGTTTTCCCTTGGGAGGTTGATCCCTTTAAGGGCGAAGAGACGGCTGAAATGAATGTCACTAGAATTTTAGAAGCTGTTGGCGAGGATCCTACTCGTGAAGGATTAAAGGAAACTCCAAAAAGGTACATGAAGTTCCTTCGAGAATTTCTAACTCCAAAAGAGTTCAACTTCACAACCTTCTCCGCTGAAGGAACTGACGAGATGATTGTGCAAACGAATATCCCGTTCTACTCCCTTTGCGAGCATCACATCGCACCCTTTTTCGGTATCGCGAACGTAGCTTACATCCCAGGTGACAAAATTGTGGGACTAAGTAAGCTGGCAAGAACTGTTGATTTGTATGCGAATAAGCTACAAAATCAAGAGCGTATTACAACTCAAGTCGCTGAGAGATTAATGAAAGAGCTGTCTCCTAAAGGGGTCGCTGTCACAATGAAAGCTCAACATCTTTGTATGTGTATGAGGGGAGTGAAGAAGCATGACACTTGGACTGTCACAAGTAAAATGACAGGAGTATTCAAAACTGACGCGAATTGCCGTCACGAATTTTTAAACCTAGTTAAATAGAAATCATGAGTAAATTTAAAACAATCAAAGGATGGCCGAAGTATGAAATCAATGCTGACGGAGAAGTGAGAAGCTTGAGCAATAAAAAAAACCTAAACGTTGACGCGAAAGGGATGGTTAGAATGTATAACGAATCTGGCAAAAGAGTCACTGTACTCCTGTCTGAATTGCAACCAGCTGAAGCTGTGGCTCCAAAAAAAGTTGGTAAAATTAAGCAGATTTTAGAGCTGCATAAATCTGGACTCAGCAAAAAAGAAATCGCTGAAAAAGGCTTCAACTTAACAACCGTTCGGATCCAAGTGGGTAAGTACGAGAAAGCATTAAGGAAATGAGATATTTTTCAGCAGTAGTGAATGAAGACGAGATTAAAGCTTGCGTCCTTGAAGAGCCTAAGCAAATTCTTGCCTCATTTCATTACTTTAAAAACAAAGTCGATCTTCTGAAAAAATGCGTCCAAAATCAGTACACCCTCTTCATTGACTCCGGAGCTTTTAGTGCTGAGAATAGTGGAGGGAAAATTGACATCGACGAATATTGTAAGTTCCTTCTAGAGGTGAGAGCTCCCTACTATGCTAGTTTAGATGTGATTGGAAACGCGAAAGCAACTCGAGATAATTACGACTACATGGTCCAAGAATACGGGTTAAAGCCAATCCCAACTTTTCATATGGGAAGTAGAGTTGAAGATTTATATCCTCTCCTAGATAAAGAATACATCGCTTTAGGTGGGCTGGTTTTTAGTAGCGGAATCATGAATCATTGCGATGAGGTTTGGCGAATTATAATTAAAGAGGCGCCTCATTTAAGAGTTCACGGATTTGGTTTGACTAATATAGATTTAATGGCTCGCTATCCATGGTATTCAGTTGACAGTAGCTCTTTTAAGAGTTGTAAAAGGTTTGGCCGACAGCCAGTTCTAAATAACGACATCACCTTTAGTACATTGAACGAGACGGAATTTCAAGCTTGGTTGAACGAAAGAGGATATTTTATTAGCAAAGAAACTGACAATAAGCTCAAGTGGTTTGTCTATGACTATTTCGGAGCTAAAGCCTATAAGATTTATGCCTCACATTTAACTGAAACTCATAAACTGAAAGACTTTAACTATTTAATTTCACAAACAAAACTTTTCGAATGACAAAAGCAGTAGTAATATTCAGCGGTGGACAAGACTCTACCACTTGCCTAGGATGGGCGTTAAACAGATATCCATTAGTTGAGGCAATTACCTTCAACTACGGACAGAAGCATTCCATAGAAATAGAGCAGAGTAAGAAGATATGCAATGACTTTAAAGTCAAGCAAACAATCGTTGACCTCTCTTTTCTAAACACCTTAGTTGAAAGCGCATTAACGTCAAATGGAGATGTGAATCAATTAAATGAAAAAGGGCTCCCAGCCTCTTTTGTTCCAAATCGGAACCAACTATTCATTACGCTTGCTCACGCCTACGCTCAAAAAATTCATGCTGAGGTGTTAGTGACTGGAGTTTGTGAAACTGATTTTAGTGGATATCCAGACTGCCGAGATGTTTTCATAAAAAAGATTGAGCGTTCATCGAACCTAGGATCTGACTCCGATATCAGGATTCACACTCCTTTAATGTTCCTTGACAAAGGGCAAACTTTTAAACTCGCTAAAGATGAGCAGGTTTTAAAAGCTGTCGTCAACGATAGTCACACTTGCTACAACGGAGACCGGGAGCATAAGCATGACTGGGGCTATGGGTGCGGAGAATGTCCAGCTTGTAAGCTTAGAGAAGCTGGTTGGAATGATTTTTTAACTCAACACAGTGAAAATGTATAAATCAACAAAACTCTTTGAGAATTACTCAGTTGCTATTCGGCAATGGAAGGCACAGCATAGTCACTGCCAACTGCTTCATGGATATGCTTTGAAGTTTAAAATTTACTTTGAAGCAGAGTCTTTGGACGACATGAATTGGGTGGTTGACTTTGGCTGCTTTAAATCGCAACCAATAGGGAACGGATTAAAGGACTGGATGAATGATATGTTTGATCACACGACTCTCATTGAGAAAGATGATCCTTACCGAGATTATTTTGAAATGATGCAAGTTGAAGGACTTGCGAAAGTGCATTTCATGGATAAGATGGGGGCGGAATCATTAGCGAAAATGGTCTTCGATAAGTTCAATGATGTATTGAGCAAGACTGACGCAGGTCGATCAAAATGCGTGAAAGTAGAATGTTTTGAAAACGATAAAAACTCAGCTATTTATGAATGAAATAAAATTAAACGTCGCAGAAGTATTCTCAAGCATACAAGGCGAAGGCAGAACAACTGGAACTCCATCCGTATTTCTAAGGCTTGCAAACTGCAACCTCCTTTGTAAGTCAAAAGACTGGATTTGCGATAGTATTGAAGTTTGGCAAAAAGGTGAACTAAAAGGGTTT
>Ga0180120_10000452_pt1 | contig 20982 bp, 28 predicted proteins | sample CPBDNA_3_FD_129677 | JGI IMG/M metagenome (GOLD analysis project Ga0180120, IMG submission 129677) | Freshwater to marine salinity gradient microbial communities from Chesapeake Bay, USA - CPBay_Spr_31_0.2_DNA (version 2) (version 2) | ecosystem: Environmental > Aquatic > Marine > Coastal ... | reverse complement strand
GCTATTCGTCCTGACGTTGCTCTTAATTATTCCACTGTTGCTGGTAGTGACATTTATCTTAAATTTGTTGTTGCTGATCGTGCAGACATTGAAGAAGCTGGTAGAGCTGTGCAAGCATATCGTGACGTCGGCGTTGAGTGTCCAGTATATTGTATGCCGCTTGGCGGACGTTCGGAAGAGTATGTTCTCAATGTTCAAGAAGTCGCGCAAGTCTGCATGGAAAAAGGATGGCGATTCACTCCAAGACTCCATATATCCTTATTCGGAAATGCATGGGGTACGTGATGCATACAAAAACGAACAACATGAACGGGCTATGAAGGCTCCGATTAAAGTGTACGAAGACTTAGATGAACGATTAAGAAAAAAAGGATTGCTATAATGGGATGGTGGAATAAACTAGTAAGAGATGCAGGAATTAAAAAGAAAATTAATGAAGAACCGGCTGTTGAAAAGACTGCTGAAGAAACAAGACGTAATGCATTAGATGTTGAAAAAGAAGCTGCCACTAAAAAGGGCGAGCCGTGGGTAGCTGTTATTGACACACAGGTAAATCCTGACAATATTAAGAACGGTTTCTTTGAGCTCGACTGGAACAATGAATTTATTGAGCAACTATTAGACGCTGGGTATTCAGGCGAGTCAAATGAAGAAATTGTTGATGCATGGTTCCGTACTATTGTAATGCAGATGTTAGAAGAAGAAGGCGAAAGCACTGACAGAGGTGCAGGATATATTAACGTTGTGCCAATTTCTAAAGACAAGAGTGAAGTAAGTTGATGATTGACACAAGTCAGATCTGGTGTTATAATAGTATTATAAATTACACAAAGGCAAACTAATGGCAACTTATATTCTAGTAGACACTGCTAATACTTTCTTTAGAGCTCGTCACGTAGTACGTGGCGATATCGACACGAAGGTAGGTATGGCAATGCACATTACTCTTAACAGTGTTAAGAAAGCATGGACCGACTTTGATGCAGATCATATTGTATTTTGTTTAGAAGGACGTAGCTGGCGTAAAGACTTTTATGAGCCTTACAAGCGTAATAGGCAAGTAACTCGTGACAAGATGACTGTCACTGAGAGTGAAGAAGATAAAGTGTTTTGGGAGATCTTTGATGAGTTTAAAAACTTTGTAAGTGAAAAGACTAACTGCACTGTTATGCAACACAAGCAACTAGAAGCAGATGATCTTATTGCTGGTTGGGTACAAGCACACCCTAATGACAATCATGTTATTATTAGTACAGACGGTGACTTTGCACAACTTATTGCGCCTAATGTAAAACAATACAACGGTGTTAGTAACACTATTATTACACACGAAGGTTACTTTGACGATAAGAAGCGTGAGCCTATTATTGATAAGAAGACGCAAGAGGCTAAGCCTGCGCCGCAACCTGACTTTATGTTGTTTGAAAAGTGTATGCGTGGCGATACTAGTGATAACGTGTTTAGTGCGTATCCAGGTGTACGTAAGAAAGGCACTAAGAACAAAGTTGGTCTCATTGAAGCATACGAGGACAAGCACACAAAAGGCTTTAACTGGAATAATATGATGCTACAGCGTTGGACTGATCACGAAGGTGTTGAGCATCGTGTGTTGGATGATTACAATCGTAATGTTGTACTATGCGACTTGACTGCACAGCCTGCAGAAATTAGAGAGATAATTAATAGTACTATTTCAGAAGTAGAGCCTAAGAACATTACACAGGTTGGTATGCGTCTTATGAAGTTCTGTGCTAAATGGGATATGCAACGTATTGCAGATCAAGCGCAGTCTTATGCAACACCGTTACAAGCGAGATACCCTAAATGAAGAACATCGAAGTATACCCATTATTTTCAAGTCCAGTGATGCATTTACAGTTAGATATGGCCGAAGTAAATTTGAGCAATATTAACTGGGGCAATAACTATACTAACAGTATTAGTTCTAGTCAAAATGTATTAGACTTAGAAGAGTTTGCTAGTCTTAGAGAACAGTGTCAAACGGCACTTAACGAATACTTTTATAAAGTTATGAGTGTTAGTCCTGACGTAGAAATTTACATTACAGAGTCTTGGTTTAACAAAACTGAAGAAGGACAAGTGCATCACAGACATTGGCACCCTAATTCAATTGTGTCAGCAGTGGTGTTTTTACAGAACGATATTGATCAAGGTGGTGAGATTACACTTATTACTAGTAAGTACGAACAATTAGAATTTGAAGTAGTCGAACCTAATATCTTTAATAGTAAAAGTTGGAGTCTCCCTCCATTGCCTGGAACAGCACTGTTATTTCCGTCTGGTGTAGAACACTTAGTAGATCCGTACAGAGGAAAGACTCCGCGCATCTCTTTGTCGTTCAACAGCTTTGTCAGAGGTGATGTTAACAAGTTGGCACTAACAAAATTAAAAATATAAGGAATTATTTATGAAGAATAAAATTACAGCAAAAGAAGTTCTTAACGGTAAGTTTTGGATCGTAGAAAACTCCGGTACACGAGTAGGTACACTGTCACTGACTGAAGATCAGTATATGTTAAGTGATGCTGAAGGTACTAAATTTTTTAATAAGAAGCAATTAAAAAGTAAATTAGGTGAAGAACCTATTTGGGAAAAATTAGAGATTACAGAAACTGTAGTTAAAGAAGTACACGGTTATCCTAGTAGTTGTGCCCCACATAACTCAATGTTTGATGTAAGACGCAAGCTGCCATTGTTTACTAAAAGTGCAAAATCTAAAAGTTTATATGCAGCAGGGTTTTATATTATTGAATTTGAAAAGGGTTGGGTTAAAAGTTTTTGTCCAAAACTAATTACATTAGAGCGTTATAACTATAAAGGCCCGTTTAAATTGGAACTTGAAATGAGACAGGAACTAAGCAATGTCAACAAGTGAACCAATTAACACTGCGCCCATACAGCAGTTTATTCAACAAGTAAAAGGTGCAGATGCTAGTAAAGCAAGAGAAGTTAAGCTAGACATACAAAATGCTAAACGGTTAGCCTTTACCTTAGGCGAAGTAATGACACGCTTAAACGGCGACTTAGAGGCCCTGCTAGTTAAGCAAGCATCAAGCGAGAACGAAGTAATTGAAGTTAAATTAGACGGAGGTTCGGGCTGGTAATGGAGTTATCTAATGTATTTCATTCTGGTGTAGATCATCACTTTGGAACTCCATTGTACGCAGCCCAGATCGACGGTGAGGTATTAGAAAGTATTCAAAGTGAGCTTACTGTAGCTTATGATGATTTGTATTCAAAAGATGTATTTCGACACAATTCTAAATCATCATCACATAAACTTAGCGACACAGAGTTTGCTTCTAATTTTATAGAAGAATACGATACACTTGCATTTAAAAGAGTAATTGATTACCACTTAAAGTATTACTTTAGTGACTTGGGGTTAGACTTTGGCAAAGGTAAACGTCCATTTAATTACTCTATTACAAACTCTTGGGTAGCGTTAAATGAACCTAAGTCATATGCAGTAGTACACAGTCACGGTGATGCTGATATCTCTGGAGTATATTACCTCAAGACAAACGGTAAAGACGGAAATATATTTTTCGAAACACCAACAAAGACTATGAAAAACTCATATTGCTTTCGTAATTACCATAAGGCGATAGAAGTAGTTCCTGAGGAAGGACTATTGTTATTATTTCCAGGGTGGTTAGAACACGGTGTAGCAACAAACGAAACAACCTCTGATCGCGTTAGTATTTCATTTAATATTAACTTTAAAACTGCGTAGTTAATTCAAAAAAAAGATAAATATATACGTAGTTAATTAAAGGATTACGTATTATGAGCAGGCCAAAGCCAACAATCTTATTAGAAAATATAGATAGAAAAACATATAGATCTGAACAAGTATTAGCAGCAGAAGCAATTTGGGCTGTTTTTTATAACGGGAAACCGTTTAATCTTAAATCATCTAATATAACCACAAATTATCCTGGGCCTAAATATAAAAAAGTAAGTTTCTCCAACCCAGGACATGCCATTAACCTTGCAAAAAAATTAAATAGTACTTTTGCATGTGAACATTTTTCAGTTGTAATGTTAACTCAAGGCGACACAGTGTTGTTAGACTAATGAACTGGAAAGAAACTTACACTAAGATTTTCCTTAAACATGCTGGTAAATCAGTAAATGAAGTGACTCTTAAAGAGTATACTCCTCGATGGTGGCAGAACACTCGCACTAAAGAATCAGGTGGGTTACGCCTTACTGATGAAGGACTTCAATTTGTTATGGAAGAGCTACAACTTTCTACTTATGATGTACCATATCCGGTCGACTTTGAAATGACTACCCAAACTGTAATTTTTTTAGATAAGTTTATTAACTGTCCATACTATATGGGTCGTAAAGGAATTACAGTAACGGACGAAAAGAAGGCGCTCGAACTGCATTTGTTCTCTGGAGACATTCGAAAGTACGGACTAACCAAAGCAATGAAAAGACAGAACGAGGATGAGGATTGATCTACACGGACTGCACATACACAATGCATGGCAGCACTTTAATCAAGCAATAACAGAAGCATATCTTAACGGTGCTAAAAAAGTTCATGTTATAACTGGACAAGGTGCAATGATGCGTGAAGTTGCAGTTTGGGCATCTAATCATCCGAATATCCGAGACTGTGTTCAAAATCTTAAAAACCCAGGAAGTTTTTCTATAAAACTCAAAAAAAGAGGTTGACATTTTCTGTAGATATGTTATTATATATACATAGTAAGAAATAAGCACTGATCCAAAAAAGAGGGTAATACACATGGATATCTCAACTCGTACTGTTTCGCCAAACAATGCAAAAACAAGCATTACACATGCTCTAAAAAAGAAGCGTCCGATCTTTCTTTGGGGACCTCCAGGTATTGGCAAGTCCGACATTGTAAAACAGATTAGCGATAGCTTTTCTAATTCACATTTGATTGACATCCGCTTGTCGCTGTGGGAACCTACAGACATTAAAGGTATTCCATACTTCGACAGCAACTCAGGTACAATGGTTTGGGGTGCGCCTAGCGAACTTCCAAGCGAAGAGTTTGCGGCACAGTTTGATCACATTGTACTGTTCCTAGACGAAATGAACTCGGCAGCGCCTAGCGTACAAGCGGCAGCATACCAGTTGATTCTTAACCGTCGTGTAGGCACTTACAAGTTGCCAGACAATGTTATGATTGTTGCGGCAGGTAACCGCGAAGCTGACAAAGGTGTTACTTATCGTATGCCTGCTCCGTTGGCTAACCGCTTTATCCACTTGGAACTTGCTGTTAGCTTTGATGACTGGTTTAGCTGGGCAGTAGACAACAATCAACACAAGGACGTAGTAGGTTACTTAACCTTTGCTAAGAAAGACTTGTACGACTTTGATCCTAAGTCACCTAGCCGCTCTTTTGCAACGCCTCGTTCGTGGTCTTTTGTATCCGAGTTGCTCGAAGACAATCTTCCTGAAACCACAATGACAGACCTTGTGTCAGGTGCCATTGGCGAAGGACTTGCTGTTAAATTTATGGCGCACCGTAAAGTTGCGTCTAGCATGCCTAACCCGAGCGATATTTTGGACGGCAAAGTAAAAGAGCTTAACACTAAAGAAATTAGTGCTATGTACTCTTTGACTGTATCTTTGTGCTACGAACTTCGTGAAGCATCTGATAAAAATGACAAGAAGTTTGATGACAAGGTTAATAACTTCTTACGTTTTATGATGGACAATTTTGAAACTGAGCTAGTTGTAATGGGTGTTAAATTGGCAATTACAAAATATTCATTGCCTATTGATCCAGATGAAGTAGAATGTTTTGATGAATTCCACGACCGTTTTGGCAAGTACATTAAGGCTGCTTCACAATAAATGACAGAAAATGGGCCTTAATTGGCCCATTTCTTCTTGACATCTAGTGTAAATATGTTATAATATATACATAAGTTAGAACAATGAGAGGCGCAAAATGTTAGATTTTTTACCACAGTATGTAGCTATGCAGATGTCTGCAAGTAAAACTCAGAGTAAACTTAAAAATTGGGAGCCAGATCCTAATATTACAGAAGACGCTCTTGTGGAAATGCGTAAAACTGTACTCGATCGTATTATTGTTGCACGAGTAGGTTTGCTTCTACGCCATCCTTTCTTTGGCAATATGGCAACACGTCTTAAAATTTTAGCCGCAGATGATTGGTTAGGTACTGCCGCAGTAGACGGACGCAACCTTTATTACAACACTCAATTCTTTAATGCAATGGATAATAAAGAAATTGAATTTGTGGTTGCACATGAAATTTTACATTGTGTATTTGATCACTTAGGACGGCGTGAAGATCGTAATCCTATGCTTTACAATATTGCCGCAGACTATATTGTTAATAATTTGCTAGTGCGTGATCGCATTGGTACTAAGCCTAAAATTGTTGACTGTTACCAAGACTTTCAGTACGAAGGTTGGTCTAGTGAAGACGTTTACGATAAGCTATTTAAAGATGCAAAAAAGAACGGCGAAGAGTTTTTAAAACAACTTGGCGAAATGCTCGACGAACACCTTGACATGGACGATAATGGCGAAGACGGTGGCGATCAAGAAGGCAAAGACAAAGATGGCAATAATGTAAGCAACGGTCGCCCAAAGTACTCAAAAGATGAAATGGGTAAGATCAAAGATGAGATCAAAGAGTCTATGCTTAGTGCCGCTCAAGCCGCTGGCGCTGGAAATACACCTGCTGAAATTCAGCGTATGATCAAAGAGCTTACAGAGCCTAAAATGGATTGGCGGCAAATACTACGTCAGCAGATCCAAAGTACTATCCGTAGCGACTACACGTTTAGCCGTCCTTCACGTAAAGGACAAATGAGCGGTGCTATTTTGCCAAGCATGGACTTTGATGAAACAATTGATCTATGCATTTCACTGGACATGAGCGGTTCAATTGGTGATGAACAAGCACGTGACTTCTTAAGTGAGATCAAAGGTATTATGGATGAGTATCCGGATTACAATATTAAAATTTGGTGCTTTGACACTAAGGTGTACAACGAACAGGACTTTAGTGCAGACGGTGGTGAGGACTTGTTAGACTACGATATTATAGGCGGCGGCGGTACTGACTTTGACGTTAACTGGCATTATATGAAAGAGAACGACATTACGCCTAAGAAGTTTCTTATGTTTACAGACGGATATCCCTGGGGTAGCTGGGGCGATGAGGACTACTGCGATACAGTGTTTATTATTCACTCGCACCATGACAAGAACTTAGAATCACCATTCGGAGTAACTGCACACTATGACAATGCCGCGTAACATACGTGATCCTAATCCACTAAACTTTTATGGTGTAAGGCAACTACAAGTGCCTTCGCCGCACTTTGAAAAGATAACAATCGATCAACAAATTTACAACTTAGAACAGACTATTGTTAAATGGATACATGATCATTTAAAAGGTCGATTCTATGTTGGAAACGTTACATCATTAGATAGTAACAACCAATTTCAAAAAGGTATTGAAATAGCTTTTGAAAACCCGAAAGAACTTTCTTATTTCACTTTGGCGTGTCCATATTTGAAATACAAGTAAATAATATGCGCACTTAATTTTAGGAGAATCATTAAATGAGCGAAGAGAACACAACTAAAGAATCTGCTGTTGCTACCGAAGCACCGGCTGCACAAGCACAAGCACCAGCTGGTCCAGAACTTACTGTACAAGACCTGTCTTCACTGAAAGCAATTATTGATGTTGCAAGTCAGCGTGGCACCTTTAAGCCAAATGAAATGGCGCAGGTTGGAACTGTTTATAACAAATTAGAAGCATTCCTAACTGCTGTACAAGCACAACAGCAACAGGAAGCACAAGGAGAATAGTAATGGCTATTAAACACGTAGGCCGTATGGTCAAGAATAAAAGAAAAGTTATCGTTGCATACAGAGTACTGCCTAACGATACAGAAAATGCAGTAGTAGTAACAACTGAAAATCTTATGGCTGAAGAGCACGATGCTCTAATTAAAGCTGTAGAATCAGATGCAGGACAGTCTGCTAATGAGTTTGCAGAAGTTATGGCTCGTACACGTTTACCTGACGGTGCAAACATGTTAGCACGTTTTCATGCAACGGGCAAGATGGTAAAAGTAAGTCAAGCTGATGTTGAAATGACTCCGGACAATCATAATACTGTTAATTTAGCAGAGCTTAATCAACTGATTGCTAGTCAAAAAGGTATTACAATTGCAGACTTAGCAATTACCGATCCGTCACAGTCAATTGAAGCTAAAGCAGCACAAGCAGCTACTAAAAATGAAAATGTTGTTTTAGAAGAAATTGATTTAGACGCTCCGCAAGCAGTAATTGAAGCGGCGGCATTAGCGCAAGACACTGTATTAACCGACGAAGAGCTCGCGGCTAAATATAGAAGTGATGCAGATCGTATGAGTAAAGAAGCTGCTGCATTGCGTAGACAAGCTGAAGAGCTTGTGCCGACCAAGAAAAAGACCAAGAAAAGTGGCTAACGGAAAAAAGTTACCTCAAGAAGTTATCGATCATTGGCCCGAAGTTCTTAAGGATGTAAGTATAGACGTTGTACCGATTGAATACTTACAATCCATAAGAGTGACATTCAATGACGGAAAAATTTGGGAAATAGATCCTCAAAAGAATCCGGAGGGTATTGACATTGAAAGTGCCATTGAAGGATTAATGGACGAATACCAAGACGAGATTTCTAGTGTTGATTTTAGACTCGATACCCAACGAGTCAAAGAAGATATTAAAAAGCGTACTAATATTTTTATGAAGAAGCGTAAGTAGTCTTATTCGTTAAAAGGCATAAATACATTATAAGATTGAATGTTTCCAGGAGCATATTAAATGGCATTACAAGTAAGACGAGGAACGGACGCTGAAAGACAAGGCATTGGGTTTGTAGAAGGCGAAATCGTTTTTGCTACAGACACTAATAAGTTGTATGTTGGCGCAAGAGACAGTGTAACGAACGACCTAATACCAGGAGGCGTAATTGTTTCCGGTGAGGTTAAAGACGACACATCACCACGGTTAGGCGGAGATTTAGATCTCAATAGCAATAACATTATAGGAACAGGTAATATTAATATTACTGGTACTATTACTGCTAGTGGTAATATTAATCTAGGCGATGGTGTTGAAGATAACATTATTATTGGTGGACAAATTAGCAGTTCATTAACTCCTAAGATGACAAACGCCTACGACTTAGGTGACGGTGCAGCTTCCTGGAGAAACTTGCATGTACAAACTATTACAACTGAAACAATTACTGCTACTGGTGAATTAACTAGTGCAGGTGCAACAATTAACGGTCAACTAGTTGCAGAAAATATTGTAACAGACGGAAGTATTATTCAATCAGACAGTACAGTTATTTACAACGGCGCTACCGGAGACTTAACTGTAGCCGGCTTAGTTGAAGCAGCTGGTATTAAAGGCTCAGTATTTGGCGACGATTCAGTTACACTAGTTGACGGCATTAGTGGTAATATTAGCAACGGAACATTGTCTCTAGCAGGCAGCATTATTAGTGGTTCAGAAGTAGCTAATAATTATGACTCGCTATTACCATCACTTGAGCCGCTTGTTGCTATCGGTTCTCCAAGCGCAAGACAGGCATTTCTAATTGATGGGGCAAATAATCCATTAACACTTAGAGGTATAGCAGATAGTAACCAAGGAACAGACTTTGTAATTAACTCTGCTCGATACACTGGAATTACGCCAAATTCTGTAATAAACACAGATACAATTGGTTCAATGATCTTCGAAGCTTATAATGGTTCAGAATATAAAAAAGCAAGTGTATTACGTTCATCTGTTGAATCTGACATTGGTGGCGGAAACTTTAGTTCGAAACTACAAATTAGTGTGCTAAACGCTGACGGGCTCTATCGTCAATTTGCGTTCCAACCTGATGGGGTGTTTGATGCAGGTACTGCTGTTAAGTTTTATAATGCTAGTGAAGCAGAACTAGCAGGATTTGGTACAATTGCTCAAGAAGGTTCAATTGGTTATGGCGGTGATCGCGATGCTCCTGTAATCTTTGACGGAACTTCTTTTAAAACAGTAACAACCGTTGTTGCAGTTCCAACTGGTCCTACTGCTACAGGTAAAGCAGGACAAGTTTCAGGCGATGCTGATTACATTTACTTTTGCCATTCAGACAACAACTGGACTCGCGTAGCCAAAGATGGCACCTGGACATAATATCTAATAATAAATAATATAGCACTTGATGGAGGGTGCTATATTATGTATAAGAAATCCTTAGAAGAAATTTACCAAATGAAGAAAATTTGGCGAGGAAATGAAATTCCTATCGCCGATTATCTTATGGGCTTTCAAGATGCTCTCCGTGACGAATTCCTAGAAGGATTTGATTCTTTAGAACAAGCATGTAAAAAGTATTCTACAGATAATTTAGATTTACGTATGTTTGGTGTAGCATTAGACGAAACTGTACAAGGCGTTGAAATAAAAAACCTAGAGACAGGTGAATATGAAAAAGACATGTCGGGCTGGAAGGGCATACAATTTAAATACAGCAGACATGATGAACTGATTGATTTTCAGTTTGCTAGAAGTGACGGAGATAGAATTGCTCGTAAGTACCCTACTGCACATAAGCTAGTAAAAGAATACAACGAGTATTGTCCTATTGCTAATTACACTATACTTGCTCCTCATACTATATTAAATAGACATAGTGGTCCTGAGAACAGAGACGGAAAATATATTAGGATTCATATTCCTCTTATTATTCCTGAAGGAGATGTATTTTTAGAAGCTAGTGGCGAAGAAGTTACTTGGGATAATATTTGGGGATTTAATAATCAACATACACATAGTGCGTATAATAATTCTAACGAATGGCGAGTAGTGTTTATGATTGATTTAGATATGGCACATATTGGAATGACTCCTTGTGATCCGTATGACGAAACTATTGACCTGTCTAATGAAAAGTTCAGTAGAGATAACTATAAAGAAATAAGAGCAAAGTACGGAGAAATAATCTAATGCGGTATGCCCCAACTGAAAATGCACTAGCTGCACGAGCAAGAGAAACAGCAGACAATTCAAAATTAGTAGAGCATATTAGTACTCAAAGAAAATTTCAAATTGAAAACTTCCTAGGCAACGATCCTAAAGTTTACGATATAGAGAAGAAATTTGGAAAATACTTAGCACTGCCTATTGACGTACCAAAGTTTGAACTTGATGATCCTGAACACTTTAAGGATTGGTATTTTAAACACGCTATTAAACCAGTTAAGCGAAACGGTGATTATGTAGCACAAGTCACAGGGCCAGAATATAGTCCATTCTATTCAGTAGATTTAATACAAAAAGTAGGCGACGACTGGGATTTAAATATGCACACTGACGAGTTTAAAAAAGAATTTCCAAAGTTATGGCAGCAATTTCACGAGTCGCTTCCCGTAAAGGATATACTAACATTAAACTTATGGTCAAGTGTACAAACATTCTCTGAGCATAGAGATAGTGCAGAAATGTGGGATGGTCCAAATTCATTTAGAATTCCGCTTTATGATGAAAACCCGGAGTCTACATTGTACGTAATGGATAACCCTACTAAACCGTATAACGTAGAGGATACGTTTTTCTTACCACAGCTTGAAGAAACTAATACTTACATGTGGAACAACTTACGTTGTATGCATGGTAGCGTTAAGGACGATAATTATTCTAAAATCTTAGCAGTTGTTATTGCAATTGTAGATCTAGAACAATACGAAACTGTACTAAATCGCAGTATTGAAAAATATAAGGATCATTGCTTAGTTAGTAAGTACACCATAGATAATTATGTCAATGTTTGATTTGTTTAAAAAGAAAAAGAAAGAAAATCGTTTTCATCGATTTCTCGATATACCTGTAGATCCTAAAATTGATCTATTTGCTAGAACAGATTATGATCCTATGTATTATCGACACATGAAGGTCGAGGATACAGAAATTAATCTAGAACTTGCTAAATGGATTGAAGGTTTAGGATTTAATCCAATTTGGGTTGAAGCATTTTATACTCCGCCTTATGGGGGGAAGATTCCTATTCACACTGACACTCCTGAACTATCTGATGTTGTTAAAATTAATTGGACATACGGTGCTCCTAAAAGTAAGTTAATTTGGTGGGAGCCAAAACATGAAAAATACATTGACACTTTTCAAACAGAGTTTGGATCGCCGTATCTTACTGCTAAAGAACGCCATTGTAAGAAACTACTTGAAGTAGAAATTAATAAACCAAGCCTTGTAAACATAGGCACATTTCACAGTACCTGGAATCCGACAGAAGAAGGGCGCTGGACGTTGAGCCTTCCGCTAGTGCATATTAGTAGCGAGCGCAGAGTATTATGGGACGAAGCATTAGATAAACTTAGCGAATACGTGAGTAAAGATCAAGTATGAAAACAATAATAGGCATAGGCGACAGTTGGACGCAGGGAGAAGGTGGCTACACTAAAGAAGTTTGGGATGCTAATAACGGACGCATGTGGAAGAAGTTAAGTGAGTCTATGCATCTAATTCCTATGGAACAAGAAAACAGTTGGGTTAAACGACTAGCAGACTTATTAGATTATACTCCAATTAATTTAGGACAACGTGCAATCGGCAATAGAGGCGCAGTGCGCAGTTTATACTTAAATGACTTTGATGAATATAATGGCGGTACTGTTGTTTTAATTCTTACAGGCTTTGAACGGTTTGATCTTTTTAAAGAAGGCTGGAAAGAAGATCATTATAAGTTTGAAACACTTTGGCCTTTTTTAGATCATAAAGATATTCACATTATGTATTCAAAGTTATATAGTGCAAGTGCTGCTGCTGTAGAAACTGCTTGTTGTATTTTAGAAGCACAAAACTTTGCCAAAGCTAATGGATTTGATTTTGTATTTGGAAACGGTTTCGAAATACGGGGCGAAGAATATTTAAAGAAACTGTGCCCCGATGTTGCAAATAAGATAGACTGGAGTCGATGTGTACATAGTCACACTGACTATGATTGTTTTGCTCGATTATTTGCAAGGCGCGACAACGTATGCGCAGATGACTACGAAACCGTAGCAAATCATTATCCTAAAATGGACGGCCCTGCTACTTATATGACTAATGACATGCACCCTACTATTGAAGGTTACAAGTTAATAGCAGAGGAAATAAAGAAGATATTTTTTTAATGTTTAATCTATTTAAAAGAAAGCCATATGTACACCAGTACTTAAATCTTCCAGTGATGCCGGAAATAGATCTGTTTAAATTATTTCCGGAAAATCCCGATCAATTAAATCATGTAGAACTTGATCCTAAGACAACGATTAACAAAGAGTTTGTAGACTTTATGGAAGGTATTTCCGGACTACGTATTCCATCTTGGGAGGCATTTTATACTCCGCCGGGCGGAGGTATTTGGTTACATGCAGATACAGACCATATAAGCGATATTGCAAGATTAAATATCTCATACGGTGATGGCGAAATTATCTGGTGGCAACCTAAAAAAGGATTCACACCCGAACCAATTACAACTACATTTGGCGTAAATTATCTAAGAGCAGAAGCTCATCAGTGCAATGAAATACACAGGACACCTACAAATATTCCTAGTTTAGTACAAGTAGGAATGTTACACAGTACATACTGTCCTGGTCCCAAAGGGCGTTGGACTTTAGCAGTACCACTTGCTGAAAAATCAGAACCTAAACACGTTAGTTTTGGATTAGCTGTTGCTATGTTTTCAGATTATCTTTTAAACGTATAAAACGTAAATCCGCCCCATTTACCTCTAAACAGACTTACAAAGTCTACGCCCACACCAAATATACTAGGAGTAACTTTTACAAGTTTAAACTCTTTAAATGCTTTCTTAGATTGATTATGTGTAAAACTAAGTTCAAACGGAATAGACATTTGATCTAATTCAAAACAAACAGTACTAAATTTGGGGACTATGTTTCGTTGTATCCATTTGCCGTATTTGTTATAAAGCCCAACTAATAAGAAATTATGCGTTAACGACTTTGCCTTTTCTACAGCAGTTATATATTCGGGCATATGATGTAAAGAGCCGTTAGCAAACACTACGTCATATGTGTTATTAAATTTCTTTGTTAAAAAGTTTGCTTTGACCCATTTAATATTCTTAATGCCTAGCTCTTTTGCAATTTTCTTTCCGTGCTCAATAGTGTCGCTGAAATCAATAGCAGTAATTTTTAGATGCGGATTATTATACGCAATAACATTAGTGACAAATCCGCTGCCGCACCCAATGTCAAGAACTGTAGTTACATCATTATCTTCATAGAATCTCAAGTAACGTTCGTAGATTAAATAGTCACCATACTCGACAACATCTATAGATTTATATAATCCCGGAAATGTAATAGTGTCGTAAAACTCTTTAATTTGTTTTTCTTTAGGTGTCATAATAAATCCTTAATCTTAAATGGAGGCTTAATAAATCCAGAACTTTTATCTAGCTTCATAATTTGTCTAATCATTTTTCTATGTTGTTTAGCATACTTTTCTTGTAAAAACGGTTCGTAAAATTTATCTAACAGATTATCGTAGGTGTGTTCTATTCTATATATTTTTCTGTCGTCTGTTTGGCCTACTCGTCTGTGTAGTGTGATGCTATTGTCAAATGTTAAAAAATCGCCGTCTTGCGTATACCAATGATCATAAATATATTTCTTACTAAACAATTTTTTTGAAATAGTATTAAATATTTTCTGACTTTCTTTTTCAGTTGCATCTTTAATTTTGTACATAGTAGGAGGAGAAAAGTGCAATCCTTTAATTCCTCCAGGACTTTGTATTACCATAGGCACTTCATTATAGTCCACTGGGCACATTTTAAATTTAAGTACTGCTTCTTCACTTGGTCTAAAGGGAGGGTCTACATCTGCACTATCGTATTTGTGTAATACAATCATGTCATTAAGTTCTGATCTAAAACTTTCTGAGACACTTTCATAGTAATCAGCAGTGCTTACAAAGCCCGTAGCAGTGCCTACAACGTTCTTAGCAGCTAGTAAGCTAACAGCATGTTCAAAAACATAGTTGCCGCTGCTGTGCATATGCCAGTCTAGTTCTTGGCCGCCGTATAATCCGTAATCACCTTTTTCGTCTTTTGACGAACTAAAAAAATTAATGCTTTTACCATTCTCAGCAGTTACACTTGCCTTGTAAAGAATGTCTAAAATTTCTTTATCTATTGGTTCAATAATAGGTAAGTCAGCTAGTACTGCTGCTTGAAAAGTACTCCAGTTTAGATTATACTTTTTAAGTAATGAATATTTTAAACTCCAAAACTCAGGACCCCATTGGTGTATAAGTTTAGAAAATTGATCTACGTTGCACTTACTGCCTCGTATAATTGTAACTAAGTTCGTTAAATGGAGTTTACCAATTTCTTCCCATTCTTCATTAGTAATATTATCGAGGTCTAAATCGTCAATAATAACTCCATAATTACCTACAGGAAACTTTGTTACCTTCATTATACACCTATTGCCCTTGCTGTCAAGAAATCGGTGTTAGTATAAGTTTCCATTTGAGTAACTATAAAGTCTACTAAGTTACCTTCTGTGTCTTTTTTAAATTGGTCAATAACACTGTTGTTAAAACTAATTGCTCTAGTTAAACTGAACTTAGTAGTGTATCTATTGTTTACAGTAATAAATTTGTCAAGCTCTTTGTTAATTGCCTTTTCATTAAGGTACGGAAAGTTATGTATTAACCATGACACTAATGTATCTCTACAGTTGTCGAGATTGTAAAAATAAAATAGCATAAGAGAACTTTGCATTGGCACATTAGCTGTAGGAAACATAATTGACAAATTACTAACATCGCTGTTTGGATCATAATAATCAGCATACTGTTTATCAACCTGATCTACATATTTTTTAAATACAGGTCCGGGGTTGCCTCTTAAAAAATCTCTATAAAACATTTTAACAAAGTCGCCGTAGCCTATGTCTGACTGTTTTAAGATCTGTTTGATTGTTTTTCTTAATAGGCCTGTTGCCCAAAACGATCGTTGAATAGCATATGCCATCCACATTTCTTTATAATCTTCTTTAGTATAACTAAAAGTTTCTACTACTACTTCACTCTTACGTAATGTAGAGTTATTAGTTTGCATGTTATTAAACTTTTCAACAGTTTTAATGCCCATTCTATCTCTAAATGCTTGATCGTAACTCGGTGTTTCAGGAAGCATATGCCAGTTGTACAAACAAATGTCCATATTGTGCGATGCAAAAACATTCATTTCTTCGTACCATCTGTCAGGAGTTATTCCCGGAAGACCACTAATACATTCAGCATATGAAGAAAAATTATAATTATCTTTAAGATGCTTGGCCAAATAAATGTGCTTTTCAAAAGAAATGTCAGTACGTTTAATGTTATCTAAAATATCTTTATGAATACTTTGTATACTAGCTTTGTAGCTTAAATCCCATGTTAGATTATGCCTTGCATCAATGTCTAAAATTTCTTTTATGACTTCAGTATGCTTGTCTGATTTAGCAAAGCCGCCAAAGTATACATGAAACAAAAATGGATTTTTCTTTTTTCGTTCAGCAAGATAGTTCATAATTTCAATATCTCGGTCACGCATTATTCCAAAGTTTGCATCACAAAGGAAAATATAAGAACACCCTGCTTCTTCTAAAACATTAATATCTAACTTAACTTTATCTACAGATTTTTGAATTACCTTTGATGCAATGCCTCCGCCCCAATCACAGAACGCACACGCATAAGGACAACCTCGAGTTGTTTCTAATTTTCCATTAACATATGTATTAACGTCATACGTTTCATTCTCGCTAGTTAGCGATCTAATTTCATTAGAACACTCTAATATAACATCTCGTTGCATATCATAAGGACTGTAATCCCACATAAAGGCTCGTTTGTTAATACGCTTTTTACTTTTAAGAATTCCTCGATCTGTTTTTGGCAGAATAGTTTTTCCAGGATAAACTACTTCAGTAACTAAATCCCAATCAACTTTGTTATCGTCAGTTAGATTATCTAGGATATCTGCAATAGTAACTTCGCCATATTGTCCGCCGTCAAGACTTGCGTCAAGGAATGTGTACTTTTCAAACCAATCTTTTTCATGTTTAAAATATTGTTGTGGGCCGCCGCTTATTACTAAACAGTTAGGAAAAGTTTCTTTAACCCATTTAGCTGCTTCAAGGCATTGTACATCGTTCCAGATGTACATACTAATACCAAATACATCTGGTTTTATTTTAAGCAATTGTTCTTTAAGTTTTTCAAAATTGAATTCATAATTAATGCGCGGGTGAATCCATTCGTACTCGTCAGGACGCTGTCCTTTAATTTCATAGTAGCTTTTAGCACTGGCCCAAAGCAGCGGAAGATAGATGCCGCTAGTTGAATCAGGTACATAAATCACTACTTTCTTTTTAGAAGAATTCATTAGTTACCTATTTTATCTGTAAATATACGGTGATCTTTTCGATAGCTCTTTAAGTTTTTTTCTATATTTAATTTTAATATATAGTGTTCGAATCCAATTAAACATCTTTAAACCTCTCTGCTAGGGCGTTGGCAATCAAAACATGTGATGCTTGCGAATAGTGAAATCTTGGCAATCTTTGATTGTTGCCTACTACATCGTTAAAAGTTTTCCCTATTGGATTGTATTTATGGTACTCTTTAGCAATAAATGTATTAACAGGTTGCATATAGTCAGGTTCTATATCTGACTTAATACTAATTTCTTTATTATTGTCAGCTGCACCTGCATTGTGATCCCAGTGAATCCAGTCGCCGACTTGAATGTCGCACCATAAAATGTGCGCATCAATTCCTTTATTTCTCAATACTTCTACTGCGTAGTACACAAACATATGATCATCTTGAGATAATAACGACTCGTTAAAAAACTCAAAGAACATTTCTGTTAACAAATTGCCCTGCTTGCGTGAAAGTCTACTATCGTGTCCGGCAGCTGGATGAATAACAAAGCTACCAACTGTTGAGCTAGTGTCAGTTTCTTTGTATCGTAACACCATTCTATTGTGCGTAGTAAACTGAATTAGCGCAACTGTGTTAGTGTATTTGTCTTCGGGAAAAGCGGCAATTGCTCTTGCAGCAATTTCTTTATTAGAAATTCCAGGAATTGCGTGATTTTTAAAATTATCTACATTTAGTAGTTTAGCAGTTAGCGCAGGAAACGAATTATTATAATTATACGGGTCAATAAGATTCTGATCTGCGTCTTTAGCAACTTTACGTGCTTCTTTAAACGACAGGTCATTGTACCCCGTAACGTGTGCTTCTTCCCATAGTTCGTTGCCTACGGTAACGCTACATCCAAAAAAGTGTATTTGTTCAATCATAATTTAGTATTCCATTGTTCACATTATGTGCTGCTTTAATTATTTATCTATAAATATTTGCGTAAACCAATAATTGGATTAAAATTTATGATTACACTGCACACTAGCGGAAGTACTAAAGAACCTAAGTTAATACATCATAAATCTATTACTGAACACGTACAACGATCTATAAAAGAAATAGGACTTACAAAGCATGATCGTGTTCTAAATGTATTTCCAGCAAATGTGATTGCAAACTACACTGTGACTGCAATGCCAGCGTTAACCGCAGGCGCACATTTATTTAGCACTAACTTTGATCCTTACAATTATGTTAAATCGTTTAATGAATTTCAACCCACAGTTATTAGTTTAGTACCACGGCACTACGAAATATTAAGTAAGACTAAAGGTTGGCACGAACTAGATATGAAATGTGTTCGCTACATGGTTGTAGGAAGCGGAGCAATTGATCAAGCAATGATTGATGCATTTAGAAATAAAGGCGTCGAAACAGTAGCAAATTGGTACGGATTGACAGAGATGCCTCCTCCGGTATTTGTAGGATATAACACAAGTTCATTTGATTTTACGCCTAAAGACGGATACGCTGTGGAATTTACAGCAGAAGGCGAATGTGTTATAAACGGGTTTCATACCGGAGATATATTTGATTTAGAAACAAAAACGTTTTTACATAGACTAGATACTAGTAATAAGAGTACATGGAAAAATGATTTTTAATAATCCTAATAGACATATTATTAAACTAAATGAGTCTGACATTGATCGTGTTGTAGAATTCTGCAATAAATGCAGTGCCCTTGGCATCGAAAACAACAGTTCTTTAGAAAAGATGAAATGGCAGCAGGGCAAATGGTTTGCTGCTGTTGACAATAATGAAATTTATTCTCTAGCAGGTTATCATAAACTTGAGCTAGATAGCAACTCGTATCGTGTATTATTCAGAGGTGCACAACTACCTAACTACAATCCTGTCGGTATGTCTAAAAATTACTTTAAGAGCAGTGTACACTGGTCATACTTATTACACGAACAAGTGCAAGAAATAACTCGACACAATCCTAATGCTAAATTATATATTAGTACAAATACACATAAGAATACTCATGCTCCTAGCAGCTACAGGCTTACAAGATCTATAGCACCGCTTATGGTTAAACGTGGATTACTAACTTTAGAACACGAAGGTATTGAGCTGTATTACACTACTCAAAATTTGTATAGATTAAATGTAGAAAATTACTTAACAACTAGAGGCAAGTTTCTCACATCTGCAAGTAACTTATAATTGTAGTAAGTAAACACACTATTATTAAAATGAACGTGTTTAGGTTCAACTTTGTCAACTTTAGGAATACTTCTCCAATATTCTGTATGATTCAGTTTACTAGTTGTAAATTGATGTGACACAAATTCTGTAACATGTGTATACAACCGATTCCATAATCTATTAAACTTTTGAGCACCTTTTGGATCATCAAGTAATCTCGTAAAAAATTCTAAAGGTCCGTACACTAAGTACAGCCCAGTTGCTTCAAGTGGCTCTAAGAATCCGCAACTAAGTCCAAACGAAATTACATTACCCTTCCATGGTTCGGGGTTGTATGTATTGTTTATATCTACAACAAAAATTTTATCTTTGTTAAGTCCCGGTGTTGTTTTAATAAATTCTTGCGTTGCTTCTTCTACAGAAATCATGTCTTTATTAAAAGCATATCCGTTTCCTGTTCTATGCTGTAAACATACTCTCCACTTCCACCCGTAGTCCATTGCCCATGTTTCGGTATACGGTAACGGAGCTTCATCGTTGTCATATGTTCCTGGTCCGCATACTGCACAATTGTTAATTAGTGCGTTGTGCGATTTATATTCTGCAGGAAGTTTTCCCCTAAGTAATGCTTTAAATCCAGTACAGTCTACAAACATATCTGCTGTATACACTGCGTTATTGCCCACAATACTATCTACTTGCCCATTAGTAACATTAACGTCAATAATATCATCTATAATGTGCTCTACGCCATTTGGAATAGCAGACTTTTCTTTAATTAATAGTCCTAACTTTGTAGCATCTAAATGGAACCCGTAACGCCATTTCTCTTCTGGAATTGCGTAATCGTTCATTAACGCATCCTGCTGTTCTATGTCGTCGTCACTATAACAAAAGCGATGTGTCCAAGTTTCGCCGTCGCCGTTCCAATTGTGATGCTTAATTGCATACTTCCTAACAGCACTACAATCCTTGTAAATGTCTTCGTCAGTAATACCCAACTCTGTTAGAAATGTCGGCATACTTGCAAAGGTACTTTCACCTACACCGATTATAGGAATGTTCTTACTTTCAATAAGGCTAATAGTATGCGGAGTGTTTTTTGCCAAATACGCAGCAGCCATCCACCCTGCGCTGCCTCCGCCAACAATACATATTGTTTTATTCATGCTAAGTTCTCTAAAATCCATTTTATATTTTTAGGATGTGAAATAATATGCGATCTAGTTGTAGTGCCGTTGTTATGCGTACTATC
>Ga0180120_10000450_pt1 | contig 20999 bp, 24 predicted proteins | sample CPBDNA_3_FD_129677 | JGI IMG/M metagenome (GOLD analysis project Ga0180120, IMG submission 129677) | Freshwater to marine salinity gradient microbial communities from Chesapeake Bay, USA - CPBay_Spr_31_0.2_DNA (version 2) (version 2) | ecosystem: Environmental > Aquatic > Marine > Coastal ... | reverse complement strand
GAGGCCACGAAGATCGACTTAGATCAGGTGCTGGGTAAATCGACACGAAACATAAAGCAGCTAAACGGGATAATGCCGCAGATGGAAGGCACCGGAACCGTCCGAGTGCAAGTTGGCATATCTGACGCACCGCAGGACGGTATCCGTTGGCAGGTAGATAAGACGTTCAACGTCGAATCGGACCACAAAATTGATTTTAGAACCAGTGGCAGGTACTTCGCGCTGCGAATCGAGTCAACATCCGCGTCTGATTATTGGCGGTTGACCGGGTTGGACATCGACGTACAGGAGGTTGCGGGTCGATGAGCTACATACCCTCCTCCACATCCGCCAACACAACAAACGGCCTGCGTAGCTGGCTGGTGCAGGAGCTTAACAGAATCGCCAACGGCTTTACCGTGTCGGCGCAAACAACAACGCTGCCGGTCTTGACGGTGGAGCCGTCTAAGCCGGTGACAGGGCAAATAGTCTTTGCCGATGGCACCGCGTGGAACCCCGGTGGTGGGCGCGGTCTTTATCTTTACGATGCCGGTTGGCAAAAAATCTCATAGGAAAAAAAGATGGGTTTATTTAGTTTTGGCGGATCAAAATCCAAAAGCAGTTCCAACAGTTCATCAAATACGTTTGTTGATCCAACTCAGCAGCCGTACCGTCGAGACCTGATGCGGCAAGCGCAAGCTCTCAACAACAGTGTCGGTATGCCAGTTGAGGGCGTTGCGGGGATTAACGACAACCTGCGCAACACGCTGAACGATCAATACGCTGGCGGCAACATGATAGCCAATGCCGGAGGTGCGATGGGCCAATTTGGTAATGGCATGGCCCGTCAAGGATACGGCGGTGCAATGAACTACGCCAACCGCGCTATGGGCAGTGGGCCAATGCAAGGGGCGGGATTTGCATTTGGTGCGGGTAACCAATACGCCAGTGGCGCTCAGGGTTTTGATGCCGCGCAGGGCGGCGGCGCAAACTTTGGAATGGCTAACAACATGGGCAACAGCGCGTCTACCGCTGGCCCAGCCAGCATGAACTCCGCCGTAAACCAAGGTTTTGATCAAAGCAACTTGAGCAACTACATCAACAACGATGTGTTGCAGGGGCAGATCGATGCCTCAACAAGAGACATCACGCGAAATCTTCAACAAAACACACTCCCCAGCATTCAGGGGCAGGCCGCAGGATCAGGCAACTCTGGGTCAAGCCGCGTTGGTAACATGATGGGAACCGCCATGGGCATGGCTAACGAATCTATTGGCGACATCGCCTCTAACATGCGCGGCAATGCATATAACCAAGCGTTGGGAATTGAGGCTGGGCGTGCAAGTCAGAACGCTGGATTCCAGCAGGGTGCAAATCAGGCTAACGCTAATTTTATGCAAAACGCTAACCAGTTCAACGCGGGGCAGCAGAATCAATTGCGTTCGCAGGGTTTCACGATGGGTGGAAACCAATTGCAGAACAACCTCGCTCGGCAGCAGCAGGCTGACCAATACAACGCGGGGCAATTTAATCAGGCCCGACAGTTTGGCACCGGCGTAGGTCAAGGTGCGTTCAACTCAAACATCTCAAACAACCAGTTCGGCGCGGACATGGCCTTCAGAGGCGGCGCAGCCGGTGTGGGCATGCAGCGAACAGGGGCGGACATGATTGGCTCTGGGTTGGATAGAGCGCAAGCGTCAGGTCAGTATGGTCGAGACTACGAGCAGCAGCTTTATAATCAGCAGTTCCGTCAAGGGATGGCACCTTACAATTCGTTGAACTTCTACAACGATATTGTTGGTGCTCCTAATAACTTGTCATCGGCAACCAGCAGCAGTAAAGGCTCCAGCAAGAGCATGAACTTTGGCTTTGGCCCAGCAGGGTAAGGAAAAAAGAAAATGGGAATTTTTGACATATTTAAGCGAGAGCAAGGGGCGCTGGACGAAAACGGTTACTTTAGCCCAGAGTCCGTTGCGGCTCGGAATCAGCAGTACATTGACACAATGCCTGCCCCCTTCCGCCCTACAAATGCCGTCGAGCAGAGGCTTGCAGAGCGGACGATGCGGCTGATACCTGACTCGCGGATTGATCCGCAAGTGGGTCAACTGCCTGCGGACCAGCAGGGTCCACCGGCACCTTTGTATGGTCAATACGAAAGCGGCAGGAGGGTTCTACGGGATCAGAAGCAGGAGGCATACGCAAACCGTATGCAGTACGCGCAGCAGGAGCTTGATAAGAAACTCAGCAACCCGTTCTTCAAGGTCACGGACCTTATATCTGATGTCGCACGCGAGACCATTGGCCTGCCGTTTAACATACTGACCGGCGGCAACGCCTTCGACTACGACCCCGATAACGATGCCAGAACAAGCACCCGCAAGAGGCTTGAGTCTCTGGAGGCGCTACAGTCAGAGAACAACGATCTGTATCAGAACAGCCTTGAGGCCCGTGGCGTTGCCATGGAGGCCGCTACAAACGACAGAATGACCTCGGAAACAAATGCACGGCAGGCAGCCATTGCCGGTGACATTTTTAACAGTGTTGACACAGGTAAGTTCACCCCTCAATCATTATCTAGGTTTCAAGACGATTTCATGCAAACCGGCGTAAGAAATTTTAGTCTTCTTCAGGCTAACCCTAAAACCACAGTAAAAGTAGATCCGGTGTCAGGAAGGATGGCGGTTTATAGAGAAAACGCAGATGGACCTGACACATTTGTGCAGTTCGCCGATTCAGGGCTAGAGCAAGGTTTAAGTGATCGCGGACAGATTGCAGACTTTGAATCTTGGAATACCGCAAAGAATTCTTGGTACGACCAGTACGACAAGAACATTGTTGCAAGCAGAAGCAGGGGTAGAAAACTTCAGACCGTAACCAATGCAATCACAGAAGCGCGGAAACTTATTGAGAACTCGTCGGCAGCGGGGTGGGGTGGGTTGTGGAAAGACCTTCCGGACTCTGACGCAAATGCTCTGCGCGGTTACCTGAACACCATTAAAGGAAACATTGGTTTCCAAGAGCTACGAGCATTAAAAGAATCCGGCGCTACGTTGGGGCAAGTTGCCGTAATGGAGCTGGAGGCGTTGCAAGCTATTATGGGCGACCTTTCACAAAATCTACCAGCCGATGTGTTGCTGCAAACTCTTAGCGATGTTGAATTTAATTACAAAGCCGCAGACGAATCACACGCGGAGCAAGTAACTAAAATGCTTGATATGTTTGGTTCAAGATCAACCCCTGCGCAAAACCCCTACTCCACCAACAGTCAAAGGCGCGGGCAGCAAGATACGCCTGCAAATCCGACAGGAATACCAACAGCCGCTGGCGGCATCTACATGCCCGGTAGTTAAGGAATAAAGATGGGAAAGTACAAGACAGTAAATGGTCAGATCTTTGAGGTAGATGATGATTGGCTAGGGTCACTGCCAGATGAGCGGCGTGAGCTTATTTTTGCCGAACTTGAAAAAAGGTCGATAGGTGGGCGCAGCGCGCCCATTGACGTAGAGGCCCAGCGCCCACAGCGCGAGGCACCTAATTACATAACAGGTTTAGCTGACGCAACAGCCCAAGGTCTGAGTGCTGGCGGGATCGACGAGCTTCAAGCCGCTGGCTCCGCACTGCTCGGCAGTGGAAGCTATGACTTCTACCACAACGACCTGCGGGAGCGCAGAGAGGCATTTAAACGCGAAAACGAGTACGCGGCGATGGGCGCTGAGATGAGCGGTGCCATGCTGGGGCTCGGCAAATTAAACGCATTAGCCCTCGCAAAGACAGCGGGTAAACCGATGATCACACGCGCAGGGGCGGCTATGGGCTTTGGCGGTGCCGAGGGCGCTACCTACGGTTTCTTGTCTGGCGATGGCTTTGATAACCGAGTGAGTGAGGCCGTTGACGGTGTGCCAATGGGCATGGCAGGAGTGGTGGGAGGAAAAGGGGTGGAGCTTCTACTGGAAGGCTTCGGCGGTGCATTCAACGCCGCCAAGCGCAAGCTGCTCGACACACCAAGAGCCGAGCTAGAGCGCAGGCTGGCTATGGCTGCAAATGCCGATGGGGTAGATGCAGATGAGGCTATAAAGATGCTCGATCAGATGGGTCCAGAGAGCACAATAATGGATCTGGGCGAAAACCTTCGGGCGCTTGCGGCGGATGTTAGAAGAAAGGTTGGGCAAGGCAAGGGAATGCTGGCTGACTTTGTTAACACCCGACAAAGGGGCGTGAGGGCCGAGAACGGCATTGACCGAGTCAACAGCCAGCAGACCAGACTTTTGGATGCGGCAGAGGAAAGCGCGGGTACATCTGGCGCAGACCTAAAGCGTTCAATGGAGGCGGTACAAAAGGAGATGCGAGAAAAGGCAGGCCCATTGTATGACGCGGCCTACGCCACCCCATATGTTTTAAGCGGCGAGGTAACGAGGCTACTAAATAAAGACGCGGTTAAAACTGCATACGAGGCCGCAAAGACAAGAATAAACAACAAGGTCGAGGACATAAGCCTCTCACCTGTTCAGCGCCTCGATGAAACTATAAGGGATCTAGAGGATCAAGCCAGCACACTGTTTAGACAGGGTCGGGGTGGCGAAGGCGGTGACATTGCGGATTTGGCTGGCGCACTTAGAAAGCAGTTAGATTCAGAGGTGCCGGAGCTTCCGCAGGCTAGGGCCATTTGGCGTGAGGGAAAAGAGGCCGAAAGAGCCGCAGATCTGGGCCGTGGGATATTAAAGACAGACCCAGAGGATCTACAGGCGGGCGTGGCAAAAATGAGCGCATCTGAGCTTGATATGTTCCGCCGTGGCGGTATGAGATCGGTAAACGATGCCGTCGATAACACGGCAGATAACTTGAACGCAGGGGCCAAGCTGTCCTCTAAGCAGCGAACCAGAGAGCAGCTCGGTGTGCTATTTGATGACATCGACCCCTTCTTAAAACAGCTAGATGCTGAGGAGGCGTTCACAAGAACCAAGCAGGTGGTAACCGGAGGCAGCGTCACCAACGAGGCCGGTCAGGTTCAGAACGCATTCGGTGGAGCGGACGCACTCGATGCCGCAATGACCATGCAAACCGGAGTCGGAACACTTAGCGCGGTGCAGGGGGCCTTGAAAATCATAAACAAACAGCCGGAATTATCAGCAGAGGCGGCAACTGAACTGGCGCAGATCCTGATTAACAAGGGCATAACCTCTAAAGAGGTCAGAGAGCTTTTGAACTCTAAGGCCCTAAAGGATGCCGCTGGGAGCGTATTCCCAGAGTTCTCAAAGGCATTAAAGGACGGCATAACGGGCGCTACAATTGGAGGCGTGCTGGCAGTGACCAGCGAGTAGATATCATATGAATAAACTGTTAGACAGCATTCGGAACTTTGGCAAGCGCAGAGCATCCGGTAACCCCACCGATGCGATGTCCACTTTAAATGATTTAGATAGCAGGTACGGAACCAACGTACTGGCGTTCATGGACAGGGCAGCCGTGCCGCCGCCCATCATACCAACCGGCATGCGCGACAGCGCACAGCTCTTGCAGCAAACAAACATGTCCGCTGGAGTAAGAGACGCATCGCAGGGGCTTGGGGGCGCGTTGCCGTCGATGTCTACGCCGCCACTGCGCAGCTACCTGTCGCAAATGGACCCGCGACGAGGCCCTTTAACGGAAGACGGTGAGCAAAGGTTTCTGGAGCGCGAGATGGGGATACTGCAAGACGCTTACGGCAACCTACCCGACTACACCCCTACGCCGAATGGTCAGTCCCCGTTTGGATTTGGGTTTGACTCCTACGGGGGCCAGAACTAGATGGGTCTACTTGCAACCATAGGGAAAAGGTTAGCGGATGAACCACCTCTGGCTAACGCCCCCGAGACCGCCAATATTCCAAATGTAGGTCGGGTCGCGCTGGGTCAAAACTCTGACATAATACGCAGCGCGGAGAACTATGCCAGAGAGTCCGGCATACCCCTCACCTCCCCCATCGAGTACGCAAAGCTAGACCCCAAGTTTGCCCGCATGTACGCAGACTACTACGAGCGTATGCGTCACGACCCAAACGACCCCAGAACCAAGCAGGCCTATGAGGCTCTGGCTAAGGAAACAGAGGCCCAGTTCGAGCAGATGCTGAGTGACGGCATCAACCCGTACCTGTTTACAAGCAACGACCCATATAAGAACTCACCCTATGAGGCTCTGGGTGATATATATCAGAACAAGCGGCTCGGTATTTACAGCACAAGGGACGGATTTGGCAGCGATAACGAATTTGATCCAACGGGCAATCCGCTGCTACAAGAGATGGACTTCACCGTCGATGGTCAGCGGTTCCTTTTGAATGATGCATTTAGGGGTGTCCACGACTACTATGGACACGGCAAGCACGGCTTCGGATTCAGGGCCGGTGGCGAGGACAACGCATTCCGCGCACACAGCGGTATGTTCAGCGACCTTGCAAGGCAGGCAATTGCAACGGAGACACGCGGGCAGAATTCTCTGCTAAACTACGGCCCCAATGGTGAGCGCAACAGAAATGCAAGCCTTGAGAACACAGTTTTCAGCGACCAGAAAACTGGGCTGCTGCCTAATTTAGTATCGACACACAGGACACCCATAGGTGATGAGCGAAGACGAAGAATTGATGCAGATGGCCCAGATGGACTTCGAGGTAGGCTTGAGGGAGCAGTCGATGAGGATGGGGTTGTTGAGGCTGTCCACTACTCAAACAGGCCAATCGACTACCTCGATCCAAGCAGATATGGAAGCGGGCTTTCTGGACGGACTGTCTCTGAAAAAAATATGGCTGCTTCGCCAGACTTCTACGGCAGAACCTTTGCAGGACTAAACACCAGAGAGAGGCCCTACCAAAAGGAGCAGGGCATTGGCAGCGTGCCAAACAAGGTTCAGCTACCTATTGAGCAAGTTTACGACATACTAAAAGACCCCGACAATATAAAACCGGCGGTCTACTCCGAAATCCCATCCAGCAATCCATATGGTCGCTACACCGAGCTGACAAAAAAGATATATGACGCTGGCTACTCGGCTGTTTTCCAAGACACGCCAATGGGTAAGATACTGGCTATCGTTGACCCAGTTAAAACCGGCAAGACACTGGCGGCTATACCTGTCGCCGCTCTCGGCACCGCAGCAGCCTTGGCACCGCAGGAATCTCAGGCGGGTGTCAAAGGTTCACTGTTCGATATGTCTAAACTCGATGAGGTCCCAGATGTCCCGCAGTTCCCACTCGAAAGGTACGAGCCAAAGAGGGGAATGCCCGAGAGCTTGGAGCCGCTACTGACTGACGAGACAGCCAAGAGACTAGAGGGGTACGCCAGAGAGGGAGAGATAGCCGGTGGCAGAGGCTGGTACAACCTAGAGCCTCTCCGTGAGAAGTTCATTGAAGAGCACGGAGCGGAGGAAGGCACGAAGATTTTCAACTCCTACGTCGATAAGGTTGCAGCGACCAGCCCTAGATCTAATGTGGCGATGAACATACGGCGTGCAAGCCACCTAGATATCTTAGACAGGCAGGGGCAGCCATTTGGCGGGCTGACCAACGCAGACATGCCTAAAGGGTATGGTCACATTGCGCACACCACCCACGACCACAGCCTGCGAGACCTTCAAGAGAACGGCACCTTTGCCGCCCTGAACAGGCCAAAGACATCAAGCTTCGCTGAGAATTTAAAGGGTAACCAGACCCCTCTCACCGCCGACACGCACAACTTTGCCGCCATTAAAAACAACATGGAAAAGAAAAGCCCCTCCAATACTCAGTACAAGTACATCGAGGACTTTCAGAGCGATATAGCCAGCAAGATGGGTATGACACCCGCCCAGTTTCAGGCCTCCGTCTGGATGGGTGCAGGCACTGGCGTTGCCGATGCAAGACCGTTTATGCAAGTGTTCGACGAGGTTGTCGCCAACACCGCAGAGCGCAACGGCGTAACCAAAAAGAAGGCGCTCTCCGATTTTATCAAGGGCGAGAAGGCGCTGTACGACTTGGGTCCGGTGATGCTGGCGGGTGGGCTCGCCGCAAACTATTTAGCTTACTCGGAAAACAATCAACCAAGTGGCGCTGAGAGGTTTGCCGATGGCGTATTGGGCGGTGCCGACTTCATGGCAAACATGGGTTCCGCGCTGACCGCTCCTTTTGTGCAAGGCGTGCAGCACCTAGACGCAATGCGCACACCGGCAACCGAAAGCTACACACCAAGCCTTGAGGCCTTGCAGGCCCAGAAGGCCGAGCTGGGCCAGATGCTGAACTACTCCCCGCGCACAGAGCTTGGGCAGCAGTACACCGATAACTTTAAGGGTGTGCTGGCTGAGGGCGTGCAGGCTCTGGCACCTGATCTACAAAAAACACACCAAGGTCTCTACGATATGGAGGGCATCAATCTTTACCGCCATGGCGCGGATGGATTAGGCGCTCTCCATGAATGGTACAAGGGATTGAATCCAAAAAGCAGAATGCACGTTGACGCTGCCATGGATGTAAGCCCCTACTGATGATAATCGAATCGGTAGCAGCCGCATCAGCAATACTGACCAGCATCAACGGACTCATTAAGCAGGCCAATGAGACAGGCTCTGGCATCCAGCAAGTCATGGGGACTATCTCCGATTTCGGTGAGGCGCTCACGAACTTTGAGATTGAACGCAAAGGCGGAACCTTCAAGCCCCTTAGTCAGAACGATCTACTGAAGCTGACTCAACTGCGAAAACAGCAGGAAAGATATTGGAGAGACGTTCATGACCTGCTTGCAATGGTCGATCCTGAGCTTCTTCAAGATTTCAAAATAGCAAAGGCTCAACAGGAAGAGGCACGCCAAAAGCACATGGCCCTGCTTGCGAAAAAACGAAAAGAGCACGACAAGCTTATGCACCAAATCACTGTCGCGTTGACGGTTTTTGTGGTGGGGGGAATAATAGCGTTTGGCTTGATATGGGGTGTAATTAATTCATTTACATAGGAAAAATAATGCCAGCAAAAACGAAGAAGAAAAAATAGGCTACTGTACCACCAGCGTACCAAGTCCCCGCAAAGCCTTACGCGACAAGGGGTAGCCGGTTGTCCCACATAATCGCGGCTTTTTCATTTTCGTTCATTTTCAATCACTTAGCATCATTTAAGGTAATGCAAACAATCACTTAAACTCATGCAAACTCACGCAAAAACAGTTAAGCTACTCTTGTCACTGTACCATGAACTGTACCACGGGCTGAAGCAAGGGGATCAAGATGGCTGTCATTCAAAAACGCAAAGACGCAAGGGGCAACACACGGTATCGGGTCTTGATTCGAAAAGCCGGACAGCCTGCGATCAGCAAAACTTTTAGCAAATGGAAGCTTGCAAATGATTTTGCCAACACCACCGAAGTCGCTTTAGAAAAAGGGGCTTATAAAAGTGAAAAGGTTTTGGTTTCTGATGTGATAGCAAAAAGTTTTGCGACTCTGGAACTTTCAGAAGACAAGGCGAAAGTGTACCGGCAAATTGACAAGCGATTCGGTCACCTACAACTCAAAGAGATGACCAGAGAGGTGCTTTTTGAGTACGTTGAAGAACGAAAACACGAGGTCAAGGCAAGCTCGATCAACAACATGTTTGCCTACCTTCGCACTATGTTGAAATTTGCAGAAACATACATGCGCCTCAAGCCCGATATCGAGGAGTTCAATCTCGCCCGGCAATATCTAACCTCCCAAAAGTTTCTAAAAAAGTCTGATCGTCGAACTCGTCGCGTGACTGACGAAGAAATGAATGCCATTACCGAAGAGTGGCTGCTGGACGACTATCAAGGCAGTCAGTCAAGATCGTGGTCTCTGCCCGAGGTTATGCGCTTCGCTGTCATAACCGCGATGAGGCGCGGGGAGCAGTTCACTTTGCGTTGGGATGAGTTGGACCGGGAGGAAAGAACAATTGGCATTTGGCGAAAGCATCCGCGAGAGGGAAAGGTTTACAGCCGCGTGCCGCTGTTGCAGGAGGCGATGGAAATAATCGACAGCCGAGAGCCGGAAGGAGACTTTATTTTCAACATCAGCTCGGATCACGCGGCTAAGGTTTTCAACATTTATCGTGACAAGGCTGGCATCAAGGATTTGGTGTGGCACGACCTGCGCCATGAGGGTGTCAGCAGACTGACCGAGATGGGTATCTTCTTGCCTTCAGAGATCGCAATGTTTAGCGGTCACAGGGACATCCAAATGCTTCAGTCATACACACACTTGCGAGCAGAGACGATTGTGGGGAACCTGAAAGATAGAGGCCTGTAAGTGGTGAGAGCCACTTTAGGTTGTAATTCTGCCCAAACCTTCAGCTCGCTTGGCCTCAAAATATGCCTCGACAACTTGGCGGTCAGCAACACGCCGACGGCCTAGCTTATATGTTGGGCAAACAAAACTCTCGTTTGAAATTGCGTTCAGGAGGCTGGACTCTTTCATCATGAAGAGTTCAGCCAGCTCTGCTAAATTAAAGTACGGCCTTTCCATTTCTACCCCAAAAAGCTTTTAAGTTTGATACCGCTGGCCTCGTAAGAATTTCCTTTGCGAGTAAAGGTCAACGTAATCTCGTTTCCGTTTGTTTTCACATTCTTACCCTGCCACGCCTCTTCTGGGATCTCCAGAAAGGTTGACTTGACGATAGAGTCCTTGCTGATCTGGTTGAAAACTACGACAGTGGTGCTCTCTTTAACCTGAATTTTTCTAAACGTGGCCACAAAAACACCATTGTCTTTTGTCTCACCCGCAGCTTTTGCGCAGACATGCCTCGACACCCCGTTGTCGATAATGAGCATATCAGCGGGGTGATCATCGCCGCACAACGATGCTCCGACATTTTTTACGATGGCGTAGGCCAATGTAGAGTAGACGGCAGCGTCATGGTTTTTTGCCTTTTTTATTTCCTCTTCGACCTCACCAAGCGCGGCACCCAACATCAACCATGTGTACGAGACATCAAGTAGCTTTGCTAACTTAGCTCCGATCTTTGCCCTTGGCACAGATTCGTTGGCAAACCACTTCCGCACCGCCTCTTGAGAGCAGCCAAGCTCTCTGGCTATGTAAGTCTGCTGACCCTTACCGTGCGGTGGGACTTTCGTGCTAACTGCGCAGGACTCGTTCAAACGACTATAAAAACTAGACATAACAACTCCTAGTTGTAATTAGTGAACGGCAAATCATAACCCGTCAATTAAAACTTGTCTACACAGCATATGAGGCGATTCAGATACCACTGGGCCTTCTCTAAGTCCTGCAACTGACCCTTCTGCCGCCATCTATGCATGTACTTTTTCACATTACCCTCACAGAAGTAGCTGAAGCCCTCTGCCCCGAGGTTATCTTCCAAGTAGTCGATACACTCGATGCCCCCGTTGGTGTAATGCGGGGGGCTGTGAACCATTTCGTCGCTGATATTTACCTTCATTTTTTGCCCCCTTGGAGCCGCTCAACAAATTCGAGCAGGCCGGATTGTGTTTTGTTTTTCTGTGACAGCGATTCGGAAACAAGCAAATCGCATTTAGTGTCGGCAAGGATCTTGATGATCCGAACCGGCTTGGTCTGGCCCTGACGGTGCAGCCGCGCATTGAGTTGCTGGTACAGCTCAAGCGACCAGCTTAGACCGAACCAGACGATCACCGAGCCACCAGCTTGCAGGTTCAGACCGTGACCGCTGCTGGCTGGGTGGCAGAGCAGAACGGGTATTTTTTTCTTGTTCCACTTATCAATGGTGGCGTTGTCTTTGTCCATCAGGACCGCGCCCTTTATTCGCTTCAATATGCGCTCGGCATCAGACTTGAAATTGTAAGCGACCAAGATCGGTTCGGATGCCGTGTCCACTATTTCTTGCAGTGCATCGAGCTTCGCGTTGTGTAGAACCTCGTATCCATCTTCTGTGTAGATTGATCCAGAGGATATCTGCAACAGCTTGTTTATCTTGACCGCCGCATTTGCGGCAAGCACCTCACCGCCTTGGAACTGTACAAGGAATTCTTTTTCCATCTGATGGTAGGCTGCCAAGGCCTTGGGAGGCAGCGAAACAACCACGTTAGAGTCAACTCGATCAGGCAGCTCGATGTAATCTTTCGCGTCCATTCGCAGGACCAAGTCTGCGACCTTTGACTGCAAGTCATCTACTCGATCAGGGCGGACCTCGTACTGCGCCCACTGTGGGTTCCCGACTTGGCGGCAGTACGACTCTAGGAATTTACTGCGCGTATCGCCCAGCCTCTTACCCTTGTCCAGCAAATACATCTGGGGCCAGAGTTCCATCAGGCTGTTCGGCGCTGGTGTACCCGTTAGCTGCACCATCCTCTTGATCTTGCCGCCCTTCACTACCCTCCGCAGTGATTTCCACCGTTGGCTGCTCTGACTTTTGAACGAGCTTGACTCGTCTATTACGACGAAGTCGTAGTGCCACCCGTGCGGCGAACATGTTTTTTCTAACCACTCTATGTTTTCTCTGTTGACAATGTGAATCTGTGCGGAGGAGTGCATAGCCTGCTCACGCTTTGCTGCGCTGAGGCCTGCAATTACCGAGACCTTTAAGGCCTTGAGGTGCTCCCAGTTTTTGATTTCCGTGGGCCATGTGTGCTGCGCCACGCGGAGCGGGGCAACGACCAGAACTTTTTGGACTTCCTTGGTCGCCAGTAGATCGACAATTGCCGTGAGCGTGCTGACAGTTTTGCCTAGACCCATGTCCACCCAAAGCGCGCACATCTTGTTATCTTTGATGAACTGCGCGGCCCGGAGCTGGTACTTGTGCAGTTGATTGTGCTTTAGAATAATACTTTCCCCTGCTCGAAATCTGAAACGACGTAAACGTGGAACCCGTGCTCTTTGAGCTGCCGATGTATGGCGTGTTGATAGGAAGTTGGTTGCTTGCCCGGAGCCTTGAATTCAATCATCTGGCAAACACCGTCCTTGAAAAATATGCGATCCGGCACCCCGTTTTGTCCCGGAGACATCCACTTGAAAGTGAGCCAGCCTTGCGACTTTGCGTATCTGCAAACCTTTTCCTCTATTTTTGCCTCAAGTCGATACTGCATCACTTTCTGTACCTCTCCGCCTCGTAGCCCTCAACAGCCATCGGCAGCCCGGTTGCCCACTTCGGCAGCTCGCACATTAATGTGTTGAACTCGTCTAACGATCCGTGATTAATGCGCGTGTCGGCAACAATCTCATCATGAACCGTCATGACGGGGTCGTAGCCAGCTTGCTCAATTAACAACAGGCTGTGTGCCAGAAGGTCTCTGGCAACGGCCTGCGTTATGCTTTGAACCAGTGAGCCGCCATAGGTGGGGATGGCTTCCCACTTATGTGTGTAGTTGTTCATGCCGTGGTAGCTAAGTTTTAGATTGCTGACCTGCGCTTTCGGGAATGACAGAAGCCTCTGAGACGGCAGGACAAACACAAGATCGTTTTTAACCATGTTAAACACACCAATGCTGGTGTCGGCCTTTCCAAATTGAACAGCCTTAACAGCAGCGGCCTCAATCTCATGCCACAGCCTGACAATAGGTTTATTTGTGGCACGCCATTCGTCACGGATCTTCAGCGCCTGCTCATCGTCCACCACGGTCCCAAAGTTTTGCGCCATCTTTTGGAAGGCTTTGACCCCACCCTGATAACCAAGGGCCAGCGTTGCGATTTTAGCGAGAAATCTTTGATCTTTATCGACATCGCTGTACGGAATGCCGTACATGTCAGAGGCCGTCACCTTGTACAGATCCAGTCCGTCTCTGAAGCTCTGCAATACGGTTTCGTGACCAGCAAGCCACGCCAAAACCCTCGCCTCTATCGCGCTGTAATCACTGACAAGAAGCCTTCTGCCCTTGCCTGCAATCAGCATCCCGCGAAGGCAGGAGGCAAGCAGCGCCATTGGTTCGCCGTCGAGCTGCTGGGTGCTGCGGTATTTGAGCACATCAATCACCGAATCAACGTCATCGACGACTGGGCGCGGGAGATTTTGAGGCTGAAAGTGCCTGCCAGACCATCGCCCTGTGGCTGCCCCGTGGTACATGCCGGTGCCGTGGGCGCGGTTATCCCGAGCCAAGCAGTCAAGCATCGCCTGATACTTTTTGGTAGAGGACTTAGAAAGCGCCTGCCTTATTTGCAGGAACCTATACACATCTGGAGGGCATACACCTTCAAGCGCACAGGTGACGGCTGCCTTATCATATGAATCCATCTTCACGCCCTGCGCGTTGATCCATTCAAGCGACTTTGCTCTTGAGGCCGTCGAGGAGAGAGCGCCGTTTGTCAACTCATAGACCTCTGCATTTAACTCAATCGCAAGCTTTTCAATGATGGCGATGGCGTGGCCTATGTTATCTTTATCTAGACGCACACCCCGCAGGTTCATCTTCTGATCGGTGACCCATACCTGTCGCTCGGTAGGGTGAAGAGGCCGCAGCTTTTTTCGTATCGCTCTTTCTGCAACCACATCTTGAAGGCAGTAGTCATACAGCTCTTGCAGCAGCTCTGGGTCTCGAACCCGCTCGCCTCTGTAGGGCTTGCACAGCCGCTGAATGAGGTATTTTCCGCGCTTGTCTTTCGCTGCATCCCCGGTCATCCCCATAAACTCCCCGCATTTGCCCAACGCCCTTGGGTACGCCTGCGCAGCAGCCAGCGCGGCGGTGTCGTTCCACTGAGTGATCTTGATCGAGGGCCAATGGAGCACCCTCTCCCAAATCGAAAGCTCAAAGAAGCTATTCCATGCCCAGACCTCTGCGCCTTTTTCGATCAGTCGAAACAAATCAGTGGGCGCTGGCATGTCGGGGGTCCAGAGCACCGGAAGCTCGTCGTTCAGCGACCACGCCAAACAGATAACCTCAGTCGATGGGTGGTCTGCATACGCAAACGCACCCGCCTTCCGAATGTCGCATTCGGAGTAGGTCTCAAAGTCCAGCGAGATGATCAAGCTAGGAACTCCTCGGCCTCCTCTGCAACATCCACTGCGGTCTCGCTCTCAATGGCATCAAAGCCATCAAGTGCGTTGCCACCACCGCCAAAGCTGTCGCCGTCCTTGGCAAACTGAACGGCCTCCAACGAGCACAGTACTCCGTTAAAGCTAGTGCCGTTAGACCATGCGTAAAATCTAACCTTTGCGTTTACATAGCAACCCGCATATGGGCGCTCGTCTTCCTCAACGAGAGCAGTAAGATCTTTGTCAATGATCGGGACACGCTTTTTGTTGTTGGCCTTAACTATGTACTTTCCTTCGTACTCGGCGCGGTCAAGCGTGTCGCCGTCTTGCAGGGAGTAGAACACCTTCTTCGGTAGCTTGCTCCACTGCTCGGTTGCGAGTGCGCTAACGAGCTGCCTCAGCGTAGCGATAGCGGCAGCGTCCTCTTTCTTGTCCAGAATTAGGGTCGCTGAATACTTTGGCTGCGCCCCTGCATCGAATGCGGAGGGCTTGAACAGGCTTGGGAAACTCAGTCGTGCGTTTTTGATTACTAGTTCGTTCATTTTATTTTTCCTTTTACTTTTCTATTGCGTCGAAGCCTTCGACAACATTGATGGCAGATCGCTTATCGCTATCTGGCACCAAGGTCGGCTTGCCTTCAGGTTTTGTGATGAGCTGATTTAGCTCCTCGTTTTCATCGCCCAAGATTTTTAAGGCTTGAGTTGGTGAAATAGTTTTAGCCGTGTAGACCGGCTCGTTGGTTAGCTTCTGCATGAGCTGAAGCGCCTGCTTTTCATCGGCCCAACGGCGGTTGGTCTTTGCGCGGACAAGCTTGTAGCCCTCAATGACATGGCCCTCGGCTGCAAGGCTCTGAGCCTTCGCGGCAACCTTTTCGCACCAGCTCTTGATCAACCCAAGATTCGGCAGCAGCTCCGCGACCTCGTCTGTTGTCAATTTGTTAGATGGCAGCGTGAGGTCATCGAAGCTCATGCCTGCCTGCGCCAGTGCGTGCTGCGCCAACGGCTTACATGTCTCAGCAGCGCGGCAGAATCGACAAGCCGACTCGCTCGGATTGAAGTCTGGGTTTTCACCGAGCGCCGCCTTTGCCGCTGGCTGAAGCACTTGCTTGCCCCACTTCAGAAGCTCGGTGACTCGCATGGTATGTGTGTCTTTGCGAAAGATTCTGGGCTGCACGATGGTCATGTGAATGGTGTCTATTTGTGCATCGAAACCAAACTGGTTGATGACCCCAAGGGCGTAGCATTTCAGTTGATCGCTGTCTGCGCGAACCAGATGCCTGCCAAATTTCAGATCGACCACCCAAGCTTCGCCCTCAGCGATGGCGACAAAGTCAGCGGTGCCAAATCCCCCCGGAACCCAGAGCGAGAAATCCAGACGCTGCTCAACGTGCGACCTGCCCTGCGGCAATGCGCGGCAAAAGTCTGTGTACATGCCGACCGCATCAGCCATTTCCTCATCAACCACAAAGCTGTTAAAGGTCTTGCCTAGATGATCGCAAGGATTTGAACCGTCTCTCAGGCAAGTTTCTGCAAGCTCATGCGCGGCTGTCCCCTCCTCAGCGGCACGGCTACTTGTGTTCGGAAGTCCTCGGCTCTCGCTGACGCTCGCTGGACACGCGATCCACCTATGCGCACTGCTTGCGCTCAACTCCGCGTGAGCTGTCTCAAGCACTAAATCTTGCTGCTGCAAAAAATTCCCCTAACTTTTATCAACCACTTTGGTTGTATATTGCTCCTGACAATAGTAGATTGCAAACGCTATTGTCAACTTTTGGAAATAAAACAGATGAAAACTGGTATCAGCAGCGACCAAACACAGGTCAACAACGCTCTCGATGAGCTGAAAAACATTTTCGCTTTGCGAAGCGACAGACAGCTAGCCGCAATGTTCGATGTGGAGAAACAAAATGTGGCGGCGTGGCGCTCTCGTGGAGAGGTTCCACCGATGCGGGCTATTCAAATAGAGCATCTGACAGACGGCGAGATGACATGGCGCACGCTATGCCCTTCGCTGCTGCGCGAGACCATTGAGCTTGTAAAGAAATGAGGGCACAGCTTTATCAAGTGCTCTGGTGGTGCTGCTCAAACCTTGCAAAATTGTTGGAGCGCATTGCAGACAAGCTGGTTGAGTTGCTAGAAAGGGCAGCGGACTGGGCGGATCGAAAGGCAGCAGATCATCTTTAGAGTTTAGGGGAAGTAAATGATAGATCAGTATGGTCACCGAATGGTTGAGCGCGGGTATAACATCATCCCGACCCTGCCAGCGAAGAAAAGACCCAACGGTTTGGGCTGGCAAAAAATACAGTCAACGCCTGAATTAGTGCAGGATTGGATCACCGAGATGCCCGAGTTCGGGATCGGCGTGCTGTGTAATACGACAGCGGCAGTGGACATCGACTGCCACAACAAGGCACTCAACAACCGCCTGCTGCACTGGCTGAAAGATAATATAGGTATGCCAGCGGCCCGAATTGGCCTCAACCCGAAGTGCGTTGTGCCTTATAGAAACGTCGAGGGCATGAGGAAGATGCGCTCAAAGGAGTTTGTTTGCGGCGATGGTGTCACGCACGCCGTTGAGATTTTGGGGGCTGGGCAGCAGTTCATCGCCTACGGTATACACCCAAAGACCTTGAAACCATATGAGTGGGTTGCTGGTCCGACGCTGGCTGACGTTTTCCATGAGGATCTCCCTGCTCTGACCAGCGACATAGCCAGCGCGTTTATTACGTTTTTTGAGCAGCAGGCTGAAGAGCTTGGCTGGGTGGCAGAAAAGGAAGGCACCCGCGAGAAGCAGCAGGCCCACGACGAGCTGATGAATTTTAAGGCCGCGCTGGATATGGGCGCAGAGGAGATAAGCGAGATTTTACAGACGCTCGATGCTGACGGCGACCACGACTCATGGGTCCGGGTTGGAATGGCCCTGCACCACCAGTTCGGTGGAGATGTTGAGGGGCTTGAGCTTTTTGAGACATGGTCAATGGACTCTGACAAATTTAAAGAGGGAGAGTGCGCGAAACGGTGGGAGTCCTTCGGTGATTACAGCGGTGCGAAGGTCACTATGGCCTCGCTTAAGTTTGAAGCAAAAAAGTCCGAGAGCGTAGAGGTAATTGAAGAACGCCTACCCTCTATGCTCAATAACTGGGCCTTTGTGCAAGTTGAGGGCAGCGCCAGAGTGCTAAGGGAGGAATTGAACAGCGACCAAATAATTCTTTATAAGCTCGACGATCTCAAGAAGGAGTTCGCTAACCAAAAGGTGTTGGATCACGGGAGTGACAAGCCTCGGATGATGAATTTAGCCGATATGTGGCTTGAGCACCCTGACCGCAGAACATACGCGGGGGGCATCTGCTTCTCGCCCGATGGTCAGGTGCTAAACAAATACAATCTATGGCGAGGCTGGAGCTACAAGCCGGTTCAGGGCGATGTGTCTCCATTTATCGAGTTCGTGACCAACGTGATCGCAGGCGGCGACGAGGACCACGCAAGATACATCCTCGGATGGGTTGCGCAGATGATCCAGAAGCCCCAGTCCAAGGTGGGTGTTGGGATTACGCTGCGCGGAAAGAAAGGCTCCGGCAAGTCATTTTTCGGGGAGCTGGTCGGCGGCTTGTGCAAGCCCCACCACCGTATTGTATCGAAAGCAGATCACGTTACCGGCAAGTTCAACCGCCACTTAGAGGATACGTTACTGTTGCAATGTGACGAGGCTTACTGGGCGAGGAACAAGGCAGCCGAGGGGGCATTGAAAGACCTTATGACCAACAACCGCATCACCGTAGAGCGTAAGGGAATGGACAGCTATAGCTCCAATAACTACACGCGGCTGCTGTTCACCTCCAACGAGGAGTGGGTAGTCCCGGCATCGCTCGACGAGCGCAGATTCGCGGTCTTCGATGTGTCCCCGTGTCAAATGCAGAACGCAAAATATTTTGGCGATCTTCGGCGCTGGTATGACCGAGGCGGTGCCGAGCACCTACTGCACTTCTTCAAGAGTTTTGACCTCAGCTCAGTTGATGTGAGGGTCGCCCCAAGCACGGCGGCACTCGATCAGCAAAAGCTGCTGTCTCTGGACACTATTGATCAATGGGTGCTCGACTGCATAAGCTCCGGTGAGTTTCGAGAGCAGCGTTCCAATGGCGATGTTTTTGAGTTCGGAAGCGCAGAGGCCAAGCACAGCATTTACCAATGCTATGTTTCGAGCGTGAAGGGCCGCTTCGAGAACGCACGCAAGGAGTCGCAGTTCTGGAAGCACCTGCACGATATCGATGGTTTAATTGTCCGCGAGTCAAGAAAGCGAGTCGCAAACCGACAATTGTATTGCGTTGAGTTTGCGCGCCCGAAGATCGCATTGCAGGCATTCCTTACCCACCACAACATCAAAAACAATGAGGTCGTTGAGGCGGTAGAGGATCTTGATCCGCTCGACCCCGCAAACTGGTCAGACGAGGTACCGTTTTGACGGTAGGCGAAACCAAGACCTGCACGGTTTGCAGCACAGAGAAGCCGGTTGCTGATTTCTACATGAGGGCGAACGGAAGCGTCGAGCCAGTTTGCAGGCGGTGCCGCACAAACAGTGAGCAGGTTCGAGCGAACGCAAGCCCCCGCGCATATTTAAGAAACCTACTTAACAAAGCGCGATACGGAGCCAAAAAACGGGGGCTGACGTTTGACATCACGTTGGCTGATTTGTTGGGGCTGTGGGAACTACAGGGCGGGAAGTGCGCGCTATCGGGTGTCAGGATGACTTATGCAAAAGACGGCAAGGGGCGAAAAGAAATGAACGTTTCGCTTGACCGGATTAACCCCGACATCGGATACGCGAGCAAGCCAATGAATGTGCAGCTTGTCTGTTTGCGCATAAACATCATGAAGCACACGTTGCCGGAGCACGAACTTTTTTGGTGGATTCAGAATCTCGCAGAGGCCATGCGTAAATAATGTTAGTTTGTGTTTAATCAACAACAGTTGACGTAACAACTTTAGACGTGATAAATTTTAATTTGTAAAGACGAACTTGTCAAATTACACCACCGCAGGGGAAACAATTGAGCAATCAGATTAGCAGTATCGATCTAGAAGAAGAAGTAATGTCAGACCCAATCGCAATCACATATGTGCATGATCACAACATTCGGATAGAGGTCCGCCCCGATAGCTGCTACGAGCAGTACGAGGTGACCCTTTGGAATTCCAACGAGGACAGCGTGATCAGAATTTTTGTGGTCAACAAGTTTCAGCACGCTATGCAGAAGCTGCATGACTTGACCGTGGCCTTCGCAGACCGCGACTAAAAAAAGCAAAGGAACATAGCGGCCTGCATTTTAGCAGCTATTTTTTTTTGCTTTTGAAAACAACCAAATAATGGGTTAACAACAATGAGTAATAAATTTTACGACTCGACTAGGGTCTCCGTGGACGGGAGGTTGGTCAGAATATTCGCAGCTAAGCACCCCTGCGGCGCGGGGACACGCACGCCCTACTACCAAGACGAAGAGTACATCTCGCAGATTTGTGAGCACGCTAAGTCTGGACTTACTGCGAAGCAGTCAAGTGAGATTGTGGGTATATCGCCCTCCGAGGTGTCGAAGATCAGAAGGATGTACCGCGAGCGGTGGCTTGGGTTCAGCGGGGTGTCCAGTGCTGCCTCTTAAGCTCGCCGCCGCCGCGATGGTAGTGGTCGCGCTGGGCTTCGCAGGCGATGGAGACTTCGAGGACGCAAAGGCCTCAGAGCGTGATTACATCGAGCGATATTGCACTGGTGTGCATGGCAATTACATGAATTTGGAGGTGACTTGTGGCGACTGATCTGATATGCGCCGAGTGCCATTGCCTCTGCAATGTTTACGAGGTGCGCGAGATTGATTACGAACCCCACGGCGATCAGATCGTAGAGCGCCGCTCCTATTATGTGCTCTCGACATGCTGCGATGAGGATGTCCTCGAGGTTGAGGTGGACGAGGTGATCCATTGATGCGGCCCTCGCATGATAAGCAGCGCGAGGCGCTTAGGCAGGCGAATGCAGAGGCCGTCGAGCAGTGGGTTGCCAAGGGCGGCGAGATAAAGTTCTACGGCCCTGACTGCTATCTCCACGAGGGCGTAAAGCTGTCGAGAAAGGAGCT
>Ga0180120_10000443_pt1 | contig 21177 bp, 23 predicted proteins | sample CPBDNA_3_FD_129677 | JGI IMG/M metagenome (GOLD analysis project Ga0180120, IMG submission 129677) | Freshwater to marine salinity gradient microbial communities from Chesapeake Bay, USA - CPBay_Spr_31_0.2_DNA (version 2) (version 2) | ecosystem: Environmental > Aquatic > Marine > Coastal ... | reverse complement strand
TCTTTTGGTTCTGGAATTTGAAGATCAATTTTATCACCAGTAAATATTTTTTTTGAAGGACTGTTAACGATTACATTATTTAATTTTAATTTTTCTTTAAGAATTAGATTTTTAATTCTAGTTCTACTAATCAGCCCCTCTCTTTTATTGACGAATACATCAAGTCGAAGATTATTCTCATTTATCTCAACTATTAAATTAATGTTTTTTTGCATAAAATGTAATATTAATACTATATGCGCTGCTAGCTCAACTGGATAGAGCACCAGATTTCGAATCTGGGGGTTATAGGTTCGACTCCTATGTGGCGCACCAGCATAATAGTATTTTATCTTATCTTTCTAATTGCAAATTTATTTTTATTTTTAAACACAGCACAATCTGAATTTAGTGAATCATTATTTTCATTAAAATCATAGTAATCTAATTTGAGACTTAGATACCCTTTTTTTATTATATCATTAGAATCTATGTAAATTTCTTTGCAAGAATCTAACTGATTTAACTTTAGAGACCAATTGATTTCAAGTTTTTGATTTTTATCAAGTATAGAGGGAAAACTGTCAATTCTTCCAATACCATTGTTATATATTCCATACTTATAAAGTGGAAATAACAACATGACAAATAATAATACATTATTTAAATTCAAAATATTTTTTTTAAGTTTTTCAAAATTGAATAATACAAGGCATGCTAAAAAGGGTGAAAAGTAAAAATATAATTTTACAAAACCATAGTAATTTTTTTGAAATAAAAGGTATGAGGCAACTAACAAGTTAAAGAAAATAACATATTTAAGAAAACTATACTTTTTTTTATTTTTAAAAAAAATATTATATAAATTACTTTTTAAATTTTTATAAATAAAAAATATTATAAATAAAGATAAAATCAATGGTAATAATGATGTAAGATTATTTATTTGACCAGGTGTAACAAAGTAAAAGCCAAAAAAAGAAACTGGTATATTAAATAATACAAAATAATATTTATTATCAATATTCATTTTTAATATTTGAGAGAATATTTCTGTAAAACTACTAGTGTTTAATAAAAAATTTTTTAATTCATTTACCATCTCGTAATTAAGCACAATATTTTCTCTGCCAAGGAAAAAGGCTCCAAAATAAGTCCAGTAATCTACACTAGCTGCACCAGTATTAAGTAAAATTAAAGACAAGTTCTCTAGTAACTTGGGAGATACCAAAATAAAAAAAATTAATAGATAGGACAATAGAATTTTATAATATTTAAAAACTATTTTGAATTTAGTAATAAATATAAAAGCAGTAAATGCAAATGCAATCGAACTTAAAGTCGGATAAATTAAAAATAGTGTAACATGTGATAGGGTTAATAAAAAAAATAATTTTTTATCTTCAAAATTTTCTTTATCATAAAAATCTTTAGTTAAAGCTAAAATTAAAATAAAAAAAGCAAATGATGCCAATTGACCTAAAGCATCTATCTCAAAAATATATAAATTCCAAAAAGATAGTGAAAATACTAAAGTTATAAAAAATAAATATTTTTTTGAAATCTCGTTAATAATTTTTTTTAATAAAAATGAAAATGCTAGATGTGTATTGATAATAAATAAAAATTTTAGAATATAATTTAATAAAAATAAATCTATAGGTCGGAAAGCATAAAAAACTGCAAGATAAAGAGAATTCATTTGTCTTGTAAAAATATTTTGAAAAGAAAAATTATAATGAGTTTTAGAAAAGCTACTTTCTTTTAAATTATTATAAAAACCTTTAAAATTTTCTAATTGAAAATTCTCATTTAGCAATAATCCAGTTAGAGCCGATTCTTTAAAGGACTCAAAAATCAGACTCATAGAAAGCATGGTAAAATTATCCCAATAATTTCCTCTAAATACATAAAAATTTTCATTAAAGAAAAATAAGGTAAATATAAAAATAATTAATATTGGTGAAATAAGAATTAAAATCTCATTAAAATTTGATAATATTTTTTTGATATCTTTTAAACTTAAAATAACAGTCAAAATTATACATATGAGAACAAAATATTTTATAGTATTTATTTCCTGTTCTAAAAAATTATATAAAAAAGTAATTATTATAGAAAAAAAAGTAAGCCCAATTAATGGACTTATTATGTAGCAGTAGTTATTTTTATTATAGTCAATGTATCTCAGAATTAGATTTCCAACAAGAAACAAGCAAGTAAATGAAAATAGTAAAATGAGAATTGGAAAAAAGAATGTTAACATTTACTTATAATATATATAACTTTATTACTTGTTCAGTAAACTTAAACCTTTTAATATAAAATAAAAAAATTACTCTAAGTGTTGTAAACACCACCTTAACAGAATTGTTAAATTTGAATGCAGTAGCACCTTTGATTCTATCTGTTAATAATGTTGGAATAAATATGATTGAATTATTTTTCTGTAAGAAAATATTTGACCACATTTCCAATTGAAACGCGTGGCTGCCAGTTTGAATATTGCAGTTAATAAATATTTCTTTTTTGATGATAGTCACACCATTATAATAAGGTATTTTTTCATTAAAAATAAAATTTAATATAGGTGTATATAAAGAAGTGAATTTTTTTCTAAATGGATCTCTTTCATTTGAATTAGAGTAATAAGTGCTTATAATATCGAATTTATTAATTGACGATATTAGTTTAGCAATTTCTTTAGATGGGTGAGAATTATCAGCTGGAACCCAACAAATATTTTTTTTTGTAGCACTGGAGGCACCAATCTTAATACTTGCTCCATAACCGTAATTCTTTTCATTTTTTATAATTTTAATATTCTTTTTAAACTCACTTTCATACTTTTCTACCTCTAACGAAGATCCATCAGTGCTTCCATCATCTACAAATAAAATTTCATATTCTAATAATTTTGAAATTTTACAAGAATTCTCTATTTCAATTATTGTACTGATAATATTATCTTTTTCATTTAATCCAGGAACAATAAAACTAATCATTTTATTAAATTAGATTCCAGTTCTTCCACACTTAAAAGAGGGTAAAGATTTTCAATAGATTTTCCTGACTCTAATTTCGGAAGGACTCTTTGTGTTTCAGGTATTTTTACCTCACAGTAAATCGGTTTTTTTCTAGACAAAACGTACTTTATCTTTTTTTCAATTTCTTTGTTGTTTTTAATTATACAAGTTTCAATATTATAGGCTTCAGCAATTTTCTTAAGATTAGGCATCCCTAAACCTGACTCTTTATTTACCCCAACATAATTTGAATTTAACCAAGTATCTTGTGTTTGTTTAATTAAACCATAGCCATTGTTGTTTAAAACAAATATTTTTGCAGGTATATTAAAATACGAAATTGTTTCTAACTCTTGTATATTCATCTGCATTGACCCGTCACCAATAGTACAAATAATTCTTTTATTTTTATCAGCAAAATGTGCACCTACTAAAGCAGGCATTGAATAGCCCATTGGAGAATGATTTAAAGCAGTAAAAATTTTTTGACCTTTAGGCTGAAATGACTGCATTGCCCAAATTAAGTTTGCACTTGCATCAGGTATTAGTACATCATTTTTCCCAGTTAAATCTGAAAGTTTTTTCATAAATACATAGGCATTTACTTTGTTTGTTTGTTTTAAATAATCTGTTGGACAAATAGGATAATTATTTTTCCATTTTACAAAATTAGATATCCATTGATTATAACTTTTATTAGTTGGAATATATTTTTTAATTCTTTTGAAAAATATTTTTAAATCAATTTTAATTTTAAGATCATATTTTAATCCTCTTTTTCTATTTAGCTCCGCTGGGTCAATATCTACAATTATCTTTTTTGCATTTGGAGCAAACTTCTGTAAATTACTTCCTGTTAATTGAGTGGGTATCCTCGATCCAAGAACTATTAAAAGATCTGAATTTTGAATTGCAAAATTACCATACCTAGTAGCTGCCACCCCAAATGAACCCGCATTATTTTTTTGTTTTACTTGTAAAATATCAAGAGCACCCCATGTTGGAATAAAAGGTAAATTCGATAGTTTTAAAAAATTTTGAAGATCTTTTTTTGTATTTGATATATTTATACCATTTCCATAAATCACCAATGGTCTTTTAGATTTATTTATTAATTTAACAAATTTTTTTTCAAAGCCAGGCAAATAATTTTTTTTAATAGGGGGAATAAATTTTTTTAGTTTTTTTTCATCAATATAAGATCTTTGAATATCATCTGGTAAATCCATTAGGGCAGGACCTGGCCTTCCTTCCGTTGAATAATAAAGCATTTTTTCTAATTCATATCTAATCATTTCTTTATTTTTTAAAAGTACAGCATATTTGGTAATGGGTTTAACAATGTCTACAACCTCCATTTCTTGAAAACCAACTTGTCTGATTTTTTTATTTTCTCTAATTTGTGAAGTGACAACAGCACCAGAAAAATGAATAGTTGCAACAGAGTCAAAATGAGAACAGGCAATTCCTTGTAATATATTTATTATACCAGGACCGCTTGTTGCAGCTGTAAAACCAATTTTATTCTTAAACCTTGAATAAGCATCGGCAGCTATAGAAGCTCCCTGTTCATTTTGAGATGGTACAACTGTTATTTTTTTATGTTTATCACAACTATCCAATAAGTGTATTATATTACCACCTTGACCAACAAAAATGTGTGAAGAATGTTTAGCAATAAATTTTGCTATGTAATCTGAAACTTTAATACTCATTATTTAAATTTTATTTAATAGCAACTAATTATATTCTAATATTATTTATATATACTAGATATTACAATAATTCAAATAGAAGTTATTTGATTATAATATAAAGTTCTAACTTATTGATCATTTGGAACTAGATAAAATATAATTATAGACTAAAACTTTATTCTTAATAATTTAAATAATGAAAACTATTCTTTTAACTTTTGGAATTTTATTTTTAATCTTACTTTTTAATAAGATTTATTTTTTTTATAAAAAAAAAAAAGTAGTTTTTTATGACTATTTTTTTAAATTTATATATTTTACAATTATTATATTTTTCATAATGTATTATTTTATAGATAGAAGTAATTTGCCTGAGGAATATGTAAGTTCTATTTTAATATGTTATACTGTTGGTTTTTTTGCAATATTTTTTACAGTTTCACTTAAATCTTATGAGAGTCCCACAAATTTTATTTATAAATTCTTAAATAAAAAATCTGATTATCAAAAACTATTATCTTTTTTGAAAAAAAAAAATATCATAACTAATAGGTTTAATGATTTAAAAAAACAAAAATTAATTACAGAAAAAAAAGGTAAAGTATCACTTACGTTGCTTGGAAATAATTTTTGTAAAACCTATTTTATTTTAATGAATTTTTTCAAAATAAAAAATGAAGGATAAATGTATTTATTATTTTTTATAATTAATCTATTTTTATATATAATTTTTCTAAAATTATTTTTGGTATTATTTGGAAGTAAATATATCTTCCCAGTAAGAGTTGCGGATTTATTTAACTTAATTACTAACTTAATAACTAACTTTGCTATTTCTTTTTATTATCTTAACTTTAGTGTCGCTTTTAATGTAATTTTAATAAATTTTTTTTTATTTTTTATATTTTATAGCATTCTTTCGATGATTAGCACTTCTCCAAGAACTAAAATTTTACTTGATGTACATAAAACTAAATCTTTAAATAAAAAAGATTACTTGAAGAAATACAATACAAAAGTAATTCTTGATAATAGAATAAAAAGACTACTAACAAATAGTGAAATAATACTCATTAAAAATAAAAAAATTTTATTAAATAAAAAAAAGGGGGGTTTAAATTTTCTTCCATTTGTTTCTTTTATGTTTAACTTAATGAAAAAAATTTAATAATTTAAACTAATTTCAATTAGCTTCTCAATAAAAAATTATCTTTATTACAAAAAATTAACATGCAAAGGTTTTTCACCTCTCGGTGGTGCAATTTTAGCTATACCCTTTAGGTGGTTATCTAGCGCTTCAGTTACATAATGTTGAATTGGCAGAGTTCCCATCATAGTTTGACAGTCCCAATTAGGTGAAGCTAGGTAATTCATAATCTTCCAATATCGATCAGATTTGAATATATCTTTAAATCTTTCGTCGGTATAATTTCCTATATGCAGTTTTGAGTATCTGGCATTAAAGAACATTCCTGAAGGAGCAACCAAGCCACTCCCACTTATTTGAAGTAAAAATTGTGGCCCATAAAATCTTTTATATGATGATTTACTACTTTTAATTTTATCCCATTTAACAATTATTTTAGTATTTTCGTTTGATAATTTTTCTGCTTCTTCAATTAATGGATACATTTCCTCATATTTGGAATAGTCAACTCCCAGCGTGCCAAATTCATCATCTGAACAATGTTTAATAACCCCATAATCAACTCCTAAATCTACAGCAAGTTTTGAAAAAGGGATAATTTCATCTTTGAATTCTGGCATCAATACCATTTGAATACCAAGAGTAACTTTTAAATTTAATTTTTTCTTTAATTCTACTGCATATTTTATATTTTTCATTGCTCTATCAAAAACTTCTGTATGTTTTGCATCTTTAAACATAATTCTAGAATAACCTTCAGGGGTACCAGCTGCGACTGTAAATCTAATCCAAGTCATATGTGGTAATACTTGATCTATTTTATCCTTTTCCCATTCCCAACCATTAGTAGCATTTCCAACATCAATACCTATGTTTGAAGCATGTTGAATGAATGGAACATATGCTTTTGAGAGAGTGCTTTCACCATCTGAGATTAGAGATACAGCTTTTACTCCAACTTCTTTAAAATCATCTAATAAATTTAGTGCTTCTTTAACTTTTACTGTAGATCTCTCTTGTGGCTCTTGTACCATTGCGTAACAAAAAGAACACATTGCCCCACATGCACGAGTTAAAGCCATATCAACACTTACTGGAGCTACACGCTCACCATTCTCAAAAGCTTCCACTCTATCATAGTGATATGATAACTTGTGTGAATCTAAAATTAACTTACCTTCTTTAGTATCAATAGCATTATCTTTAAAGTCTATTGTTTGATTTTGTATATTTTCCATATTTAAAATTTTATTTTTCCGGTTTAATTTGTATTCCTCTTAAATTTCTTAACTTACTCTTATCACCAACAGGAACTAACCAGACTGTAATACCTTTATCAATTGAATTTTTCAACACTTGTTCTAAATCTAATAACATCGTTCCTCTTATAGAGGCTGATATAGATCTTTCAATCAAAAGTGTAATTTGTCCGTTTGCCTCTGCTTCCGTTACAACAAAATCATTATACTCTTTATAATTATTAAGTTCTTCCTGCACTAAGTTAATTCTCTCTTCTTTGGATTTTACGACCCAATTTTGACTAATTTCTGGAGAGTTAGCAATAGCACCTTCTTTATTAATATGGTTCATGGTTTTATATAGTAGTTAGAATGTATAATATATTTGAATTGTAATAACTATACAATAAAAATATTTATTATATATGATAAAAATTATCTATCTATGACAGTTTTAGGCACACTAGAGTCTATTTAGGAAATTATTTATTTATGATCATTAAGATAAAGTAATTTTACAGCTTTGTTCGGCTAACTTTTAAATAAATATTTTTAAAAACTAATTAAGTTAAAAATCTAAATTTAGAGGCTCTGTACAACCTATCATTTATGGCTATACCCAAACCTTTGTTAGAAATTCTTTCTACAGCGATTGATTTATAGCCTCTATTTTTTATTTTTCTCAAACAAGAATATAGATTTTTTGCAGCCTCCTCCAAGCTACCCTTAGTGCTTAAATAGTAGTAGTTTTTTGATTTAGCTTTTCTTTTTTTGATCAGAATAAATGCTGTATTTTTTTCTGGTTTTTTAACATTCATTTTTAGAGGGATACCAGGGGAGTAGTGAAGACGTGATTGACCTGGTGCAATTTTTTTTTTAGGATCTATATTTATATTTATTTTTAATCCTAAAGTTTTTTGAATTTTTGAAATATCCAAGCCACCCAGTCTTAATATAGTAGGTTTACCTACAAGATTAATTATTGTTGACTCTATTCCAATAGAACATTTGCCTCCATCTAAGATATATCTAATTTTATTACCAAATTCCTCTTTAACATCTGAGGCTTGAACGGCACTTACTTTTGTAGTGATATTAGCACTAGGTGCTGCCAAGGGGTAATCCAATTCTTGTAGTAAATTTATTAAAATCTTATGCCTTGGAAACCTTACGGCTAAATTCTTTTGTTTATTAGTTATATTTTTTGAAATTTTAGAGTTTTTTTTTAATCTTAAAACATATGTTATTGGTCCAGGAGAAAATTTTTTATAAAGTTTAATAAAATTATTATTTATTAAGCAATCTTTTCTAAGAGAGTCAATATCCAGGTAATGAACAATTAATGGATTATTTTTAGGTCTTTTTTTAAGTTTAAATATTTTTTTTACTGCTGAATTTGAATATGCATTGGCTGCTAAACCATACACCGTCTCTGTTGGCACACCCACGCAGTAATTTTTATTAAGATAATTTTTTGCTTTTTTAATATTGGATTGATTAAATTTCATGTATTAATTATTATTATATAAATGTTAAAAATTTACAAATGGATAATAATTTACAATTACTTGAAGAACTAATAAAAGTAGCAAATAAAATATGAAAACATTTATTCTTTGTGGTGGTTTTGGTACAAGGTTAGATTATGACGGAACGTCAATGGCTAAACCTATGGTCCGAATAAAAAAAGAACCAATATTGATGCACGTAATTCAAAATTATATAGATCAAGGATTTAATGAATTTATTTTCTGTTTAGGGCATAAATCTGATACGATTATTGACTATTTTCTTAAAGAAAATATTAAAAAAATTAAACTTATTAGAAAAGAAAAAGAAAATATAAAATTTTTATATAATTTTAATAAAATAATTTTTGTTGGAAACCTAATATACACAGGATTGAATACAGGAACTGGAGGAAGAATTAAAAAAGCATATCAAAAGTTAAAGTTAAATGAAGATATTATGATGACTTATGGTGATGGGCTTTCAAATGTTTCAATAAAAAAATTGATAAAATTTCATTATAAAAATAGTTCAAAAGTTACATTGACTGCAGTTAAACCTAACCAAAGTTATGGGGTATTAAAAATTAAAAATGATAAAATTATATACTTTGATAATAAAAATAGAAAAATAGACACATATATAAATGGTGGTTATTTTGTAATTGATAAGTCTTGTATTAACAAAATAGATAATAGTAATACTTATTGGGAGCAAGAACCCCTCAGTTTTTTTGCTAAAAAAAAACAATTATTTGCTTTTAAACATCATGGTTTTTGGAAAAGTCTAGACACTCTTAAAGATAAAGGTGAATTTAATAATATTTGCAAAAACAAAAAAAAATATCCTTGGAAAATTTAGATAACTTAAAAAATTTTTGGAAAAATAAAAAAGTATTTATTACAGGTCATACTGGTTTTAAAGGATCTTGGTTAAGCATAATTTTGGCATATTTGGAATCGACTATTGATGGGTATTCATTGAAACCTGAAAAAAAAAGTTTGTTTAATAAATCAAATATTTTTAAAAGTTTAAGGTCTAATACATATGCAGATATAAATAATATCATAAAATTAAAAAAAAAAATAAAACAAAGTAAGCCTGAAATAATATTTCATTTAGCAGCACAACCACTTGTATTAGAGTCGTATAAGGAACCTTTAAATACTTTTAATACAAATATCATTGGAACTTTAAACCTTCTTGAAGTTATTAGGAGAGTTAAATCAGTTAAATCAGTTGTTATCATCACCACAGATAAAGTTTATAAAATTAAAAAAAAAAATATTCATTATAAAGAATTGGATCAATTAGGTGGTTTAGACCCATATAGTGCTTCAAAAGTAGGTGCAGAAATAGTAGTAGATAGTTATATAAAATCTTTTTTCAAAAATTCAATTTTACAAAATAGGGTATCAACTGTAAGAGCTGGAAATGTTATTGGTGGGGGTGATTTTGCAAAAAATAGATTACTTCCTGACATTATTAGTACAATAAATAATAGAAAAAAGCTTATCATAAGAAACCCTGATAATATCAGACCATGGCAACATGTTCTAGATCCATTAATGGGATATTTGAATCTGGCTGAAAAACAATACAAAAATAAAATTAATATTACAGAACATTCTTGGAATTTTGGCCCCAGTAAAAGCAACTTCAAAAAAGTAATAGATGTAGTCAAATATATAAAAAAAAAAGAAGAGTTTAATTATAGTCTAACAAAAAGTAATAAGTTTAAAGAAACAAATATTTTGAAGTTAAATAGTTTAAAAGCTGAAAAAAAACTAAAATGGACATCTAGATGGAATTTAACAGAGGCATTAAATAAAACTATTGAATGGAACAATCTGATTAAAAATGGTGCTTCCGAAAGAATTATTTGTGAAAAACAATTTTTAATTTATATACGTAATAAAAAATAGTGATAAAAACCGTTTATGAAAAATAAAATTCCAAAAATTTCTTACGGTAAAAATGTATATGATAACAAAGAAATTAATGCCGTTATAAAAACTCTTAATAAATCAACTCAAATGGGTAGGTCAGTTAACACTTTTGAAAATAAAATTTCAAAATTATTTTCTAAAAAATTTGGTTTAATGGTTAACTCTGGTTCTTCAGCTTTAACACTTGCTTTAAAAGTCATGGATTTTAAAAAAGACAATGAAATAATCACTCCATGTTTAAATTTTGGAACAGCAGTATCAGCAATAATGTTGAGTAATTTAAAGCCTGTTTTTGTTGATTGTGAGATTGAAACACTTCAAATTGATATTAATAAAATTGAAGAAAAAATTACAAAGAAAACAAAAGCGTTACTAATTCCTAATTTAATTGGCAATCTTCCAGGTTGGAAAAAAATAAGACAATTAGCAAATAAATATAACTTAATGGTGATTGAAGATTCTGCTGACACATTAGGAGCAACAATTGGCAATAAACCAAGTGGTAGATTCAGTGATATATCAATAACAAGTTTTTATGGATCTCACATTATAAGTTGCGCAGGTAATGGGGGAATGTTTCTAACAAATAATAAAAATTTTTTCACTAGAGCAAAAGTCTTAAGAAGCTGGGGAAGAATGTCTACATTAATTAAAGACTCAGAAAATATCAATAAAAGACTAGGTATTAAGCTGAAGGGTTATGATTATGATAGAAAATTTGTTTTTTCTGAAGCTGGCTATAATTTTGAACCTTCGGAAGTTGGTGCATCTTTTGGTCTTATTCAATTAAAGAAATTCAAAAAATTTAATATGTTAAGGAATCGTAATTTTAAATTACATTTTAGTTTTTTCAAAAAACTTGAAAATTATTTTATAGTTCCAAAAATTGAAAAAGATGTAAAGACTAATTTTTTAGCTTACCCTATTATACTAAAAGATAACTTAAAGTTTTCACGAAAAGAAATTCAAATTCATCTAGAAAAAAATAATATACAAACAAGACCTATTTTTAGTGGTAACATTCTAAGACATCCTGCTTTTTCAAGTTTGATTAATAAAACAAATAAATTAAACTCATTCATAAATTCAGATTATATTATGAAGTACGGACTACTGATTGGTTGTCATCAAGGCTTAACTATGAAAGATATTTTACACATACAGAATGTAATAATTAATTTTATTAATAAAAAAGCAAAGTGAATAAAAATATAAGAGCTATAAGAACAAATATTTTAAAGCTTACTTATAAAGCAAAATCATCTCATATAGGTAGCTGTCTATCAATAGTTGAGATATTAACAGTCTTATATAATAATATTTTAAAAAAAAAAGACAGGTTTATTCTAAGTAAAGGTCACGCTGCATTAGCTCTTTATTGCACACTTTACGAAAAAAAATATATCTCTCTTAAAATATTAAACTCCTTTGGGTCTAATAAGTCTATTCTCATGAATCATGTGAGTCATAAAGTTAATGGTGTAGAGTTTTCGACTGGATCTTTGGGGCATGGGTTACCAATAGCTGTAGGCAAAGCTCTTAAATTTAAAAAAAATAAAGAAACAAACAAAGTTTATGTCTTAATGAGTGATGGTGAAATGAATGAAGGTACAACTTGGGAGAGTTTATTATTTGCCAGTCATCATAAGTTGGATAATTTGAATATAATAATTGATTATAACAAAATTCAAAGTATGGACTTTGTAAATAAAGTTATTGGTATCGAGCCCTTGAAATCAAAATTTTTATCTTTTGGTTGTAATGTTAAAGAAATTAATGGACATAATTTAAATGCGATTAACAAAGCTTTAATTAGTCCTGTAAAAAACAAACCTAACGTGATTATTGCAAATACAGTTAAGGGTAAAGGTGTAAGTTTTATGGAGAATAATAATCTTTGGCATTATAAAAACCCTAATCTCGATGAACTTAAAAAATCCCTAATTGAAATTAAAAAAAAATATGCGTAAACTCTTTATAAAAGAATTACTTAAGTCTAATAAAAATAAGAAAAATTACCTATTAATAAATGACTTAGGTTATAGCATCATTGAACCTTTTAAGAAAAAATACCCTGATAGAATCTTTAATGCAGGTGTATCTGAACAAAATATGATGGGAATGGCAGCTGGCATTGCCTCTGAGAATTGTAATGTTTTTGTTTATTCAATAGCAAATTTTTCAACATTTAGATGCGCGGAGCAAATTAGAAATGATGTTGATTATCATAAATTACCGGTAACTATAGTGTCAGTTGGATCTGGCGTTGGTTATGGTAATCTTGGCTATACACATCATGCACTTCAAGATTATGCTCTAATGAGAAGTTTTCCAAATATGCAAATATTATCTCCCGGAAATAATAATGAATTAATTGCTTTATTAAATTATATTAAAAAAAATCCACAACCTTCATACTTGAGGCTTGACAAAACTGAACATGGGGAAATTGAATTTAAAAAAATACCTGTTTCTTCAGGAAGTATTGTTAAGCTAATTGATGGAAATAAAAAAAAAATACTTTTAACCACGGGAAGTATTCAAAACTTAGCAAAAAATATTATGTTAAAAAAATATAAAAATTACTCCTTATATTCAATGCCTATATGGGGCATGAAAGCAAAAAACAAAGTTAAAAATCTAATAAGAAAATTTGATGAAATAATAACAGTAGAAGACCATTTTTATGATGGTGGTTTTGGATCATGGTTAAAAGAATGTATTAATGATACAAATATTAAAACAAAAATTGTATCAAAATATATAAGACCTGAAGTAATAAATGAAGTTGGTTCAAGAGAGTATCTATTAAAAAAATATGGCCCAAAATAATCAAGGATAGTAATTGAAAAAACTATTAATTTTAGGTGGAAGTGGCTTTGTTGGAAGATCAATAGTCGATTATGGTATTAATAAAAATCTCATAAAAAATAAAATTAATAAAATATATATTCTCTCTAGAAGTGTGAAGTTTTCACAAAATAAGAAAAAACATATCAGTATAACTTACATAAATAAAAACATGCTTGATGTTAATAAATTACCTCAAGTGGATTACATAATTTACTGTTTAAAAAATAGTAATATAAAAATTAGTAATAGTTACTTTAATCAATTTTTAAAAATACTTAAAAACTTTAAAAAAAAACCTAAGATATTATTTACAAGCTCAGGTGCTGTTTATGGAAAGAATATTAATAAAAGAAAAGATATAGAGCATAAAAAAATTGATAATATTTTAATAGATAAATTTGTTGGATATAAAAAAAGATATGCAAAAGAAAAATTGTTTTTAGAAGAAAAATTTAAGGACCTAGCTAAAAAAAATTATAAAGTTTCAATTGCAAGATGTTACACATTTATTGGAAAAAATATAATTCATTACAATTATGCAATATCTGATTTAATTAATGCTGCAAATAATAAAAGTAAAATTATACTTAATTCACATATTGATGTTTTTAGAAGCTATATGCACTCTGATGACCTATCTAATTGGCTTATAACTATCTTAAAAAATTCTAATACTAAATGCCCTATTTATAATGTCGGTTCTGACAAGATCATAAATCTAAAAAGTTTAACTAAAAAAATAGGTATTATGACTAATAAAAAAATATTATTTAAAATAAAAAAAAGTAAGAAATTTGACTATTATATACCTTCTATAAATAAAGCCAAAAAAGAACTTAAATTAAAAATTTCTATTAATTTAGATAATGCATTAAGTTTAATAATTTAACTAAAGGCTAGCTATTATAGTAATAAATATATAAGAAAATATTAATTAAATAATTAATCAAGTAATTAATGACAAAAATTTTAAATTTAATAAAGAATAATTTATTGTTCATACTGATTATTATTATTTTTTCACACTTAACTAACTTGCATTACAATTTATATTCAGTTTATCTAAGGGGATATGAAGAAAGAATGATTAGAGCATATGGTGACTGTGGCAAAGAATCTTATGGTTTTGTAAAGAGAGCATATAATTTAACTAATAGTAATAACTTAGAAATAATTAATGCTGAAAGAATGTTATGGCCTAATATAAATCAATTATTCAGTAAATTTGAAGCAGATAGTATAATAACTAATAATTTAGATAAAAAATACACTGTAATTTTAAATCTAAAAAGAATTAATAAAGAAAATATTATTCAATTAGATAATATTAAATACAACCTAAAAGATGAAAATATTATCTTAAAAGATTCTAATTGCTACTTATTAAAAAATGACTGAAATTTTTCAAACATTAATACAATTTTTAGTTTTTTCTTTATTATTTTCTTTTCCAATTACACCACAAATTAATAATATTTATCTAAAAAATTACCATTTCAAGTTTTATGATTTAATTTGTATTAATATTGTAATTAATCTAAATCTATATTTACTTCTATCGGCATTTAAGTTTGATTTAAATATTTTATTTATGATCAATATTTTACTGGCAGTAAGTTTCTTTATTTTTCACTTTAAAAAAAATTTATATTTTATAATAAAATCAAATACTCAACTATTAATTTTATTTTTTTTAATTAATATATGTTTTTATTTTATTGTGACAAATGAATTAAAAATTAATTGGGATGGGTTGGTCCAGTGGTTACCTAAAGCAAAACAATACCATCAAGGTTTAGGGTCTATAAATGCTGGTCACTTTTCTTACCCTCATCTAGGAGGATTTCTTTGGGGATATTTTTGGACAAATTCCTTCATTGAAAAAGAATATATAGGACGATTAATATTTATTTTTATTTTTGTATCAAGTATTTTTAGCCTAAGTAGTTTATTAGAAAAGAATATAAACAATATTTTTAAGATTCTTTTTTTGACAACCATCATTTCTTTAACTTATGACAAATTTTTATTTGGTGGCTATCAAGATCCCTTACTTTTTGCACTATTATTAATCAGTTCAAAATTTTTATATTTAAAAACTAAAAATGAGAAAAAATTATTTCCAATTATAATTTTTTTTCTATGTGCCTTTATTTGTCCATGGATAAAACAAGAGGGATTTATATATTTTGTTATTATGTCTTTTATAGTGATTTTATTTGAAAAACAAAAAAAGAAAAAAATATACTTTATGATTACATTTTTTGCTCTAACGATAATCTACTTTTTTTTAAAAAATTATTTTAATGGAGTGTCTGGATTTAATCAATCTATAAACCTTAATAGCCTTTCTACTGAAAATTTTTATTTAATGTTTAAAATTTTCAAAGATATTACATTTAATATTTTTGTTGCAATATATAAATACCCAATTTGGATTGTAATTTTTATAATTATATTATTATCTATTTTAAATAAAAAAAATATTAGTGAATTTAAATATTTTTATCTTTTCTTAATATTAAATATTTTATTTGTATATTCTGTGGTATTTTATAGTTGTTTCAATATTGGCCTATCAGAGTGTCGGCTTATAATGAGAGTATCTATGGATAGAATTATTTATCAAATTTCAGGCTTTTGTTTAGTGTGGGCAATTATTATGGCTAAAAAAGCAAAGTTAATAAATAATTTTTAACATTTTATGAAATCAATAGGATATCTTATAACCGTTTATAATGAAGTTAAAACAGTAAAAAAATCTATTGACGATGTTTTAAAAATAAAATACCCCAAAAAAAAAATCATAATTATAGATAATGGATCAAATGATGGTAGTGCTGAAATTATTAAAAAATATAAAGATCCTTTAATAAAAAAAGTTTTGAGAAAAAAGAATATTGGTTTTGGAAAATCAATTGAAAAAGGAATAAATTCACTTGATACAGATTATATTTATATTCAATATTCTGATTTAGAATATGATCATAAAAGAAGTATTGATATGCTTAATTATGCAATAGCGAATAATCTAGATGTTGTACTTGGGTCGAGATTAACAACTTCGATAATGAAAAATAAAAATATTTATGAAATATTGAAATTTAAACCTTCTTACTTAGCAACAATAATTTGTACTTTTTTAATAAATAAATTCTATAATAAAAAATTTACTGACATCATTGGAGGTAAACTTTATAAAAGAAAAACTATTAAAAGAATTCCAATAAATTGCTATACTCATGGATTTGATTTTGAGTTTATATCTAGAATTTTAAAAAAAAAACTTAAAGTTGGTGAAATATCTATAAAATATAAACCAAGACAGAACAGTAGTGAAAAAAAAATCAAACCATATCATATAATTAACGCACTATATGAAATTTTTAAAGTTAAGTTTTTTGACAAACGATAACTATTTTGTAAAGCTTGAAGTTATACTTTCATTTATCTATATATCACTCTTAAAATTAATTAATTTACAAAAAGATAATGCTTATTAATTTTAAAATACTTAGAAATATTTAAAAATGAGAGCAGCCATAAAAATACATGAAGAAACTCTTGATATGCTCACAGAAAATATCAAGCAAGCTGTAACTAAAGAATTTATTGATAAATCGAGCTATGAATTTATAAGTCAATATAATATTAGCTATAAATTATAGTATACATTATTTGTTAATATTATATTAATAGTTTGTTCAATTAAGTAGCAGATAAAATTTATGAATGATTTAATTTTTGATAGTCAATTACTTACATCTCTTTTTAATTTTGTAATGAGAATTTTAAAAAGTGATGTTCCGGCTATAGTTTTTATAGTTAAATCAATTTTATTAATTATTTTTGGTATATTGATAACATTTTCATACTCAAATTTTAGTTTTAAATGGTTTAAAAGTAAAAATTTTTTACATATAGCATCAATGTTACCAATGACAGCCTATACAATTACTACAATTATAGGATCTAATATAGCTTTAAGTTTAGGTATGGTGGGTGCTCTATCGATAATAAGGTTTAGAAATCCAGTAAGAAGTTCATTTGAACTCATCTATTATTTTTCACTCCTTACAATTGGAATTACCATGACAGTTTCTTTTATAATTGCTTTGATTTTTCTTATTTTCATTTTATTAATACCAAAATTTATCAATTTTTTTTATGGCACAGAGACAAGCTTAAATGGAAATATAATAGAGTGTAATTTTGAGATTATAGCAAACAAAAATGAATTAAAAGAACTTGAAAAAGATTATTCTATAAAATCTTTGACTTATGAAGTAGATAAAGACAAATCAGATTATTCTATTAAATTAATTTCTAGTTTTGAAACACAAAAGCAATTAGAAATATTTAGGGAAAAATGGAACGATAAGATAAAATATTGTGAAATCTATAAAAAATGAAATAAAAATTTTTGTACTTATATATTTTCTTTTATTTAGTTTTGGTCAGTTAAGTGCACAAGATTTATCTAAGTTTTATAAAATAGATATACCAGACAATATCAATATTCAAATTTACTCAAGCGATTACAAATCATATTTAAAAAATATGTTCAATGCAAAAACACATATTATAAAAAGAAAAAATAATTATACTGATTTAAAAAGTGTGCTAAATGCTAATCAATTTTATCACCCTGATTTAATACAGCCACTTTACAAACGTAAAAAATTTAAGGGAGTGATTATTTTAAAAAATAAAAAAAAAATTAATATTGAAGCAAGATTAACAGGAGAATATAAAGACCATATAACGATGCCTCTTGCATCTCTTAAAATATCAGTAAAAGATAAAAGTTATTATGGTATTAGGAAATTCAAATTATTTTTGCCAAAAACAAGGGGTGGAAACAATGAAGTGTTTTGGAGCTTAATTTTAAAAAAATATGGATTTCCTACATATTATACGAAAATTATTAATATAGATTTAAATGGAATTAAATATAAAGCAATATTTCAAGAGGATTCGTCCAAAGAGTTTTTGGAAAGAAATAATATTAAAGAAGCACCTATCTATAAAATTAATGATTTTAAATATCATATTAATCAAAAATCTCATTTAATATATGATGAAATTTTTAGTGAATCATTTTTAGTAGATAACAAAAATTTTTTGAAAAATAAAACCTCTGCTTTGATAGCTTCTAATGGTATATCTCTTCTAAATTCAAAAAAACTAGATGATATTGTCTATAAAAACAGTTTTTTTGAAAAAATTCATAAAAATTATTCACTAAATCATGCTCTAGATCCTGAACAAAGGAGATTTATTTACATACCATATGACAATTTATTTTATCCACTATATTACGATGGAAATATAAATTTTTTACATTTAAAAAAAATATTAACAAGTGAATCAAATACTGTCTGTCAAAAAAATTTTTTGAAAGAAAATTTACTATTTAAGAATTATTTGTTACATAATCTCAATAGCAAATATAGTAAAATTTATAATTGTGCTTTATTAAATATTGAGAATATTTATTCATCTTTTTCAGAAAAGAATTTTAAACATGTGAGTTCAAAATTCAATAATATTAAATATTTAGAAATTAGTAAGAAAATTAAAAATTTCCTTGAAAAAAATGATGTTATAAAATATTCAAAGATAAAAAAAAATGAATTAATTTATTCTTTTTCATTTAAAGATAATTTTTACAAATGTATTTTTAATATCAATTCAAAAAATATTAGTTCTTGTCATGATATAAATTTAGAAGAATACATAAAACTTATTACAAAAAATTATCACCAAAAAAAACCTTATAAAGCTGATGAGTATAAATTTTATAGTTTTCCCATAAACCTTGGAAATATTGATTTTAATTATTATGATAAAGCTATTGATTACAAAATATCATCAAAAGAAATGATTCTTGATCATCCAAAACTTTATAAAATAGATCTATCTAAAATAAATCATGATACAAATTTTATAATCAAGAATTCAAAAACCAAAATCTTGTTTTATGGTAAGGCAAATCCAAATATATCCTTCTCTTTTGAAGGTATTAAGCTTGCTAATGAAAATAATAATTCAAGATATGATAAACTTTTATTAACAGGCTGCATAACTTTTTCTAATGTTCAATTTTATAATAATTCAATTTTAACTAAAAATTTTCTTAATTGTGAGGATTCTATAAATATAATAAATTCAAGAGGATCAATAAAAGATATTAAAATTTTTAATTCTTTGACAGATGCACTTGATATCGACAATTCATATTTAAATTTAAATTATGTTGAAATTAAAAATGCTAAAAATGATTGTATTGACTTATCTTTTGGAAATTATTTTTTTAAAAAAATTAAAACTGAAAATTGTCACGATAAATCTGTATCTGTTGGAGAGAAGTCATTGGTTAATATAGATGATATAGAGATTTTAGACTCAAAAACTGGAGTCGTTTCTAAAGATACCTCAAAAGTTATTTTAAAATCTTTTATGGGAAAAAGTATAAAATCTTTTTGTTTGTCAGCTTATAATAAGAAGCAAGAGTTTGAAGGTGCTACAATATTTTACAATAATTTGAATTGTAATACTGTGAATTTATCAAGTGATAGTTACCTTAATAATGATTATTCAACGTATATTTATTCTGATGCTTCAAGTGAAATAAAATGGAAAGAATTAAATTAAAATGGAAAGAATCGAATTAAAATTTGATATTACTAAATATAGTTTCTCTAAAATAATAAATAAATATAATTTATTTAAAATTTATCCTGACAGGATTGTTAACTCAATTTATTATGACACTAAAAATTTAGATCTTTATAATGATAGTGAAGAAGGAATAACTCCTAGAAAAAAATTTCGTGTAAGATCTTACAATAATGATTTATCTAAAAATTTTGAAATTAAACAATCCTTGTCATATAGTAGAAAAAAAATCATTATTAAAAATATTAAAGATCCAACAAAATATTTGAAACTTTACAGTTCAAGTCAAAATTTATTCCCAATTGTAAAAATTATTTATACTAGAAATTATTTTAAATCTATTTTTGGTAGAGTTACGATTGATTCAAATATAAATTATTTTTTATTAAATCATAAACTTAATATTTTAAAAAAATATAAATCAAAATTAAAAGTACTAGAAGTAAAAAATGATTTAGAAAATTTTGATAAAAATGAGATTTTAAATTCAATTAATTTAAAAGAAACTAGATTTTCAAAATACTGCAATGCAGTAACAATGCTTTATTATGAGTCAAATGAAGTCCCTTATGAGGATATATTTTGACATTCTTTACAACTTCATCAATACTGACTCATTATTTTGAGAAAAATAACATTACTAAATAATAAAAAATGTATTTTTTAATATTTGATTGATTAGATTTCATGTAATAATATTTAAATGAAAGATAAAAATTTACCATCTCAAAGTAATACTCAGTCTCTTGAGGAACTAACAAAAGAAGCAAATAACATTATTGAATCTTTAGAGTCAAAAAAAGACTTACATAATTCAATTGATTCATACCAGCAGTTATTAAAATTAAATAATATTATTGAAAAAAAATTCTATAAAACATCTAAAATGATCAATGAAGAAACAAAAAAAAAAATTAACAATATAAGTTTAAAAAAAAGTGCAAAATAAACTCGCTAGAATAGCAAAAGATACAAACTTTTTTTTAAAGCAATTTATTAAAGGACAAAAAAGAACAGAATTAGTTGCAGCTATGGAGTATGGCTTATTTCCAGGTGGAAAAAAAATTAGATCAAAAATTTTAATTGATATAGGAGCTA
>Ga0180120_10000442_pt1 | contig 21194 bp, 13 predicted proteins | sample CPBDNA_3_FD_129677 | JGI IMG/M metagenome (GOLD analysis project Ga0180120, IMG submission 129677) | Freshwater to marine salinity gradient microbial communities from Chesapeake Bay, USA - CPBay_Spr_31_0.2_DNA (version 2) (version 2) | ecosystem: Environmental > Aquatic > Marine > Coastal ... | reverse complement strand
TTAAACCATTGCCTGCTCATTGAAGGTCTGGGCCTAGATGATAAACGCGAGGTCAATGCCCTCGATACTCCCAGCGATCGGCACCGTCATACCTCTCACCTCTTTGCGGTTTTCCCCGGACGGCAAATCAGCCATCACAAAACACCGGAACTTGCACAGGCCGCTAAAGTCTCACTCGAGGCACGGGGTATCAAGACACAGAGCGACGTCCGCGAATGGTCATTTGCCTGGCGCGCCGCACTATTCGCCAGACTGCGTGATCCAGCCAGCGCGCACCATATGCTTCAGCAGCTTTTTTCCAGCCGTAACACCTGCCCAAATCTCTTTGGGCTTCACCCGCCGATGCAAATTGATGGAAATTTTGGGGCGACTGCTGCAGTAGCAGAAATGCTGCTTCAATCTCACAATGAAGTCGTGGAGCTTTTGCCAGCACTACCAACTCACTGGCACACTGGTTATGTTAAAGGACTTCGAGCACGCGGAAATATGACTGTCGATATGCAATGGGAAAAGGGGTTGTTGACCGACCTGCACATCAGCGCAGCGCGTCCCGAAAAAATATCAGTTAAAATTAACGAGGAAATCCAAGAATTACTTCCCCATTTAGATCTAAAAAATTAAGCACCTCGCAAGAATGTTTACTAAAGTGAAAAATAAATCTACAGCCTACCTTATCTCCGGCTTCCTTCTCCCGCTGATTCTATCTGCAGCTGTTTCACCTCTTGAATTTTATGTCAGTCCAAATGGGCATGACTCTTTCGACGGTCGCACTCAAGATCGGGCTTTTAAAACCCTTGATGCTGCACGTGATGCCATTCGTGAATTGCCAGAAAAAAATGCTCCTGTTCATGTTTCGATCCTTCCCGGGTATTATCAACTCAAGAGCTCTTTATTCCTCGATGAACGTGATTCAGGAACAGAACAATTCCAGATTGTCTATGCCGCGCAAATACCTGGCACAGTTAGTATTGCAGGCGGTTGTAAAATTCCTTTTTCAAAAGCTAAAAATGTCTCAGACCCAAAGATAATAAACCGAATTATCAACCCGCTGGCTCGTGCACAGATTCGGCAAGTAAATCTGAAAAATCTGGGTATTCATAATTACGGTCGAGTAAAAACCCGAGGATTCCGTCGTCCCTACGCCAATCCAGGCCTCGAACTTTTTATCGATGACCACGCCTACCATATAGCCCGTTGGCCTAACGAAGGGTTTACTCCCATTGGTCCTGTCATCGATCCTGGCTCGATACCTAAAAAGGGAGACTACTCTAATCGTGGCGCTCGTTTCAAATTTCACGATGAGCGCCACAGCCAGTGGCAGTGGCATGAGGATATCTTTATCTCGGGTAACTTTGGTACTGCCTGGGCAGACGACACCATACAAATCAAGTCTATTGATGCCAAATCACAAGAGATCGAATTAGCCAGCGCACATTTATACGGAGTCAAGGCTGGCACTGAATACTCTAATTACTTCGTGAAAAATCTCATTGAAGAACTAGACCACCCCGGGGAGTATTTTGTGGATCGTGAAAGCGGTATTCTTTATTTTTATCCGCACGATCAAAATATCTCGAGCGACCTAGCAGTATCGCTTTTAGAAGAGCCATTGTTCGTCTTGGAAAAGGTCGAACATGTTATTTTCAAAAACCTTATTTTTGAAAATTCACGTGGTATCGGCATCTACCTTGAGCAGGGCAATGACATCAAAATATTGGGTTGTAAACTAAGGAACATAGGTACCGTAGCGATCTGTATGGGTCGTGGTATCGCACCCGACAAGACCTATCGTCATGATTTTACTGGCAAGCCCTTATCGAGACAATTGGGCAGCTGGCACGAACATATCTATCAGAACAGCACTTTCAATCGTCGTGCAGGAAAAAATCACCTCATCGAAAGCTGCGATATCTATAATACTGGAGCTGGTGGAATTAGCATGGGAGGCGGTGACCGCCTAACGCTCGAGCCAGGAAATAATATCGTACGCAATTGCGACATCAGTCACTACAACCGACTCGACCGCACTTACCGAGCTGCCATTAATCTCGAAGGTGTTGGTAATATCATTGAGAATAATCATATCCATCAGGCCCCGGACATGGCCATTTATTTGCATGGCAATGAGCACAAGATCCGGCGTAACCATGTGCACCATGTCATGCAGGAAAGCAACGAAGGAGGGTGGTTTTATATGGGCCGTGATCCAACTGAATATGGTAATGAAATTTACCACAATTTCGTGCACCATGTCGCAGTAGCAAATGGGGGTATTCAGCCAAAACGGACCCAAGGCTCTTCAGGGATTTATATTGATGACTGGGCCTGTGGAACTCGTGTGTATGGTAACCTCTTCTACCGTGTAGGGCGTGACCGAGCCGCGGTCGTCATAAATGGGGGTAACGACAATACTATTGAGAAAAACCTCTTTGTGGATTGTCGGTATGCGGTCTACTCAAGTTCACCCTTCACCACTTGGAATCAAGAATTTTTTAAACAAGCAATTGCTCCTGGCGGTGTGTATAGTGAACGCCTAAATGCAGTTAGATATCAATTCCCACCCTACAGTGAACGCTATCCCTCGCTCCTTAATATACTTGAAGATGTACCCAGCCAACCGAAGCGTAATCTCGTAACGATGAATGCGTATGTGAGTTGTCAGGATGCCTACAAAACAAGAGGTGAACCGAAAACCACAAAAATTAATAACGCCACTTTTGAGAGTCTTGAATTTACTGATCCAACTCAGCTCGATTTTTCTCTGCCAGATGACTCCATACTCTACCAAAAACTACCAGACTTCGACCCCATTCCTTTCGAAGAAATCGGCACTTATTTGGATGACTTCCGCCAGAAACTGCCCGTTTTGGAATCAATCATAGGAACCCATGAAGCGGAAGCTCAGCACGCAATGATTGGTGTTCGGCAAAACGTCACCTCCTCGAGTCACAATAGGCATCCAGAGGCACAATGGTTTCCTAAAGCTGGTTTCGGTCTATTCATTCATTGGGGTCTACATACAGCCGGCAACCTTAAGGATGTCTCATGGCCGATGATTCAAGGTATGAAATACAATAACACCCGTATCGAGGATCCCGCTGAGCGAGAACGCATCTTGCTAGAACAGGATTTCCAGAAAGATGGCGACGCTCTAATTACACCCAATCAATATTTTTCCTTAGCAAAGGAATTCAACCCATCCCCAAATAGCTACGACCCTGATCAATGGATCGCAGCTGCCAAAGCCGCTGGATTCACCTACGCTGTACTAACTGCACAACACCACGAGGGATACGCTTTTTGGCCCAGTGCTGCGAATAACTTTAATACCGAATTATATGCTCAGGGACGTGACCTCGTACGTCCTTTTGTTGAGGCTTGCCGCAAGCATGGCCTAAAGGTCGGGCTCTATTATTCTCCGCCAAATTGGTACTTTGATCGAGACCATATGAATTTTTTATACTATCGAACTGCCAAATTGAATCCAGAATTTCCGCATTTGAATGCCGATTTAAAACCAAATATGCGAATATTCACTCCTAGTGAAAAAGAAACACATCAGAATCAGTATGCTAAATTAGTTCGCGAACAGGTAGAGGAATTACTCACTCGTTATGGTACTATTGATCTCCTTTGGTTTGATGGAAGAATCACTGACTACCAAGGTAATGTTGCTATCTCCAGAGAGCGCATTCTTGAGCTCCAACCAAGTATAGTGATGAATCCACGCCTTCATGGTAAAGGTGATTTCCGTACCTACGAAACCCACTTAAATCTTGAAAAACCAACCAAAGAATGGGCCGAATTTTGCGATAAATGGACCTACACATGGGGCTACAATTCATGGGCCCGATTTCGGGATAATGCCAAAATTCTGAGTGACCTAGCTCGTTGTCGTTCACTTGGAATCAATTATCTGCTCAGCATCGGACCGGACAAAAATGGACAATTGCCCGATGCCGCATATACAAACATGAGTGTGATAGCCGATTGGATGCGCATACATCGCGCTGCCATAAACGAAAGCTCCCCCCTACCTAATGGAGAATCCGCGTCTACCTTCGCCACCTCAAGCGGCAACATCCGCTACCTCTTTCGAGTCCCCAAGTATAAAAAACATTCTTGGAAAGGCCCTTTCCCTGAAGACCAAGTAGAACGTAAAGATGAAATACTCACCCTTAAAGGTAGTCATCCAGTCGAATCCGTTAAACTGCTGTCGAGCGATACACCCCTCCCCTTTAAACTTTTGGACAACACCGTCGAAATAATGCTTCCTAAGGAAATGCAAACCGAACTCGTGGATGTTGTCGCCCTCACCCTCAAACCAAATCCATCGCCACAAAAAGCCATACTATCGCGCGAAGCGTTCCACAACAAGCGCAAGGCTTCCATGTCGCCGCATGCACTTGCCTGGGAGAAAATACTGGAAGCACAACTTGGTGACTTTTACCTCAAGCGCTATCTCGAGGATAAATTCAACCAGCGCGAAACCGCTTGGGATTATGTCGAGCAGGATCCAAATTTGAAATCCGTACTCCTAATCGGAGATTCGATCTCCCGAGCATATACCAGAACCGTTCAAAAGGAACTTTCCGGAATCGCAAACATCCATCGTGCGCCCACCAACTGCGGCCCTACCAGCAAGGGACTCCGCGACCTTGATATTTGGCTGCAGGACCGCAACTGGGATATCATTCATTTCAACTTTGGCATCCATGACCGCAACACCAAGGACTCAAGCTACGAAAAAAACCTTGAGGCGATTATTACACGTCTCAAGAAAACGAATGCCCAGCTTATCTGGGCGAGCTCTACTCCGCTGAATGGCAGTGATGAAACCTACCCCAAAGGAAGCATGGTTCGAAAAAATGAAGTTGCGGCATCGCTCATGAAAAATCACCGCATCCCCATAAATAACCTCTACCACATCGCCCTTCCGTTGATCGCCACACAGCAATCTGGAGATGGTTGTCATTTTAGAGAGCCTGCCAATGAAGCCCTGGGGCGCGCTGTCGCAGATGTTATACAATCATGCCTTCAATAATTTATTTCCCATTAAAGACCTGTCGGTCTCCTATCGTAAGCTACCTGCTGGTTTTGCTAATCGCATTACTGTGTGCCCTTCCCTTGAAGGCATTATACTACGAACCAGAAAATCCTTTTATCGCACCCAATGAGGTTCCGGTGATCTTGAATATTAGTTCCGGCACAATAGCATCCGTGCAACAAGCTATTGATACCGCTCGTGGCGCAAATCCCGACGCTTTCATCATCATCAACCTTTCGGGAGCCTACACCGTCACAAGCACCCCCCTGGTGCTCAGTTCGAAGCAGATCCTTTACTTGGATGGATCCATCATTGCGGGTTCTTCAGCGGCAACCGCAAACGCCTTGATTTCAGTGGGCTCCGGGCAATCTTTTGTTGCAATCATGGGCTTTGGTCCCGGCTCGGTATTGGATGGACAAAATGCAGACATGCACGGCATTGAGGCTCTAGCTTCAAGCCGCCTAATAATCGACAATTTGACGGTGCAGCATACCCTCCGCGATGGAGTCTCCGTGCAGGGATTGGGCAATACCGTGTGGGATGCTCAGATCTCAATTTCACGCTGTAAGGTTTCCGGTAGTGGCGGATCCGGCATTCGATTATATGATGCCAACCAGTGCGCGGTAGTTGATAACATAACTCAAAACAACACTTTGGCAGGCATTCAGTTGTCGGCAGATACCACCGCAGTGGCTTACAATATCTGTAACTTCAACGCCACTGGTATATCGGTCAGCGGAACCACGAATTCTATTTATAAAAATACCTGTAACGGCAACGCCTCAGGCATCCGCCTCACGACCACTTCCAGCGTAACAAAGGTGACCGCTAATACCTTTAGTTCCAACAGCGTCAGCGGTGTCGCAGTGGAGGGTTCACAAAACACTGTTTTTGATAATAATTATTCAGGCAACACCCTGGACCTGGACAGTCAGGGCAGTAATAATTTTATCCTTGCGAGCACGAAGCCGCTCGACGGCACAGGCAACAATTATTTCTACCCTCCTACCGCGCGTAATTCGCATAGTTCCACCCACATCATCAATGGGATGGAGCGTCGCGATCTCACTATTTCCAGCACTACCATCGATGAGGTGCAGCAGCAATACGATGCCGCAAGGGCCGCCCATCCAAATGACGTAATTGTATTAACACTAGATGGCACATTCACCCTGGGCGCCAACCCCTTGAACCTTGCTTCCAATACCTGCGTTTTACTTCAGGAAGGTACCAGTATCATCAGTGATTCCACGACAACCGCGACCTACGCAATCGCCGCAACCAACGCTTCATTCATCAGTCTCTCAGGTGGCACCTTAAATGCAAATCTTGAACCGGTGGGCGGCGTTCAATTTCTTGAATGCAGTAAACTACTGGTTGATGGGGTGACCATGCTCAGTAACCGCGACCATACCGTGGCTGGATCTTCCGACATGCTCCACATAAAGGGTGCTGCCGGTGATGCTAAAATCGTGCGCGGATGTACAATTGATACCTGCGATTTTCGAGGTATATGGATTCAAACTTCACGCGCTTTAATCACTGAAAACATAGTCACTAATTGCAATAAAGACGGCATCGATTTGGATTCTTTTTCATCCAAGTGCTTTGTCGCGAATAATACCTGTACCGACAATATCCGCTATGGTGTCTTTGTGGAGGAAGCCGCAAACAGGAATATCGTGCTAAGTAACAATCTGCATCGTAACCAGATGGGGATCAACCTCTACACCTACGAGGTCACACAACCGACTCAGTACAATTCGATCCTAACTAATTTCCTTGATGCCAACGGGCGCGGACTGCGCAGTGGCGAACGTGACACGCCGGTAGACCGGGAGACCAAACATAACTATTTTTATAATAATCGCATAACTAACAGCGAGACCCATGCAATCATCACCCAGAATAATGGTATCCAAAATTACTATTCAGAAAACCTGCTCCAAAATCAGTCCATTAGCTCAACAAACCCCAATACCGTTTTTTTCAATCCCTCACAGATTGGTAGTATTCAAAATACCTCTGGGACTGCTTTCGACCTAACTCAAGCAAACACCTGGGCTTCCGGCGAATTACCCGATCCATTGGACACCCCAAGCTTTCAAAATGCTGGCACCTACAACGCGCCCGCTTCCAGCAACCTCACCTACAAGGGTATCTCGATAGAGCAAGCCAATGTGGCCATTAATCCGCCTACCGGTGGCAATGCCTATAGCATTAATCTTGGAACAGGCGGCATCAGCGGCACGCAACCGCTCCTGGTCATGGGAGAGAACATTACACTGGACGTCGGAGCTAACGACCAAAGCTGGACCATTCCTTTAAATAATTTTCGCTCAGCCATTCAAGGTAGCGCTACGATCACCTACACCAACCCCAGTCGCCTCTGGTTGCGCAACTACGCAAACTATAATTTTGAGGGCATCTGGCGCGCAGATGCTGGAACCATTCATCCGGAAGTAGCGTTTTGCTGGAGCGGAGCAAACGATGAAGTCCCGGCTCAAGTCTTAAATGAGGGTGCGATTCGCCTGAGCAATACTTCCTATGATCGCATTGGTCTGGATTTGCTTGGTAACGGCAGCTTGATCGCCAGTGGCAGCAGTTTCAATGACGGTTCTGCGGCAACCCTTGGCACCGGTCAATGGACCCAGGCAGGTGATGTCTGGGGTAGTGGAAATTTGACAATTTCCTCCAACGCAAATTACGGCAAAGTAATTATTGCCGGTGATATTTCCCACAAGGGAAACACGACCATTGACAATAAGTCTGCGGGCATGGTGCTCGAATTAGGTGCGTCCTCGACCTACACTTTTTATCCAACCATTACGGGCATATGTAACCAGATTAACGGACAAGACCCGACCAATAGCCAACTCATCGCAAATGGGACTTTCATCATCAATACCGCAACTGCCAATCTCACGGATGGCAACAGCTGGGTCCTTGTAGATCTCTCCTCACTGGAAGAGAGCTTTGGCAACTCCTTCGCAGTGCAGGGCTTTACCAATTCATCCGACAATTGGACACGAATCGATGGCAACAGAATCTGGACCTTCATGGAAGCAACCGGAGTTCTCACTTTATCCAACAATCCTTATTCCCTGATCGGCTTACCTTTTTCAACCGATTTTGAATCGGATTCGATTGGCTCCGAACCCGAAGATTTGGCAAAGATTTTAAACACAGACATCTATGGCAATTCGCTTAATGTAACTGCGGCAAATTCACCCTTCATTGATGGTCCCGGCTCGGCAACGAGTGGGGCTTCCGGAACTCAGGCAATCCATTGGCTCGAAACGAATATATCCAGTACTGCCACAAAACCGAGCCTGTATCTCATCGATTTGCCTACTAGCACAAGCATGGATATGGTTATTCGCTTGAGTTATACTAATGTGAACAGTAACAACTCAACAAATGCTTTGCGCCTCCAAGTATACGATGATGCACAAACGAGAGGAATCCGGCTTGATCTCGATAATGGCGGACGGATTCTAAATAATGGTTCCGTCAGTGATTTTACGCTCTATCCGGGATTTAACAAGTGGACCACTTTAGAAATCACCACAAATCTGGCAAATAATACCTACGATCTTGTCATCCAAAGAGAAGACCATGCGAGTCCAACCACTTATACCGGACTGTCTTTCAATAACTCCATATCGAATATCAGCAGGGTCGCACTCGTTAATTTTTCAGGTCCAGCCATAAGCTCAGAGTACTACATCGACGATGTATCTGTTCAGCCTGTATTAGTGGGAGCGTACGATAACTGGGCGTTCGAGAAAGGCCTGAGTTTTGGCATCAATCATCGCTTCTTGGATGATCCCGATGGCGACAACTTAAATAATTTTGGAGAGTTCTCGCTTTCTGGTAATCCACTGCTCGCTGCTTCCAATCCCGCGAGGACCCAACACCAGCTCTCATACGTTGATTCAACGGCCGTCTTAAACCTTACATTTCCAGCACGTGATGGGGCAGTATTCTCAGGTGCCGCGGGACAGTCCTCCCTCACGATAGATGGAGTCATCTATCGCATTCAAGGAAGTACGGATTTGATAAACTGGAATCTCGAAGTGAATGAAGTCACCGGCATCGAGGCATCTGCAATTCATGCAGGGCTTTACTCGCTCGATTCGGGATGGAGCTATCGAACATTCCGGCTCACTCCTACAGTTCTAACCGAATCAAAAGGATTTCTTCAATTGCTGCTCGATTCGCCATAGAGTTCTCAGTAGCTTTACCTTCTCTGGCTGGGAGTCTTAGACCATATTCTCTTAGATCACCGTCGGGGCCGAATCAATTGAGTAAGATTGGTTTTCTTGCGCATCGACGCGAGTCAGCTTGAGTGCCTGATCGGTCTACACCTTGTGGGCGACCCGAAGGTCACCGTGACGATCTAATGACAGGTGTACTCAGCGGTTCGACCTATCTTAGCAATACGACACTTGCTTCTTTTTACGACATCGGTTGTGTCATCGAAGAACTGGCCACAAAGAATACCTCATGATCGACAGCACGGGCGTACGTGTCCATCAAGACGCATCGCGTGTCAAAGAGGCCAACTTCCAGCAAGCGATAGGCAGGGCGCGGTCTGTCGACTAAGATTCACATGGCTTGGGATACCCCCTGAACTTCATACTCACAGGGTCGGAGCGGCACGACTGCATCCAGGCTAAGGTTCTGATCGAAAAATTTGTCCAAGCCGAGCAGAAATGCCTGATGGATGCAGGCGACGGCATCCGCAGTTGTGTCATGCAACAAGGCGCCACGGCCGTCATAGCGTACAGCAAGAACCGTGTTTAAGTCCCCGAGTTCGACAAGGATATTTACAAGGAACGACACAAAGTGGAGAACCTCTTCCAGGAAATTAAACGATATCGGCGCGTCGCCATGCGGTTCGAAAAGTTGTAGACGACCTTTGCCGCAATGGTCGCGATTGCGTCCATACTCGTATGGATCAAATTTTAATTACAATCACTACCTAGCTAATTACACAGATTCTGGCTCATCGTCGTATGTTTGGAGCGGTCCGGATATATAATCGGCAAGTAAATCGGAGGCTACGATACGAATTGCTTAAGCTGAAGCGGGTATTGCCACTGCTACGGCAAAAAGAGAAGACAAGTAGACATAGTTACAATAACCTTGGAGGAATACCCTCTGTATCTCCGGCAGCCACAAGCAGGGTTAAACTTTAAGCACTTTCTTGCTTCCGCTATTTAGCGCTTACTTATCAACATCTAACTCGGGCCATTGTATGAGCTTGCGATGCAACGTACGGCGGCTAATGCCCATCATCTCAGCTGCTCGCGTACGATTCCCACTGGCTTTAATTAATGCATTGCGCAGCAACCGCTTCTCATTCGCCTCTTTGCTCAATGTCGAACTATTAGTTAATGGCGTGGCGGCTAACGGTTCGTCATCCTGTACTTGATACTTCAGATCAAGATCATACTCAGTGACTTCATTGCCACGCTTAAGCACAACGATATTTTCGCAAAAGTTACGGAGTTCGCGAATATTCCCTGGCCAACGGTATGCCCGCAGTAGATCCTGAACACCGTCAGTTAATCGCACTGGATCCACGCCATTTTCATCACTAAACTGCGCGATATAGTGATTCAATAAAATCAGCAAATCGTCCTGTCGGTCTCGTAAGGCGGGTAACTGAATTGTCACGACGTTCAACCGATACAATAGATCTTCACGAAATTCGCCAGTCTTCGACATTGCCTCAAGGTTACGATTGGTCGCACACACTAAACGTACATCGACCTGCACGGGCTTCGAACTTCCTAAACGCTCAAAACTGCGCGTCTCTAGAAAGCGCAATAGTTTCACCTGAGTAGACGCATCAATCTCGCCAATTTCATCTAAAAACAAGGTGCCTCCATCCGCTGCCTCAAAACGTCCGATTCGCCGCTCTGTAGCACCAGTGAACGCTCCTTTTTCATGCCCGAAGAGCTCGCTCTCGAGCAGGTTGGCTGCCAACGCCGCACAATGTACTGGCACAAATGGTTGACGCTCGCGGGTGCTGTTCTGATGAATCGCTTGAGCGATCAACTCCTTACCCGTGCCAGTCTCCCCCTGGAGTAAGACCGTCGCCCGCGATGGCGCCACCAATTTTACCTTATCCAAGACATCGGTCAACTCTGGCGAACTTCCAATAATGCCGCTGAAACTATACTTCTTATCTAAACGCTCATGCAGCACCTCATTCTCCGCCTCAATTGTACGTGATTGAAGCGCACGTTTAATAATAATCTCTAATTTTTCCAAACTCACTGGCTTGGTCAAAAAATCAAACGCACCCCGACGCATCGCCTCCACGGCAGTTTCGACATTACCATAAGCCGTCATCATGATACAAATAGGTCGGTTAGGTAATGCAATTGCATGGTCGATTACCTTCAGCCCAGATTTACCCGCCATGCGTAAATCCGTCAAAACCACATCAAAGGTTTCCGCTTCCATCAGATTGAACGCTTCCTCAGCGCCCGAGGCCATGTAAATTTCATAGTCCTCTTCTAAAGCTAAACTCAACCCATCTCGGGTGTTTTTTTCATCATCTACAATCAATATGGTTGCTCGCATGTGGGACAATTAGGCACATTTAATCTTAAAATGCAATTTCGCATTATTTTCTAGGAAACCTCTTGCACGTTACTTTGTCATTGATCTCCTACAGTTAGTTATTTTTGCAATTTTAATTCCTATGAGTACAGAACCCAGTCCCACGCCCCCTCCTTCTAACGAAGCCCTAGAATCTGCTATCGCATGGATCCCGACCCTGCGCCAAGAAATCGCCCGCGTAATTGTCGGCCAGCGTTACCTAGTGGACCGCCTCATTGTTGGTCTACTCGCTAATGGACATGTGTTACTCGAAGGAGTGCCCGGCCTGGCCAAGACCTTAAGTATTCGCACACTAGCGACCGCAACCGATGCCGATTTTAAACGTATACAATTCACGCCTGACCTGCTGCCAGCAGACGTAATCGGGACGCTCATCTACAGCCCAAAGGACAGCACCTTTCACACGCGCAAGGGCCCAATTTTTGCGAATCTGGTACTTGCTGATGAAATCAATCGCGCGCCGGCCAAGGTGCAAAGCGCCCTACTCGAAGCAATGCAGGAACACCAAGTCACCATCGGTGATGCCACCTACCCTTTGCCCGAGCCGTTCCTAGTGCTCGCTACAGAAAATCCAATCGACCAAGAGGGCACCTACCCATTGCCAGAAGCACAAGTTGACCGATTCATGCTCAAGCTTAAAGTCGGTTACCCAAGTAAGGCTGACGAACGTGAAATTCTAGATCGCATGGCCTCCACCGATCCTAATCTAACCGTAGATGCGGTGACCTCTCTAGACGCGATCCGAGAAGCGCGTAAACATGTCAACGATGTCTATGTTGACCCGAAGATTCGTGACTACATCGTTAACCTCATCCTCGCCACGCGTTCGCCTGAGGACTATCAGCTCAAGCTCGGGCACTACATACAATTTGGTGCCAGTCCGCGGGCGACCATCAGCCTCACTTTAGCGTCCAAGGCATGGGCACTGATGCAAGGTCGTTCGTATGTCATCCCACAAGATATTAAAGAAATCGGCATGGATGTGCTACGCCACCGTGTGATCCCCAGCTACGAAGCTGAGGCTGAGGAAATCTCCAGCGAAGAGTTAGTCTCCTCTATTTTCGAAGCGATTCCAGTTCCTTAGGGAATTTCAGGATCCCTCAAGTCTAAAGTCTAAGCAATGACTCCGGCAGATATCATCAAAAAAGTACGCCGCCTTGAGATCCGCGCGCGTCACCTTGTGACGGATTCGGTCACAGGTGCATACCACAGTTCCTTTAAAGGCCGCGGGATGGACTTTGAGGAGGTACGTGAGTATGCCATCGGCGATGATGTACGAACCATTGACTGGAATGTTAGTGCGAAGATGGATCGACCGTTCGTCAAAGTCTTCCGCGAAGAGCGTGAGATGACACTAATCTTACTGATCGATGTCAGCGCCTCAGGAGTGTTTGGCTCAGTCGAGCAAAGTAAGCGTGAACGCGCCGCGGAAATCGCAAGCGTACTGGCGTTCTCGGCCACTCAAAACAACGACAAGGTCGGCGTACTACTTTACACCGATGAAGTTGAGCACTACATCCCACCGAAGAAAGGGCGCCGCCACATCCTGCGCGTGATTCGCGACATCTTATTTTTTAAGCCCAATGGGCGAGGCACTTCCCACAAAACCGCGCTCGAATATCTCAATCGCGTGCAACGGCGTAAGACTGTCGTCTTCATGATTTCCGATTTTCTGGATCTAGCACCCGGCACCCTCCTTTTCGACAAACTCGCACTCACCAATCAGCATCATGACTTAATCAGCATTGCACTGAGCGATCCCCGTGAAAGCACACTGTCGGAAGTCGGCCTAATTACACTCGAAGACGCTGAAACCGGTGAAATGGTCGAAATCGATACTAGCAATAAAAGTACACGTAAGCGCTACGCCTCACTCGCTCAGGAGCGCCAACAAAATTTCAGCAATCAAATGCGCAAAAAAGGGCTCGACTGGATACAAGCCTGCACTGACCAACCCTACCTCCCCGCACTGCGCAATCTCTTTGCCCGACGCGCCAGCCGCCACTAACCGCAAAGCTCAACACCTCAACCCCAACAAATTTCAATTCTCCACCTGATGTTTTTCGCACAACTTCAAGTACCACCAGGACAACTCCCCGACCTACCCCCGGGGCCAGCTCTTGAACGTGCACGCGGACCCATCGAAATACCACCTTACGAACCGTGGCAAATCGGGCTGATGATTGGCCTCGCGGCACTCGCCCTAGGATTACTAATTTACTGTATCGTCTTCATCATACGCGGACGTCGTGCCCGTACCCCACAACTCTCGGCAAGCACCACTGCACTGGCAGAACTCCAGGCAGCAGCCGAGCTGACAACCATTGATGACGAGCGCTTCGCGGTACTTAGCTCACTCGCTTTACGCCGCTACTTTGAAGTCGGTAAACACATTCCTTCCCTGGGCCGCACCACATTCGAATTCCTACACGCGCTGGACGCTGATCCACAACTCAACTCAGACGCGCGCGCCTCACTTAGCGAATTCCTAGAGCATTGCGACCAAGTCAAATTCGCTCGCGCCTCGCTCTCTACAGACGCACGCAACGCACTCACTGAGAGTGCGATTCAACTGGTACACGAACTCGAACGCCATAACGCAGCAACATCCGCAGAGGCCACGACGACATGAGCTTCTTTCAATTTCAAAACCCAGAGTACTTTTTCCTGCTGTTGTTATTACCCATCATCGCCTGGTGGGCAGGCCGTATGGGGCCAGAAGCCGCTATGCGTTTTTCGAGTACTTCATTAGTCAAAGCAGTCAGCCGCTCTAGGCGTAGCCTGCCAGGGCGCTTTCTAATCGGACTGCGTATCCTCGCACTCGTCGCGCTGATTACCGCACTCGCTCGTCCTCAAATGGGTAAGATGAATGATACCACTGACGCCGACGGAATCGATATAGTCGTGACACTCGACCTCTCTGGTTCAATGCGAGCACTGGATTTATCCACCCAAAAAAATATTGTCACGCGCCTGGATGCGGCAAAAAAAGTCGTACGCGCATTCATTGAAAAACGCCCCTACGACCGCATCGGACTGGTCGCCTTCGCCGCTGATGCCTATGTCGTCAGTCCACTCACCCTAAATCATGATTGGCTTAAGAAAAACCTCGATCGACTCGAACTCGGCGAGATCGACGGAGCCGGCACTGCCATCGGCACCGCACTTGGCGCGAGCGTCAATCGCCTGCGAGATCATGAAGCTCGTAGCCATATTGTCATTCTGCTCACCGATGGTGAAAACAACGCGGGGCAAATCACTCCGATTGGCGCTGCAGAAGCAGCCAAAAGCTATGGTGTCAAAGTCTACACGATCGCAACTGGACAGAAAGGCCGCGTGCCGATTCCAGAAATGACACGCAACAATCGAGTGATGCGCGACAAAGATGGTCAGCCAATCTATCGTGGACGTGCGGAAAACTCAAACTACAACGAAGCCGAGCTCAATGAAATCGCTGAAATGACAGGCGGGCTCTTTTTCAAAGCCACCGAAGACGGCGACCTTGAACGCATTTATGCAGAGATCGACGCACTCGAAACAACGACTATCGAGCTACGCACCTATGCCACCTTTACCGAATACTTCTTCTGGCCGGCAGCACTCGGGCTCGCCTTCCTTGCTTTAGAACAACTCTTACGCAATACGCGTTACCGTCGCCTGCCATGACTTTTGAAAATCAGATCTGGCTTACCCTCACGCCCCTAATCGTACTACTTTTTGCGGGGTTGTTCGCCTTTGGCCTGCGTCGCCGCGAAGCACTACTCAGCCGCTTTGCAGCGGCTCGCTTACTCGATCAACTCACCGAAAAAGCCAGCCACCAGCGTACTCTACTTAAAGCAGCACTCATCCTACTTGCTTTTGCACTGATCGGCATTTCACTCGCCCGCCCACAATATGGAGTCGACTGGATCGAGCGCAAAGCTCGCGGCTTGGATATCGTCTTCGTGCTAGATAGTTCAAAAAGTATGCTCGCTACCGATCTGCGCCCTACACGTTTGGACCGCGCCAAACTGGCTATCATTGATCTGGTCAAACGACTCGAAAGTGACCGCATTGGACTGGTCGCATTTGCTGGTAATGCCTTTCTGCAAACGCCCCCGACGTTGGATTACGCTGCTTTTCGAGAGAACCTTGATGCGATTGGCTACAGTAGTATCTCACGCGGCGGTAGCGATATTGGCCGAGCCATACGCGAAGCCGCCAAAGCGTTTCCTAAGGACAATAGTTTCAAAGTCGTTGTGTTACTCACCGACGGTGAAGATCAGCAACAAGATGTAATTACCGCCGCTCGCGAAGTCGCCGACGAAGGAATTAAAGTCTATACCATCGGCATCGGCACCCCAGAGGGCGATTACCTTAAAATTCGCAATGCTCAGGGCGACGACGAATTCATCCGCGACTCCAGCGGCCAACCAGTGCGTAGTCAACTCGATGAATCCACTCTACAAAAAATCGCCCAACTTACGGGCGGGAGCTACAGTCGTCTAAGTGATCAATCGCTAAATACACTCTACAACTCTGTGCTCGCGACGCTTCCTCGTGAAGAGCGCCAATCTGAACTGCAAGAGGCGCGCATTGAACGCTACCAGTGGGCATTATCCATAGCCTGCATTCTAATGGTAGTGGAAATCTTCATACGCCGACGAAGTAACCTATCTCTATCATTACTGCTCCTCCTCTCCGCCTCGTCAGTCTGCACACCTATCCGCAGTGAAGCGCAAGATCTCCCAGTAAAAGAGATTCAGGAGTTACCAATGCCAGTTGCTGAAGATACACCAGAGATACTTGTCGAAGCGCCCGAAACCGATCCTCGCATTCTCTACAATCAAGCTCACCACCAACTCACTACTGGCAACTACGAACAAGCCACTCAGCTTCTTGAACAAGCCATTGAGAACAGCACTCAGCGCTCACTGCAGCGAGATGCCCTCTACAACATGGCACACGCCTCTAACCAAATAGGCGAAACCGCACTACAAGCCCAAGACTTCGAAAGCGCAATCGTACGCTGGAAGCAAGCCGAAGCACTTTTTCAATCCGCCAACGAAATCGACTCGAACGACGCCAACAGCCTCGAAGATGCAGCTGCAACTGCAGCACGACGCACCGCACTCGAAGACTTCCTCAAGCAGCAGGAACAACAGGAGCAATCTTCCCAAGAAGATGAGCAGGAGCAGCAAGAATCTGAAGACTCGTCAGATTCTGAAGAAGGTGAAGACAATCAAGAATCATCAGATGGAGAGGATTCCTCTGGCGACGACCAAGAACCGTCCGAGGACTCGCAAACAGCCGATGAAGACTCTGAATCGGAGCAAGGCCAAAGTAGTGATGCGTCCGACCAGCCATCAGAGTCAGAAGGTGAAGATGAAGGTTCCGAATCTGATGGCCAATCTGGAGAGCAAGAATCAGAATCCACTCGCAACCCTGCCGAGGATATGGAGCAACAAGCCGAAGACGCCGAAGACAGCACTGGCTCCGAAAACGAAGCACTCCCTGCAGAAGATTCAACGGCTAACCAAGCAACGGCAGGCGAAGCAGGCAGCGACGGTGAAGCCGCCGAAATGACGGTGCAAGGCATGAGCATCAGTGAAGCTCAAGACCTGCTCGATAGTCTGCGCGGCGAAGAGCGGCTACTCCCCTTTTCCGAACCTTCCGAGGCAACACAACGTTCAAATCGCAATCGTGACATTCGCGACTGGTAACTCTCTTTTTTTTAAATTCTCATGCACCTACGAAACGTATTACTCATATTTACCCTGATGGTCACTGCGATCCTACAGGCCGAGATCCGTGTCCATACTCGTTTTGAACCACCGCGTGTCGCAGTCGGCAGCACTTCAAAATACATTGTCGAAATCGTTGAAACCGACAACAGCAATAAGCCTATTGTAGAACCTGTTACAACGCTACCCATCCCCTCCACTGGCGGACTCAACTTGCGTAATGGCCGGACTTCCAGCAGTCAATCGACCAAGATCATCAATGGGGCACGGAGCTATAATAGTACACAACAACTAATAATCGATGCCGTGGCCCCAGAAAGCGGCAGCTTTTCTATTCCTGAATTCATCTTCGAGTATAAAGGTGCCCGCTTACAAGCCCCGGCAGCGACGCTCGAAGTCGTCGCACGCTCTGCGGACGCCGCACCGACAATCGATGAGCTTATTTTTCTAAAAACAGATGCCCCCGATCAACTCTACGTTGGCGAAACTACCCCGATTACATTAAAGCTCTACGTCTCCAGCACTGTACAAATGCGCGGCCTCAATGCATTCGAACGCACTGCTGATGGGTTTACTATCAGTGACCTGCCAGAAGAATCCAATGAGACTATCGAGATGCTAAACGGTAGGCGCTACCGTGTTTACAGCTGGCCACTGATAATCACCCCGATCAGCTCGGGGCAACAGGATCTAAATTTTCAATTCACGCTTTCGGCGCAAATGCCTGATCAACGCAATGCCACTCCTTCACCCTTTGGACAAAGTATTTTTGATAACTTCTTTGGCCGCACCGAACGCTTCAACATCTACACTGAGCCAACGCAAATTAACGTGCGTCGACTCCCCGCGGAAGGTAGACCCGACAGCTTTTCCGGAGCGATAGGGATGTTCAATATGCAGGTCACCGCAGACTCAGATTCCACCCGTGTAGGAGAACCGATCATGCTTTCCTTAAAAGTCAGCGGCCAAGGTAACTTCGACCGCATTAAGAGCCCAGACATGCCGGCAACCTCAGGTTGGCGAAACTATGAGCCGGAAGCCGCATTCGACCAAGATAGCTCAAACCCGCGCAAGGGTGTGAAGCGCTTCGATTATGTTTTTATTCCGGAAAATCCGGGAGCACTCGATCTACCAGCAGTCAGCTTCTCTTTCTTCGACCCGAAAATCCAAGAGTACGTCGAACTCACCAGTCCAGCTCTCACAATACAAGTCGCTCCGTCAGAGCATCTAATTACCCCCCTTACCCCCCCACAGCAAGCTACAGTCGAGACTGCGCCCGTAATCCAATTAATCAAACAACTCAACCCTGAGGAAATGCTCGTCACCCTCGACTACCGTCCGCGGAAAGGACGAGTCATTGAACCCGACCTCCTGCGTAGCACATGGTTCTACACGCTCAACATCGCAGGGATTTTAGTATTGGGTGCATCTATATTTTGGTGCTACAGGCGCAAGTGCGATCAAGAAAATCCAGACTTCGCTCTGATCCAAACTGTGAAACAGGCGCTTAAAGCGACGCTTAAACAAGCAGAAAGCAATGATGCCGTCACGTTCTTCCATAGTGCACAACAAGCGATTCGCTTGGCAACCACAGTACGAGTAAAATGCGATCTCCGCACTGCTAATTTTGAGCAACTCGAAAGTCAGTTCCAACGAATCGGACTTACCGAGTCAATCATCACAGACGCACGCCAACTTTTTGATGTGGCTGACGCACATCGCTTCTCTGGCCGCAGCGAAAGCACCGATCTGCAAATCGCCCGCAATCAACTCACCACGATTCTGAAAGCACTATGAGTACATATCTTCGCATTTTACTACTGTACTTCGTCACCACAATCGCAGCCTTGGCGACGAGTCCTGCCTTTGAGGCAGGCATCGAATCGTATCAAAACAATGAATACGATACTGCACAGGCTCAATTTACTAGCGCAATTGAAGACGACGAAACTGCAGCCGCTCAACATAACCTTGCGCTGACCTACCTGCAACTTGGCTCACCCGCTTTAGCTATTTGGCATCTGGAACGCGCGCAACTTCTCGCGCCATTAAATGCTGACTACCGCTTTAAGCTTGAAGCGGTTCGCCAACAAATAGGACTCTTTGCAGGTGCTCCCGAATGGTATACGCTCGCAAGCCAGTCATTGCCCACTAACGTATGGCTCATTATTGCCAGCATCAGCATCTGGCTCTTTTTATTACTTTGGATGCTACCTTCCATCACTGGCATTAAGCCTAGCATTAAAATTAAGTCGCTGCGCTTTCTGACGCTTATAGCACTCTTACTTGCACTGCCCTCAGCTTGGCTCAACCTACGTATGATTGAGGCTGGCACGGTCATCGCAAATGAGTCAGTTAGCCTGCATGCCGCACCGGCCTCAGCGGCCCCAGAAAGTGGGATCGCACGTGCAGGTGAACGCGCACGGATCATCGATACCTACAAGCATTTCTACGAAGTCGAAACCGAAGGCCTTGCAACCGGCTGGATCTCGAAAGATGTGTTTCGACCATTCGTGGATTAAGCTAACCCAAACGCAACGCTGGTTCGATACTGATTACCTCGCTGCGTGTACCACTCGGATCGGCGAAGGCCGCGAAGGCAATCATCGCGGCATTGTCACCGGTATGCTTTGGCTCAGCAATGAGACAAGGGAGGCGGTAGCGTTTAGCGAGTCGTTGCATCGCCGCGCGCAGTGCTTTGTTGTTTGAAACACCGCCCGACAAGCCAAGACTTTGATAGGAAGATGTCTCCAAGATATGTTTGGTTTTACCGCACAATTGATCAATCACTGCACGTTGGTAAGAGGCGCAGATGTCTGGCATGGCCGCAGCAAGCTCGGCATCATCCATCTTTTCCATACGATAACGTAAACTCGTCTTAAGACCAGAAAAGCTGAAGCGCCGCTCATTACGCGGTGCGATTGACTTGGGGAAATTAAATGCATTTGCATTTCCATTCGCGGCAATCTTTTCGACATGCGGACCTCCTGGGTATGGCAGCCCGAGAAGCTTCGCCCCCTTGTCTAGCGCTTCACCGGCAGCGTCATCAACAGTCTCGGCAAGCACAGTAAGCTGCTTTGCTTTATTGATCTCAAATAAGATCGTGTTGCCACCTGAAACCACCAGACCTAGATGTGGCAGTAAGTCCTCAAAAGCCTCTGTGAATTCTGCGGGTTGAGTGTGATGTAATGCAATGAAAGGCGAATACGCGTGACCACGCAAATGGTTCACCCCGCGTAAAGGGACGTCCCAAGCCAACGCCAGACTCTTGGCAAACGCGATCCCAAGCGCAAGACAGCCGGCAAGCCCTGGCCCCTGTGTTACGACGATCTCAGTGATCTCAGATTCACGTTCAAGAATATCACTAGCAGTCAACAATGGGAAGAAATTCTTTAAATGCTCGCGACTCGCAAGATCTGGCACGACACCGCCATATTCTTGATGCAAACTGATTTGACTGTGCACCCACTCACCTTCGATCCCACTGACAGGGTCGAACAATGCGAGTGCGGACTCATCGCAGGAACTTTCAATGGCTAGAATCATTGTTACAAAATATTATCTCGAAACCACGAATGTACACCAATGTAGACGAATTCAAATACATAAAGGTCGGCTACAGTTTCTCTTAACGCTTTGTGGACAGTGCAGAGCCTCACTCAGTCGCACCAATCAGCGCGCTAAGCATTTGCTAGCCGACGAGTGCCATATTTTATTGGGGCGACATCAAAGGCTCTGGTAAAATCGGCGTGGCTCAAGTTGCTTGAGCGATGCCTCTGCAAAGT